>Ga0080006_1142368_pt1 | contig 42116 bp, 36 predicted proteins | sample RS3BMetagenome_FD_69209 | JGI IMG/M metagenome (GOLD analysis project Ga0080006, IMG submission 69209) | Ferric oxide microbial mat and aquatic microbial communities from Rainbow Spring, Yellowstone National Park, USA - RS3B (SPADES... ...
CGGCCCCGCCCCTTCCCCCCTTGGGGCGGGGCACCGGAGCAGCATCAGCGCAGGGCTAACAGTTCTCTCCCGCCCAACCAATCCAACGGTACCTTGTCTTATCACATACCGGTTGACGCAGTCTGACACCCTGCTGCGCGTCTCCACCGGCAAACCCTACGTGCTGTCTGCGACGACGCTCGGCCGGCCGGGCTGGAAAAGCGTGCTCACGGATTGGCCGGATAAATTCCTCCGGTCGAAGATGGCTGCAGACGGGAGGCTCCGAGGCGGCTGTTGCGGCGGAACAGGACGGCGGACCGCCTATGAGGGCGGTCCGCCGCAGCGACAAAGGTTGTTCAGCTGGCGTTGGCGTTCGGGTCGCCGGACTCCTGCGGCAGAGCCCAGTCGGGCAGGTGGCGGCGTCCGTCGAAGCCTTCCAGTGGCGAATGGTAGTGGCGCAGGGCATCCTCGCCGAGCTTCCAGCAGAGCAGCACCTCGTGCTCTTCCAGAACGCTCGGGAAGTCCACGAGTCCGGACTCCACGCTCTTGAGCTGGCAGCCGGTGCGGTTGATGTCGGCGATCCGTGCGTTGGCTTCCGCCACCGAGCGGTCGAAGGCGTCGCGGGTGTCCTGGAAGTCCCGCTGCAGAATCAGCTTGCCGTCAGGCTTGTAGCCGACCGCCTTGATCCGCTCCATCTCCTCGAAGTGGGACTGTGCCTGCCGCTGCAGCTCCTGAAGGCGTCGAAGGTGGCCTTCCAGGAATGGCACGAGAGCGTTCGCTTCGGACACCGTGAACAACCGGTGGGCCATGCGGAACACCTCCCACTTCGCCGCGGATCTGGGTCGCCGACGGCAGGGCCGGCGATCCTTTCCGTGCATTTTACTAAATGCGACGGAGATCCGTACAGGTGAATTCTCTGGCTTTGCTGGCCGCTCCTGCCGTTGCCGCGCCATGGCGCGACTCGGGCGCCCTCGGACACGCGGCGACGTGGTTCTGGTCCGTCGGGCCGTATCAACGGCCGAAAGACCATGAGCATATGGCGAACGCGTGCTACAATATGCGTCGTACGCATGGGGAGGTGGCGGAGCTTGCGGCGTTGGCTGTTCCTTGGCGTGTTCTCCGGCGCGATGCTGCTCGGACAAGTTGCCCTCGCCGCCGGGAGTACCGTGCAGGGGACCGTGGTGGACATGGATGCGGCACTCATCGGCGTGATCACCCTCGCCATCTTCCTGTGGATTTACAGCATGATCGCCTGACCGCCTCCCGCCGGCACCGCCCTCCTGCAGTTTGCAGGGGAGCGGTGTCTTCTTATGCATGCATTGCCATCCGCGTCGGCTTGACGGTCCCTTTCCGGCTCCCTATACTCGAATTAGAACAAATGTTCTGAAACGAGGTGGAGCACCGCATGCTGCTCTACATGGAGATCGACGGCCTGAGAGCGCAGGTTCTCCAGCAGCGCGAGCCGGCACTCGTCGGGAAGCCGCTCGCCGTGCTCGCAGGCCGGCGCCTGCGCGATCTCTCGGCCCAGGCCGCCGGGAGCGGCCTCGTGCCGGGGCAGGAACTGTCGCCGGCCGCCCTGCTCGCCCTGGGCCTCCTCTGGCGCCGCGACCCCGGGGATGCCGCCTGCGCCGAACTGCAGGCGGAGCTGCGCCAGCGCCTCTTCACGGTGGCGCGCGGCGTGATGGAGTGCGACATGGGCGAGATGGCGATCGAGCTCTGGTCGCCGGAGGACGTCCCGGCTGCGACCGCGGCCTGCAAGGGCATCGGCTGGCGGGTGCGCGCCGCGGCGGGCGAGAGCCTGCGCCTCGCCAGGGCCCGCGTTCGCGGCGGCCTGCAGACCGGGGTGCCGGGCGGCATCCTCTGCACGGGGGCGCGGAGCGACCTGCCGCTCGCCGCGCTCGACTGGCTGCCGCCGTCGGCACAGCGCCGCCTCGGCGGGCTCGGGCTCAAGAAGGTCGGGGACGTTCTGCCGCTCGGGCCCGGCGCCCTGTGGCAGCAGGTGGGGGCCGTCGGGCGCGAGCTCTGGCAGTTCGCGCAGGGGGAGGAGCCCAGGGGCTACCGGCCGCTCCTACCGCCGCAGGACCTCTCCTGGCGGCGCAGCTACCCCGAGACGGCCTGCACAAACCGGCTCGAGATCGCCCAGGCCGTGACGGAGGGAATGTCGGCGCTTACGGCGGGAGCGCGCCCTCTACCCTCGATCGGAGCCCTCGAGCTCGGGGTCGAGGACATGGCATCCTGCCACCAGACCACGCGTCGCGCCCTGCTGCGGCCGACGCGCGAGCGACGCCGGCTGGAGGCGGCCCTGCTCGGCATGGCCTTGGCGGTCGCCGGCGAGGGCGTGCGGGAGATCTGCCTGCGCCTCGTGCCTGCGACGGAGGAGGCGCACGAGGTCCAGGAGCGCGGCCTCTTCTACCCGGTCGCGAGCGCTCCCCAGCGGCGCCGGACAGGGCCGCCGCCGCTGGAACGCCTGCCGGGGCGCGAGCAGCGCCTGGCCTACTATGACCCCTACCGGCGCGGCGAGGCGCAGATGCGGCAATAGACGGCGAGAGCGAGGGGAATATGATGTCGAGACTCGTGAACCGGCCGGTGCCGGTGGCGGAGCGCAGGGACGGGGCGCCGCTCGCCTTCTCCTTTCGCGGCCGCCACCGCGTGGCGCGGGTGCTCGAGGCCTGGCGGGAAGCCGGCGAGTGGTGGGAGGGACACGGCGAGCGGCAGGTGTACCGCGTCGAGACCGAAGGCGGTGGCGTGTTCGAACTCCTCTTCGACCTCGAGCGGCGCGACTGGACCCTGACCCGCAACTACGACTGAGCGAGGGCCCGCCGGCGCGGGCAGGCGAGCAGCAGGACGCCCTCCGGACTGCGCCCTGGTGCGGCGCGGAAGCCTGCGCGGCGCAGGGCCCGTACGGAGGCGAGGTTGGCGGGATCGGGGTCCGCATAGCAGCGCAGGATGCCCGGCGCGGCGAACACGACCTGCCGCAGGAAGGCCAGGAGCGCCGAAGCCGCGCGCCCCTGGCCGATCTCGGCCGGCGCGAGCAGGAAGTCGAGACCGGCGGCGCCTGCGCGGGGGCCCGCCGGGTGGTCGGGGAAGTCGCGCAGGCGATAGGTCTGGAAAAAGCCGGCGGCATGCCCGCCGCGCATCAGGATCCAGCATGAGACCGGCACCTCGCCGAGGATGCGCGGCAGGTACTTTCTCTCCATATCCTCCGCGGTCGGCGCCACGCCATGGGCGTACCAGCGCAGGGCGGGCTCCGCGGCGAGCCAGGCCTGCAGGAGCGGCAGGTCCTCGGCGTCGAGGCGGCGGAAGGTGGGTTCCTGCGTATCCTCGCCCCCTTCGGCCACGCTGTTCAGGGTAAGCCGAACAGGTTCCTGCAGGCCGCACCCGGCCCAAGGCGCCGGGTGCGGCCTCCATGGTTCGGCGGCGTTCATCCCAGGAAGGGCGTATGCAGATTGGTGCACCTGCACGTGCACTCGGCCTTCTCGCTTCTTGACGGCACGGCGATGCCCGAGGCCGTGGCCGCGCGCGCGGCCGAACTCGGCCAGCGGGCCATCGCCCTCACCGACCATGACAGCGTCAGCGGCGTGGCGTCCCTCTGCCGCGCCGCACGACGGTTCGACATCCAGCCGATCGCCGGCAGCGAGGTGACGCTCCAGGACGGCGCGCGCCTGATCCTGCTCGCGACGGGTCCCGCGGGCTACGCAGGGCTCTGCCGCCTGCTGACGGCGGCGCACCTTGGATCCCGGCGGGGCGAGCCGCGCCTGCCGTTCCAGGAGCTCGCGCGCGAAGAGGGGCTGATCGTGCTGACGGGCGGCCGCGAGGGGCCGATCGGCAGGGCGCTCCTCGCCCGGCGCGCGGATCTTGCCGAGGCGGCTCTGCGGCGCCTGCGCGAGATGTTCCCCGGCCGGCTCTACGTGGAGGTGCAGCGCGGCGCCCTGCCGGGGGACCAGGCGCTCGAGGCGGGGCTCTGGGAGCTCGCGCGCCGCTTCGACCTGCCGCAGGTGGCGACGGCGGGAGTGCACCACCTGCGCCGCGAGGACTTCTGGGTGCACGACGTCCTGACGTGCGTGCGGCTCGGCTGCAGCGTCGACGAGGTGCGCCGGGAGAGGCCGCTCAACGGCGAGCGCTACCTCCTGTCGGAGGAGGAGATGGCCGAGCGCTTTCGCGACCGGCCGGAGCTCGTTGCGGCGAGCGACGAGATCGCGGCGCGCTGCGCGGCGCCGATCACGCCTGGGGTGCGGCTCTACCCCGCCTATCCGCTGCCGCCCGGGCATACGGCGCAGGGCGCGCTCGAGCAACTGGTGCACGAGGGGGCCCGGCGCCGCTACCCCAGCCTGCGGGGCGAGGTGGGGCGGCGCCTGCAGCACGAGCTCGGCACGATCGCGGAGCTCGGCTTTGCCGAGTACTTCCTGCTCGTCTGGGATGTCGTCCGCTTCGCGCGGGCGGAGGGCATCCGCGTCGCCGGGCGCGGCTCCGCGGCAGACTCGGCCGTGGCCTACTGCCTCGGTCTGACGGAGGTGGACCCGATCGCGCGACGGCTTCTGTTCGAGCGCTTCCTGAGCCGCGAGCGCGCCGAGCGGCCGGACATCGACCTCGACTTCGACCACCGCGCGCGCGACCGCGTCGCCGCCTACCTCTTCCGCCGCTACGGCAAGGAACACGTCGCCGGCGTCGCGACCTACCAGACGTTCCAGGGACGCTCGGCCGTGCGCGACCTCGGCAAGGCGCTCGGTTTTCCCGCCGCGGAGGTGGCGGAGCTGCAGCGCCGGCTGCCGCACATGCCGGCCGACGCGATCCTGAGGCGCTGGGACCTCTTCCCCGAACTCAAGGCCGCAAGCGGCGCCTCTGAACGCCTCGCGCTTCTGCTGCGGGCCGCCGCGGCGGTGGCCGGCCTGCCGCGCCATCTCGGCACGCACCTCGGGGGCCTGATCGTGAGCCGCCAGCCTGTGAGCGAGGTGGCGCCGCGCCAGCTGTCGGCCAAGGGCGTGGCGATCGTGCCGTTCGACAAGGTGGACGTCGAGGATCTCGGCTTTCTCAAGCTCGACCTCCTGAGCCTGCGCACGCTTGCCGTGCTGGACGAGGCGTACCGGGCCGCACCGGAGCTCGCGGACGCCAGGGCGGCCGAGGATCCTGCGGCCATGGCGCTCGTCGCCGGCGGCGAGACGATCGGCCTCTTCCAGCTCGAGAGTCCGGCGCAGCGCGCTCTGCAGGGGCAGATGGCGGCCGAGAGCTTCGAGGACATCGTGCACGCGCTCGCGATCATAAGGCCAGGCCCGATCAAGGGCAACATGGTCACCCCGTACCTCAGGCGGCGCGCCGGACGGGAGAGCATCACCTACCTCGATCCGCGCCTGGCGCCGATCCTCGATAAGACGTACGGGGTCGTGCTCTTCCAGGAGCAGGTGATCGAGATCGCGACTACGGTCGGCGGGTTCACGCCGGGCGAGTCCGACCAGCTGCGCCGCGTGATGACGCACGCGCGCTCCGCCTCCGAGATGGAGAGCCTGGGTGAGCTCTTCTGCGCAAAGGCCGCGGAGAACGGCAGCGATCCCGGGGTGGCGCGCGAGATCTTCGCGATGCTGCAAGGCTATGCGAGCTACGGCTTTCCCGAGGCGCACGCCGCCGCCTTTGCGCATACTGCCCTGCGCACCGCCCAGCTCTCGGCCCGTCGCCCGGAGGCCCTGTTCGCGGGGCTCCTGTCGCAGCAGCCGATGGGCTACTACCCGCCGCACATCCTGGTGGGCGAGGCCCTGCGCCGGGGGGTCCGCTTCCGGCCGCTCGACATCGCCCGCTCCGAGTCTTCCTATACGGTGGGAGGCGACGGGAGCGTACGCGTAGGCCTGTGCGCCGTGCGCGGCCTCGGTGCGGCACAGCGCGCGCGGATCCTGGCGGCGCGCCGGGAAAGGCCCTTCGCGGACCTGCAGGATCTCGCCCGGCGCGCGGGGCTCGCGGCGGACGAACTCGCGGCGCTCTGTGACGCCGGGGCCCTCGACCGCTTCGATCGCAACCGGCGCCGGCTGCTCTGGCAGATCGGGGCGCAGCGCGATGCGGGAGGCCTTTTCCTCCCCGCGGCGCCTGACATGCCGGATTTCGCGCCCTGGCAGCGCTTCTGGCGCCAGGAGGCCGTGCTCGGCCTGCGCGGCCCGAGCCGCCTGGCGGCGGCGGCCAGGCCTGCCCTGCAGGGACAGGGCATCCTCAGCGTCGGGATGACCAAAGGCCTGCGCCACGGCGAGGACGTCCGCGTCGCGGGCGTCCTCTTCCGGCCGCACCGGCCGCCGACGCGCAGCGGTGTGGTGGTGGCGTTCTTCATGCTCGAGGATGAGACAGGACTGCTGGACCTCGTCGCGATGGAGGACGTGTACCGCCGCCAGGGAGACCTGCTCTTCGGGCGGCGGCCTCCGCTCCTGGGGGTGAGCGGGCGTGTGCAGCGGCGCGGGCGCGGCCTTACGGTGCGTGCGGAGGAACTCTTTGAGCCGGACCTCGGTCTGCGCGTAGAATGAGGCGAGACGAACGCGGAGGAGGACGACCCGTGCCGGACGAGAGCCTCGGCGGGGAACTGCGCCAGGTGATCGCGGTGGTGCCAGAGCCGCGGCTGGGGAAGGTGGAGACCTTCCTGCGCCACCGCCAGCGCCGCTTCACGCGCCTTCTGGCCCAGGGCGGCTTTCTGCGCCGCGGCAGCGCGGTGCTCCTGCTGGTGGCGCCGCAGGACGAGGTGGACGGCATCGTGAGCGACCTGCGCCAGAGCGCTGGGCCGGCCCAGCCGCAGGCCCGCGGCGAATGGGAGAGCGGCACCGTCGTCTTCGTGCTGCCGCTCGACGTCTCGCTGAACCTCTAGCTCCCGAGTCGACAGGAGCGAAGGAGCCGACCATTTGCAGGACTGGCAGGCATCCGAGCGTTATCTCGCCTTCTCGCCGCACCCGGACGATGCGGAGCTCGGCTGCGGCGGCACCTTGTTCAGCCTTCGTCGGCGAGGGGCCGAGGTGCACCTGACCGTCGTCACGGACGGCCGGCTAGGCACCCGGGATCCGGCACTCCGCCCCGAGGCCGTGGCCGGCATGCGCGCGGGGGAGCAGAGGGCCGCCGCGGCGGCGCTCGGCGTCGAGCTCCGCATGCTGGGGCTGCCCGACGGCGGCCCCCTGGACCACTACGACCTGCGCGACCGCGCGGTCCGCGAGATCCGCCGCTGCCGGCCCGACTACGTCTTCGTCTGCGACCCGTGGCTGCGCTACGAGGCGCACTCCGACCACAGGGCGGTGGGCCTGGCGGTGAGCGAGGCGGCGCTGCTCTCCGGACTCGTGCACTACGCGCCGGGCGAGGTCGCCCCATGGACGGTCCAAGGGATCCTGTTCTACTTCCCGGAGCGGGCGGACGTACTGCACCCGCTCACGGAGGAGGCCTACGATGCGCGCAGCCGCGCCATCGCCTGCCACCTCTCGCAGTTCGCCGAGGGCGACCCGTACCTGGAGCGCCTCGGCGAGCAGCTCCGCCGCCTGGGCGAGGCGGCAGGCAGCCGGTATGCCGAGCCGCTCCACCTCAGGTCCCGCACGGACCTCCACATTCCTGAACCGTCTCTTCGCTAGGCCGCGTGCCGTGCGGGTGTCCTGGCGACCGGGCGCGCATCCCGCACCAGCTGCCCCAGGGTCACCGCGGTGTAGCCCCGCGCGTCCAGGCCGGCCAGAATCATGCGCACGGCCTCCACGGTCTGCGGACGCGGGCCGCCGCCGTCATGCATCAGGACGATCTCGCCGGGGCGCACGTGCTCGAGCACGCGGCGGGCGATGGCGGCCGCACCGGGATTCTGCCAGTCGCGCGTGTCGAGCGTCCACAGGGCGACGGTCATGTGCAGGCTCCTCGCCACCTGTACGACACGCTGGTTCACGCTGCCGTACGGCGGGCGGACGAAGGCGGGGGAGCGGCCCGTCAGCTCGAGGATCAGGTCGGCGGTCGTGCGGAGCTCGTAGAGCAGGCGTTTGGCACCCAGCCGCGGGAAGGCCCGGTGGGACATGCCGTGGTCGGCGAGCTCGTTGCCTTCGCGGGCCGCTTCGGCGGCGAGCCCCGGGTAGCGCTCAAGCTCGGTGCCCAGCACGAAGAAGGTGGCGTGGGCGCCGTGGCTCCTCAGCAGTGCGAGGATCTTCGCCGTCGCGGCGGAGCCGGGACCGTCGTCGAACGTCAGCGCGATCTCCTGCCTCGGCACCGGCAGAGGGTGGCTCAGCACCGCCGTGGCGGGCGGCACCGGTGCCGCCTGGGCCATGGCGGGCGCGATCAGGACGAGGAGGGCGCCCGTCGCCGCCAGGCGCAGGAGTCTGCGCCCGCGGCGGATTCCCGGGCAAGGCGTGCCATGCGACAAGTCCGGCTCCCCCTTGCTGCCATCAATCCGGTGCGCGCATCAGGTGCCGCGCGACCAGGAGGCCGATCACCACGAGCCAGCAGACGGTGAGGACACCCACCTCGAGGTAGGCCCAGAGCATCCGCCGCACCCCCCGGCGCCATACTACGCAGTCCGCGCCTGCGCGTTCAGGCCCGCGTCGAAACCCAGTAGAGGCCGACCGCGGCGATCACCAGGGCTACTAGGAGCACGGCGATCCAGAGCGGAGCCGCCGGAACCCCGGCTGCGCCGCTGGCGATCAGATGGTGGTGGTGGTGGTGGCGGCCAAGGTCCAGGCGGGCCGCCGCGATGAGGAGAGGCACCGCTATCGCCTCCGCCGGGAGCATGCCCGCCGAAAGCGGCGCGCATGCAATTGCGGCGCGCGCTGGATCCCGTGCCGTCATCTGCACGCAAACGTCGTGCCGCGTTCGCTCACCATAACGTCGGGAGGTGGGCCCATTGACGGACACGCGGCAGACGCAGAAGCCGAGACTCCAGATCGACCCGCAGCAGTTTGCGCAGGAAGTCGCGAACGAGATCGCGGCCGATCTTCGCAAGAACGGCGGCCAGACGCCGGCGGAGACGCGGCTCGAGCAGCCCGAGGAGTAGCGCGGACGGGCGGGCGGTGCCCGCCCGTTCTATCTTCGTGACACCGCCCATACGCATCGAGAGACATCCTACGATGCGGGAGGTGCGGCGGTGCGGACACGGCGCATTCCCTGGGGCGAGGCTGTGCGTCCCGAACGGGTGCACGCCTCGCCACGGGCTACGAGGTCCCTCTCCACGTCCTCATCTGGTCCACGCTGGCGCGGTCAGCTGATCGGCGGTCTGGTGGTGCTCCTGGCGCTCGGTCTCCTCTACCACACGCGCGAGAGCGGCGTGCTGCTCTCACAGCTCGAGACCTACCTCTCCGGCCAGCCGGCCGTCACCGCCACGACCACGCAGACCACGACGTCGGCGGGGCCGCCGCAGGCACAGGCGCTCGGGCAGGAGCTGCAGGCGACGAAGCTCGCGGCGCAGGGGCAGGACTGGCAGCTGGCGACGAGTGAGCTGCAGGCCGCCGAAGCCAGCTGGGCCAGCGTCGAGAGCCAGTATGGCAAGGCAGGGGTCGCCACCACGGATCTCAACGGGTTCACCGCGGACCTTGCGAACCTGGCGCTCGCCATCTCCGAGAAGAACGTCAGCCAGGTGGAGCTGGGCGTCACGAACGCGCAAAAGTCGCTCGCCTGGATGACGACCAACTACGTCTCGGGTTCGGGACCGACCTTCCAGCAGATGTCGAGCCTCGTCAGCGACCTCAATACGGCCGCGACGCAGAAGGACTGGACGCGCGTGCAGCAGGACGCGAAGCTTCTGCAGCAGATGATGCAGTCCATCCAGCAGGGATTCTAGGTCGGGGCCCTGCGCAAGGTGATCGCGCCGGCCGCGCGCGACCCAAGGCCATCAGGGCGCGGGAAGCCTTGGCGGAAGCGGAAGACCAAGGGAGACGGCAGCGAGGTCCAGCGCTGTAGCCAGCTGCATGCGCTGGACCTCGCGCAGGCGCGGCAGGCCGGGAATCGGCGGCTGACCGGCGCGCATGGCGAAATAGCCGGCAACCGCACTTGCGGCCGCCTGTTCGGCCACACCGGGAATCGCCGCACCGCCGGCCGCCATGGCCGCCCTGTACGCCGGCAGGAGCCGCGGCGCCTCGGGGCCGCCTTCCGCGACCAGGCTGGGCAGAAAGGCGTACAAGTCCAGAATGCATGGCCCTTCGCAGACGAGGGCCCAGTCGAACAGGACGAGCGCACCGCGGCGAAAGCGCAGGTTGTCCGAGCGGATGTCCGTGTGGATCACGCTCCACGGCTGGTTCGCGTCGAGCAGGCGGGCCTCCGCGCCGGCGAGCCGTTCGATGCCCTCCTCGAGCCACGCGCCCGCCTCCTGGCGGCGCCCGCCGTAGAGGCCGAGGAACCAGCCGCGCCGCACGGGGTCTTCGCGCAGGCCGCGCCAGTTGTCGGTCATGCCGTCGGGGTCCAGCCGCCGCACCTTGCCGCGCTCGCGCATGCTGCGGAGATGGAACGCGGCGATGTCCCGCATGGCGCCGAGGGCGAGCTCCTCGGTCCACGGCGGCACCCTGGCGGCCCGGCTCAGATCCTCGAGCAGCAGCAGATGCCATCCATCGGCGGTCACGGACCCGAAGAAGGTCGGCGCGATCGGTTGGATCGACGCAAGCCCGCGATACGCCTCCTCCTCCGTCGGCACCACCCGCCAGTTGACCTCGTTCGAGCCTTTGCCCGCACCCTTGGCGAACAGCGTCCGGCCGTCCGCGAGGCGGATGCGGAACGTCGCGCTCGGGCCATAGCCGCCAAATACGCGGTGCCCCCGCGCAACGGGGGATTCCATGATTGCCTCGATCGCAAGGCGCAAGTCCTGCGGCACGTCGCGCCAGTACGGCTTGCGTTCGCGCATGCCCTTCCCCCTCGACCCCCTGGATGATGGTCAGGGTATACGATGCCGGCTGCCCGCGACAACGTTCAGGCGCTGCGGCCGGCAGGAGCGGCGAAGGAGGCCATGGAAGCTTACCTGCGCCCAGACATCGCCAAAAGGGGTGCGGGTGTTGGCGAACCGTTCGCAACAGGGCAGGTGGCCCGACCGGCACGCGTCGCGCGTTGGGGCTTGGCCATCGCCGGGCGGCCCCATGGTCTCCAGGAGGCGCTCGTGAGCGATGGCCGGCCAAAATGCGCAGGGCCCGTCGCGCTGGTGACGGGAGCTTCACGCGGCATCGGCCGCGCCGTCGCCCTCAGGCTGGGCGCCGAAGGCTTCAGACTCTGCCTGGGCGCCCGCACGTCCGAGGCGATCGGGGAGCTTGCGCGGGAACTCGGAGCCGGCGGGGCGGACGTCCTGGCGGCGGCGCTCGACGTCAGGGATCCGGAATCGGTCGGCGCGTTCGTCCAGGCGGCCGTGGACCGCTTTGGTCGCCTCGACCTCGTGGTTGCCAACGCGGGCGTCGGTGGCGGCGCGATCTTTCCCGAGATGACGCTGCAGGACATCGAAGGACTCGTCGCCACGAATTTCCTCGGCGCCCTCACGACGGTGCGCGCCGCGCTGCCGACCATGCTCCGGCAGCGCGGCGGCTCTCTGGTGCTCATCGCGTCGGTCGCGGGTGAGGTCGCGCTGCCGGGCTCCGCGCTGTACGCCGGGACCAAGGCCGGCCTCCTTCGCTTCGCGGACGGCCTGCGGCGCGAGGTGGCGCAGGAGGGGATCAAGGTGACCGCCGTCCTGCCGGGTTTTGTGCGCACCGACATGACCCAGGGACTGCGCCTGCCCATGCCGGGCCCCGAGGTGGTCGCGCAGGCGGTGCTCAGGGCCTGGCGCCGCGGTCGGCGGCGGATCGTGGTGCCGGGCTTCTACCTGCCGCTGATCTGGCTCTCGCACCTCGCGCCCTGGCTCGTGGATCTCGTCGGCCGGCGCATCCTGCGCGAGATGGCCGGCGCCAGGCGGGCCTGACGGGGCCGCGACGGCCCTGACGCGTGGACGGGCGCGGTCCGGCAACGTATGATCGAGTGGGCCGGGCCTTCTAGCCGGTCCAGCTTTGCCCGTGGAGGGAAGGACTTGCTTCGTACCGCCCTTGTCGGCCTGCCGCAGAGCGGCAAGACGACGCTCTACAATCTCCTCACCAGGTCCGATCTGCCCACAGGGGCCATGGCTCGTCCGGAGGCGCACGTCGGCGCGGCGGATGTGCCGGACCCCAGGCTCTCGGTGCTGGCGGAGATGTTCCATCCGAAGAAGGTCACGCCCGCGAAGGTGGAGTACGTCGACATCCCCGGCGTGCGGGCGGGCGGTGCGGCCCAGGAGGCCAGGCGCTTCCTCGCAGACATCCGCGAGGTGGACGCTCTCGTGCACGTGCTGCAGGGGTTCCCCAACCCCGACTCGCCGGATCCGATCGCTGCGGCCGAGGCCCTGGACCTCGAACTCGCGGTGGCCGACCTCGACGTCGTGGAGCGGCGCCTCGAGCGCGTCGCGCGCGAGAAGAAGCGGGCCCAGCCGGACGTCGAGCGGTCCGCCCTCGAGCGGATCGCCGAGGACCTCGGCCAGGGGCGCCGGGCCGGCGACACGCGCCTCTCGGACGACGAGGAGCAGGCCCTGCGCGGCTTCACGCTCCTGACGCAGAAGCCGCTCATCCTGGTCTTCAACGGCGACGAGGAGACGATCCGCGAGGAGGCGGCCTCGCACGCCGGCATCGCCGGCTACGCCGCGCAGCGCGGGGTGCCGCTCGTCACGATGTCGCTCCAGCTCGAGCGCGAGATCCAGGAGCTCGAGCCGGAGGAGCAGGCGGCGTTCCTGGCGGACCTCGGCCTCAAGGAGAGCGGCGTCGCCCGCCTCAGCCAGGGGGTGTACGCAGGGCTCGGCCGCATCTCCTTCCTGACGGCCGGCAGCGACGAGGTGCGGGCCTGGACGGTGCGCCGCGGCATCGCCGCCAAGGCGGCGGCTGGGGCCATCCACTCGGACATCGAGCGCGGCTTCATCCGCGCGGAGGTCTGCGCCTACCAGGACCTCGCGGCGGCCGGCAGCCTTGCGCGGGCCCGCGAGCTCGGCCACCTCAGGCTCGAGGGCAAGGAGTACGTGGTGCAGGACGGCGACGTCATCAACTTCCGCTTCGCCGTCTGAAGCCGGCGGCGGGCGGCGGAGCCAAAGGAGTGTGAACGGTTTGCGCATCGAGGCGTTGCAGCAGGAGCTTGCGAAGGCGGGACTCGACGCGGCGCTCGTCACGGGACCTACCCAGATCGGCTACCTCACGTCGGCCTTCATCTTTCCGCATGAGCGGTTCTTCGCGCTCTACGTGCCGCGGCGGGGCGAGAGCGTCGTGTTCGGGCCGGCCCTTGAGAGCGGTCGGCTCGGCGGCGTCGGCCTCCCCTTTGTGGCGGTCGAGGACGGCGTCGCGCCGCGCGACGTGCTCTCGGGCCGCATCGGGCGCGGCGGCCGGCTCGGTGTCGAGCGGAGCCACATGACGCTCGGCTGGGCGCTCGACGTGGCGCAGGCTGCGGGTACGGAGGTCGAGCGGCTCGAGGACGTCTCGTCCGCCCTCGCGCACCTTCGCGCCTGCAAGGATCCCGCCGAGGCCGAGGCCTTGAGGGAGTCCGCGAGGCGGCTCGACCGGGCGACGGCCTACGCGCGCGGCCTGATCCGCGAGGGCGTCAGCGAGCGCCAGATGGCCGCGGCGATCGAGACCTACATGCGCGACGAGCTCGGCGGGGACCCGGGGTTCGACAGCATCGTGCTGTTCGGCGAGCGCAGCGCCCTGCCGCACGGCGGCCCCACGGACCGCGTGCTGCGCCGGGGGGAGATCGTCCTCGTGGACATCGGCCTGCGCTACCAGGGCTATGTCTCGGACACGACCCGCACCTTCTTCTTCGGCGAGCCGCAGCCGGAGCTGCGGCGCATCTACGCCGTCGTGGCGGAGGCCGCCAGCCGTGGCCGCGCGGCGGCGCGGGCCGGTGCCGCCATGGGTGCGCTGGATGCCGCGGCGCGGGAGTACATCGCGGCGCAGGGGTACGGCGAGCGCTTTCCGCATCGCGTCGGGCACGGTCTCGGGCTCGAGGCGCACGAGGAGCCGTTCCTGCTGCCGGGGCGCGGGGACCCTCTCCTTGCGGGCATGTGCCTGACGATCGAGCCGGGCGTCTACGTGACAGGCCTGGGCGGCGTGCGCATCGAGGACGACCTCCTGGTGACGGCGGACGGCGCCGAGGTGCTGACCGCCTACCCGCGCGAGCTGCAGGTGGTGCAGCCATGATGACGGAGGCGTCGCGACTCCTCTACGAGCGGGCGCTGGCGGTGACGCCGGGCGGCGTGAACAGCCCCGTGCGTTCGATGCGCCAAGTCAGACCCTACCCGCTGTTCGCGGAGCGCGGCGAGGGCGCGTACGTCTACGATGCCGACGGCAACCGCTATGTCGACCTCCTGTGCTCGTGGGGCCCCCTGATCCTCGGCCACGGCCACCCCGCGGTGGTCGGGGCGATCCAGGAGCAGGCGGGGCGGGCGCTGACATTCGGCATCGCGAGCCGGCTGGAGGTGGAACTCGGGGAACTCCTCACCTCGGCACTGCCGGCCGTCGACGAGGTGCGCCTCGTCTCGTCGGGCACCGAGGCCACGATGAGCGCGATCCGGCTGGCGCGCGCCTTCACGGGGCGCGACGCGGTCGTCAAGTTCGCCGGCTGCTACCACGGCCACGTCGACGCCCTGCTGGCGCGCGCCGGCTCCGGGGCCGCCCTGTCCTCCCTGCCCGTGTCTCCCGGCGTACCCGCCAAGGTGGCCGCGGACACGATCGTGCTGCCGTACAACGACCTCACGGCGGCGGAGCAGGCGTTCGCGGCCCGCGGCGGCGAGATCGCGGCGGTGATCGTCGAGCCGATCGCGGCCAACATGGGCGTCGTACCGCCGGTCGAGGGGTTCCTCGCGGGTTTGCGGCGCCTGACAAGCCGGCATGGCGCGCTCCTGATCTTCGACGAGGTGATCACGGGCTTCCGCGTCGGCTTCTCCGGGGCGCAGGGGCTGTTCGACCTGGCCCCGGACCTCACGTGCCTCGGCAAGGTGATCGGCGGCGGCCTGCCGGTCGGAGCGTACGGCGGCCGGCGGGAGATCATGGAGCGGATCGCGCCGCAGGGCGACGTCTACCAGGCGGGGACGCTCTCGGGCAGCCCGCTCGCCATGGCGGCGGGGCTCGCCCAACTGCGCGAGATGGGGCGCGACGCCGGCAGCTACCGCCGCCTCAGGGAGATCGGAGAGACGCTCGAAGACGAGGTCCGCGCGGCGGCCACCGCCGCTGGCGTGACCTGCACGGTGCAGGGGGCTCCCGGCCTCCTCTCGGCGTTCTTCTGCGAGGGACCCGTACGCGACCAGGAAGATACGGCCTGCAACGACATCGCCCGCTACCGCGCCTTCTGGCAGGCGATGGCGGAGGCCGGCGTGCTGCTGCCGCCGGCCGCGAACGAGGCCATCTTTCCATCGCTCGCGCTCGGCGCGCGCGAGCTCGAGATCGTCCGCGCCGCCTTGCCCGATGCCTTCCGGGCGGCGGCGGCCGTCCGCTGAGATCCGGACCGGAACGTTGCCGCAAGCCTGCCGCAGCGTGCGGCAGGCTTGCGGCGTCACGGGGAAGGCTGAAGTCGGCGCAGCCGTACACCTTGCCAAGGCTGCCGGCGGGTACTATGATGGTGTCGCTGGTGATACGGTGTAGGGGTATAGGCGTGCGACACCTGTCTCCACGCGCCGGCGAGGGAGGGGACCTGACGTGGCGATCGATCCCGTTTGCCAGATGGAGGTCGACGAGGCGACAGCCAAGTGGACCGCGGAACACGAGGGCAAGACCTACTACTTCTGCGCGCCGGGCTGTAAGCGCGCGTTCGAGAAGGATCCACAGAAGTTCCTGACGGGCGGCGGCGACCCGCACATGCACATGCACAACGGCTAGACACCGGCGGGGGACTGCCGGACAGGCAGTCCCCCGCGTCCGGAAGGAGGCGGGTATCGGGTGGCGGAGGCGGAAGTCGCCGATCGGGCCGCGGCGGATGCGGGTGCGCAAGCAGGATCGCGCCGCGCCGTCCTCGACATCGAGGGCATGACCTGCGCCATGTGCGTCGCCACGGTGACGGAGGGGCTCGAGGAGCTCCCCGGCGTCCTCGACGTCAGCGTCAACCTCGCCACGGCCAAGGCCATCGTGCGCTTCAGGCCGGACGAGGTGAACCTGCCCCGCATGATCGCCGAGGTCAAGGATCGCGGCTACGGCGTGCACACGGAGCGGGTCAAGCTCGACATCGAGGGCATGACCTGCGCGACGTGCGTCAAGACGATCGAGGATGCGCTCGGGAGGCTGCCCGGCGTCGCCTCGGCGCAGGTCAATCTCGCGACCAACGCGGCCTTCGTGGACTACAGCGGCAGCAGCGTGACGCCCGCGGAGATCGCGCGGGCGGTGCGCGACGTGGGCTACGGCGCGACGGTCGCGGAAGAGGGGGCGACGCGCCGGGAGGACGGCTCGGTGCGCGAGGCCCGGCACTGGCGCAGGCTCCTCTGGGTCTCGGGCGGCCTGTCGCTGCCGCTCCTGCTCGCGATGGTGCTGGAGATGGCCGGCGTGCCTGGCGCGCTGCCCCGCCTGCTCGGCAACTACTGGCTGCAGCTCGCGCTCGGCAGCGCCGTACAGTTCTGGCCCGGCATGACCTTCTACGTCGACGCCTACTACAACCTCAAGCACCGTAACGCCAACATGTCGGTGCTGGTGGCGCTCGGCACGTCCGCAGCATACCTGTTCAGCCTCGCGGCCGCCTTCCGCGGCGGGCGGCCCGCGTATGGCACGTACTTCGAGACGAGCGCGGTGCTGATCACGCTCGTGATCACCGGCAAGATGCTCGAGGCCATCGCCAAGGGCAGGACGTCCCAGGCGATCAGGAGCCTCCTCGGGCTGCAGCCCCGCACGGCGCGGATCGCGCGCGGCGGCGAGGAGCTCTCGGTGCCGGTCGAGGAGGTGGCGGTCGGCGACTTGGTGCTCGTGCGCCCCGGCGAGCGCGTGCCGGTCGACGGCGTCGTCGTGGATGGCTACTCGGCGGTCGACGAGTCGATGCTGACCGGCGAGTCGCTGCCGCAGGAGAAGCGCGAGGGCGCCGACGTCGTCGGCGGCACGATCAACAGGACGGGCAGCTTCCGCTTCCGAGCGACCAAGGTCGGACGCGACACGGCCCTGCAGCAGATCGTACGGATCGTGGAGGAGGCGCAGGGCTCGAAGGCGCCGATCCAGCGCCTCGCGGACGTCATCTCGAACTACTTCGTGCCGACGGTGATCGGCATCGCCGCACTGACGTTCGCCCTCTGGCTCGTGCTCGGCCACGACGTCACGGGCGCCCTGCTGGCCGGCGTCTCGGTGCTGGTGATCGCCTGTCCCTGCGCGCTTGGCCTCGCCACACCCACCGCCGTCATGGTCGGCTCCGGACGCGGCGCCGAGGCGGGCATCCTCTTCAAGGCCGCGGGCAACCTCGAGCGGACAGGCGCCCTCAGGGCGGTCGTCCTCGACAAGACCGGCACGATCACGTCCGGCCGGCCCGTCGTCACCGACGTCGTGGAGCTCGCGGACGTGGCGGCGGACGAGGCGCTCGCGCTGGCGCTCACCCTCGAGGAGCGCTCGGAGCACCCGCTCGCGCAGGCGATCGTCGAGCATGCCCTGGCCCGGGGGCTCGCGCCTGCGGCGGCGGACGAGTTCAAGGCGCTGCCAGGCCGCGGCGTCCAGGCCAAGGTGGCGGGGCGGGGTTACCTGCTCGGCAACCGCACACTCATCGCAGGCAAAGGCATCGAGCTTGGGGCCGCCGACGCGCGCATCGCGGCGCTCGAGGCGGAGGGCAAGACGGCGATGCTGCTCGCGGACGAGGAGAGACTGCTTGCGGCGATCGCCGTGGCCGACACCGTCAAGGAGGGCAGCCGCGAGGCGATCGCGGCCCTGCAGGCCATGGGCATGCGGGTGCTCATGATCACGGGAGACAACCGCCGCACCGCCGAGGCGATCGCGCGGCAGGTAGGCCTGAGCCCCGAGGATGTGCGCGCGGAGGTGTTGCCGGCGCGCAAGGCGGACGAGGTGCGCCGCCTGCAGGCGGCAGGGCTCCTCACGGCCATGGTGGGCGACGGCATCAACGACGCGCCCGCCCTCGCCACCGCCGACGTCGGCATGGCGATCGGCACCGGAGCCGACGTCGCGATCGAGGCGGCCGACGTGACATTGATGTCGGGGGACCTGCGCGGCGTCGTCGCCGCCATCGACCTCAGCCGCGCCACGCTGGGCAAGATCCGCCAGAACCTCTTCTGGGCGCTCGTCTACAACGCGATCGGCGTGCCGCTCGCGGCGCTCGGCTTCCTGAGCCCCATCATCGCCGGCGGGGCCATGGCCCTCAGCTCGGTGTCCGTGACCACGAACTCGACGCTGCTGAAGCGCTTCGACCCCATGCGGCGGTTCCGGCCGGCCGACTGAGACCTGCAGCCCGCCGTTACGGACCTGTGCCCGAGCTCACCACAAGCCAGGGGGAGCTCGGGCTCTTGCGTGCGACCGTGTAGGCGGATGAGATCGAGCCGTTGCCAGCCAAGTCTTGCGCTGTGAAGTGGCGGAAGTGCGGCCAGAGCGCGACGTTCCAGATCTGCAGCAGCCTGGGGTCCATGCCGGGGGACGCGGGCGGCGGCTGCCACTGCTGAAAGGTGATCGGCACGAGTGCCTGCATTACCTCTGCCTGGCTGGCGAGCGGAGCGGATCCGGGGCCCGCCGCGACCAGCGTCGCCACGAGGCGACGGCGCTCCGCCGCCGGCAGGTCGGCATTGAGGACGTCCAGGTAGTCCAGCAGCACCGCCTCGGCGCTCATCCCCGGGCGGTTCGCCGTCGGATGCGGCACGTAGGCCCCGACCGACTCGAGCCATTGCAGGTAGTCGAGACCCGTGAGATCGTGCACCGTCCTGCCGCGCAAGCTGACGTCGAACATCGGCTGAAAGCTGTAGTTCGGCTGCTCGGCGATCATTCCGACGACCCTCCGGCCCTTCTCGAAGCAGGTGTAGCCGCCGACGCGGGTGCTGCCATAGGCGTTCAGAGGCACTTCAAGGAGCGTCTGGCCGCGGTAGGGCGTCAGAGGCAGTCCCGACGCGCGCGAAAGGAGGTTCCAGGTCGCGGTCTCGACCCCCGAGGCGAAGCCCCGGCCCTGGGGCACGGGGCCGCTTGCAAGCGATCTCGCCAGCCTGATCGGCTGCTCGGGGTAGCCGCCGGACATGGCGGACACCTGCGCGGTGTTCACACCGGCCTTCTTGAGTGCCTCGAGGCACAGCCTTCCCGGCAGGTCGGAGACGGGCGGGCCCGGTGGATTCGCTTGAACGTAGTCCGGGACCCGGCCGGTCTCGGCCGGCTTGGGCGTCGGCGCGGAAGTGACGGTCGCGAGCCGTCTGGCGGCATGCGGCGCGGCGGCGCAGCCGGCGAGCAGGAGCAGGGACAGGGCGACGATCGGAGGGACGGTCTGGCGCAACGGCATGACATCCTTGCGCGTCGCGCCGTGGACACGTGCGGACATGGGGTGCGGGGTGGCGCAACGCGTCAGATGCACGCGACTTCGAGCCGTGGCTGGCGGTTTCCTTCCAGAAGAGGTCGACGATCGGGCCGGGCCCCTACAGACCGGGCCTTGTGGTCACTCGGGATCGCTCATCAGCTGGGCCATGCGACGCAGCACCTGCGCTTCGACCGATTTCAGGCGCCGGCGGAAGGCGAGCTCGTCAAGGTCCGGGTAGTAGCGCAGGCGCAAGGCGGTGGGGTGCTCCGGCTCCGCGTCGAGCCCGAAGCGCTGCGAGAGCAGTGCAGCCCAGCGCCGGTCCGGCATTTCGCCCAGCACGCGGCGCAGGAGCTCGTGGTCGAGGTGGGGCATCACGCTGCGCGCCTGCGCCACGGGCGCCCCGGCGCGAGAAGCGGCCGGGCCGGCGCGATGATGAGGATCACGAAGAGGATGCCGGCCGGCCCGGAGCCGGCGAGGCAGAAGCTCAGGGCGGGAAGCACTGCGAGCGGCCAGTGCCCGCGTCGCAGCGGCGGAACGAAGGGCAGGGCGATAGCGGCCGCCATCAAGGTCCAGAGGACGTAAGGCGACGGCCAGGGGATGGGAGGGCCGAAGAGTGGCACGCCGTAGCTGCCCACATCGATCGCCCGCTTTCACCTGCTATTGTACCGCATGCCGCACACGTGCCGCGAAAGAGCGGTCAGGCAGCCAGGAAGACGCGCTCTTAAGGCGAAGTGAGCCGCGAGGTGGCAATCCTTCATGTGGCTTATCGCGCACCGCGGATTTTCAGGACGGCATCCGGAGAACACCCTGAGGGCGTTTCGGGCGGCGCAGGAACTCGGCGTGGACCTCGTGGAGTGCGATGTGCACCGCAGCCTGGACGGGAAGCTCGTGGTGATCCACGACGCGACCCTCGACCGCACCACGAACGGCAAGGGGCCGGTGCGCGACCGCACCCTGGCGGAGATCCGCGCCCTCGACGCCGGCGACGGCGAGCGCGTCCCGACGCTCGAGGAGCTCCTCGAAGCGGTGACGCTGCCGGTCGTCGTGGAGATCAAGACGCCGGAGGCCGTGCCGGGGCTGATCGACCTCTATCGCACGCGCCCGCAGCTGAGGGAAAGGCTGTGGCCCATCTCCTTCGGCCACAGGCTCATCCAGGCGCTCACGGCCGAGGTGAAGGGCCTGACGGCGGGCGTGCTCTACGCCGGTGCGCCGATCGAGCCGTGGCTGCTCGCGGAGAAGGCGGGTGCGCAGATCCTGCTGCCGGCGCTCGAGACGGTGAGCCGCGAAGAGGTCGAGGCAGCCCACAGCCATGGCCTCCACCTGTCGATCTGGACGGCGGACACCCCCGAGGAGTTCGCCTTCTGCCAGGAGATCGGCGTGGACGGCATCGCGACGAACCGACCGGACCTGCTCATCGGACACATGCACCGCCAGGGGGCCGCGAACTAGAGGCACCGGCACGGGAGGGCTTCACTTGAACAAGCGCGAGCGCCGCTACGTGTGGCTGCTCGGACTCGCGGGGCTCGGGCGCAATGTCGGCTGGGGCATGAACAAGGTCTTCACGGCGGTGCTCCTGGGCGCCCTGACGCCGTCGACGCAGCTGATCGGCTCGGTGCTGGGCGCGGAGGGTCTTCTCGGCGTGGTGCTGAACCCGCTCTCCGGCTGGCTCTCGGACCGCACGCCGACCAGGATCGGTCGCCGCCGTCCGTATCTCTTCGTCGCGTTTCCGGGCGCCGCCATCATGCTGATGCTGATGTACCTGACGAGGAGCCTCGGCCTCGCGGTCGCGGCGACCCTTCTCTTCTACTTCTTCCAGCAGCTCAGCCCGACGCCCTACCAGGCCATGATGCCGGACAGCGTGGAGGAGAAGGACTACGGCGAGGCATCCGGCATCCTGAACCTGCTCTGGACGCTCGGCAACCTGATCGCGTTTCTCGTCGTGCCGCTGGTGTACGAGCTCTGGAGCCACACGCTCGGCTTCCTGCTCGGCGCGGCCATCCTGCTTGCGGGAGGTCTCTGGACGGCCTTCTCCGCGCGCGAGCGCAGCGAGCGACGCAGGCCGCCCGGCCGCGGCGCGGCCGTGGCCCTGCGCAGTCCGGCGCTCCTCAAGTACTACGTGGCGCAGGGGCTTTGGTGGCTCTCGTTCGAGGCGATCGCCAGCTTCTTCACGCCCTACATGGTGCATGCCTTGCACGGCAGCGTGCTCGACTCCGCCCTCGGCATGTCCATCTTCACGGTGGCGGGCATCCTGGTCTCGCTCTGGTTCGGCCGTCTCTACGAGCGGCACGACGCGCGGCTGCTGCTCGGCGTGACGCTTCTGCTGTTCGCCGTCGCGGCGTCGACCGGCCTGTGGCTCAAGACGGTGGACGAGGCGTTCGTGCTGCTCTTCGTGGCCGGCCTGGCCTGGGGTGGCATCCAGGTGACGAGCTACCCGCTGGCCGCCGACATGCTGCGCCAGCACCTGCTCCGCAGCGGCGCCGGCGACGACGACGCGAAGGAGCAGGCGGCGCATCTCCACGGCGCGCTCTACGGCAACGCGAACCTCGTGCAGTCGCTGGGCCTCATGGTGGCGGCGCCTCTGGCGGGACAGGTCATCGCTGTCTCGCATGGCCAGTACCAGGCCATGTTCCTTGTGAGCATCGCGAGTTCGCTTGTCGCGCTTGCGCTCGTGCTCTGGTTCGGCAAGACGGAGGTTGCGGCGCAAGCGCCGGCGGCAAAAGCATAAGGATCCGCCTCATTTTGGCAGTCATGCGGCCTTAATCTGGCCGTAACAGAGCGCATGTATGCTGCCCTCGACCGATCAAGGGAGGGCTACGCTTGAAGTTTTCCTTGCGCAGCGGCGGCCTCGCGGCGGCTCTTGTCGGCGCGCTTGCCCTGTCGCTCGCAGGCTGCGGCTCCGCAACGACGCAGAACCAGGGATCGGTGTCGTTGCAGGAGACGGGCTCCACACTCCTCTACCCGCTCTTCCAGATCTGGGCACCCGCGTACACCAAGGACCATTCCGACATCAAGATCACACCTCAGGGCACGGGCTCGGGTACAGGCATCGCGGACGCGGTGAACGGCACCGTGCAGATCGGCGCGTCCGACGCCTACATGGCGAACGCCCAGATGAGCGCCGACCCCGGCATGCTCAACATCCCGCTCGCCATCTCGGCGCAGCAGATCATGTACAACATCCCCGGCCTCAACCATCAGCATCTGCACCTTTCGGGCCAGGTGCTCGCCCGCATCTACACGGGCAAGATCACGATGTGGAACGACGCGGCGATCAAGGCCCTGAATCCCGGCGTCGCGCTGCCTGCGCTCAGGATCGTGCCGATCCACCGCGCGGACGGCTCGGGTGACACCTTCCTCTTCTCGCAGTACCTCTCATTCTCGAACCCGACCACCTGGGGCTCCGCGAGCGGGCCGCAGTACGCGACGTCGATCTCGTGGCCGCCGGTGCCCGCGTCACTGAGCGCCACCGGCAACGGCGGCATGGTGGAGGCCCTGCAGCAGAACAAGGGCGGCATCGCCTACGTCGGCATCTCGTACCTGAGCCAGGCGGTCAACGACGGGCTCGGCTACGCCGCGATCGAGAACAAGGCGGGACAGTTCGTGCTGCCCACGGCGCAGACGATCTCGACCGAGGCGCAGAGCCTCGTCGGCCAGACGCCGAAGGACGAGCGCGTCTCGCTGATCTACGGCCCGGCGCAGGGCGCCTACCCGATCATCAACTACGAGTACGCGATCGTGAACGCGAAGCAGTCCTCGTCGACGACCGCGAAGGCGGTGCGGCAGTTCCTGACCTGGGCGCTCACGACCGGCAACCAGCCGAGCTATCTCGAGCAGGTGCACTTCCTGCCCTTGCCGCCTGCCATCGTCAAGCTGAGCGAGGCGCAGATCGCGAAGGTCCAGTAGGTTCGAAGGCGAAACTCCTCGTGGGGTGATGGCGACGCCCGGCAAAGTGCGGGCCCTCGACCGGATCATGCGCGTGGCCACCGGCATCGTCGCCGGTGGCTCGCTCGTGGCCATGGCCGCGATTCTCGTGTTCCTGCTGCGCGACTCCTGGCCGTCGATCCTCTACAACGGCGGCCACTTCCTGACGAGCATCACCTGGAACATCGGCAACCTGTACAGCGGCGCCGTCAGTCGCCACAACGGCGTGATGGCCCCGCACGGCGCCGCCTACGGCATCCTGCCCTTCATCCTCGGCACGCTTCTCAGCTCGCTGATCGCCGTGGTGCTCGCGGTGCCGCTGGCGGTGGGCATCGGCCTCCTGCTCGTCGAGTACCTGCCGCGCCGCGTTGGAGACAGCCTCTCGTTCGCCGTCGAGATGCTCGCCGGCATCCCGTCGGTCGTGATCGGCCTCTGGGGCATCGCGGTGCTCATCCCGTGGATCGGCCGCGGCCTCGGGCCGTGGCTGCAGGCCGTCTTCGGATTCATCCCGTTCTTGCGCGGACCGATCGGCTCCGGCCAGGGACTTCTCGCCTCTGGCCTGGTGCTCGCCGTCATGATCACGCCGATCATCGCGGCGACGACGCGCGACGTCCTGCGCCAGACGCCCCGCGAGACCAAGGATGGCGCGCTCGGCCTCGGGCTGACGCGCTGGGAGATGATCCGCGCCGTTTCGCTGCCCTGGTCCGCGAGCGGCATCTTCGGCGCTGTGATCCTGGGCCTGGGGCGCGCGCTCGGCGAGACCATGGCCGTGCTGATGGTCTCGGGCAGCGCCGTGAACTACCTGCCGCAGAACATCTTCAGCCCGATCGGCACGATGGCCGCGACCATCGTCTCGCAGCTCGACTCCGCCATGACCGACCCGACCGGCATGGCCGTCCACGCGCTGGCCGAGATCGCCCTCGTGCTGTTCGTCATGAGCATCGTCGTCAACGTGCCGGCGCGCCTGCTGCTCTCGGCGGCCGCCCGCAGGGGAGGCGAGGCGCAGTGAACGTCACCTGGCGCCGGCTGAAGGACCGCATCATGCTCGGGCTCGCGGCCTTGATGGGCATCATCATCCTCGTGCCGGTGCTCGGCATGATCTGGCTCGTCGTGAGCCACGCACTGCCGGCGCTGTCCCTGGGCCTCTTCACGCAGGTGACCGTCGGTGCCGGCGGAGGTCTTGCCAACGCCATCGTCGGCACCTTCTACGTCGTCGGGCTCGGCATCCTGATCGCGGGCCCCCTGGGGATCATGGCGGGCGTCTACGTGGGCGAGGTGGACCCCGGCGGGAGCTTTGCGCAGGTCGTGCGCTTCACGACCGACGTCATGGCGGGCGTGCCATCGATCGTCATCGGCTACTTCGGCTACGTGACGCTGGTGCTGGGGCTCGGCTGGGGATTCTCCACCCTGGCGGGAGCCATCGCGCTCTCCCTCATTGGCATACCCTACGTCGTGCGATCCACCGAGACGGCGCTCAGCAAGGTGCCGCGCGGCATGCGCGAGGCGTCGCTCGCGCTCGGCGCCAGCCAGAGCACGACGATCTGGCGGGTCACGCTGCGCGAAGCCCTGCCGGGAGTGGTGACCGGCGTGCTGCTGGCACTCTCGATCGCGATCGGCGAGACGGCGCCGCTGCTCTACACGGCCGGCTGGTCGAACTACATGCCGAGCCTGCAGCTGACCCACGCCCCGGTCGGCTACCTGACCTACGTCGTCTGGACGTACATCAACGAACCGTTCGCCTCGGCCAACGCCCTCGCGTATGCCGCAGGTCTGCTGCTGCTGGTGCTCATCGTGATCGTCAACGTCGTCGCGCGGCGGCTCGTCAGCCGCAGCCGCCTCGGGCGCTGATCGATTGCGGTGCTGCGCACCGGCATGCAGGTGTAGACTTGTCTTGCAGAGCGGAGAGCTTGGGGGTGCCGGAGTGAACATCAAACTGCAGGCCAACGCGGCCGGCGAGCTGTCGATCGAGGAGAGCGCCGTGCGCTCGGTCGTGGAGCTCGCGATCAGGGACACAGGCGACGTCGCCGCGAGAGTGAACCGGCGCTTCCTCCTGGGCAGTGCCATCCGTGTCAAGGAGGGCCAGGACAAGAAGCTTGTCGTGGACCTCGAGCTGACCGTGCCCTACGGTGTCTACCTGCCCGATGCGATGCGCGACGTGCAGACCGCCGTGAAGGAATCCCTCGCGAAGAACATCGGCATCGAGAACGCGGTCGTGAACATCGCGGTGACGAAGGTCGAGGTGGCGGCGGAGGCCGAGCGCTCGTCCTAGGAGCTGCGCGGAACGGACGGCGGGCCGCCGGGGCGGGCGACGCCCATCTCGCGACGGCCGTCGGGACGTGCACCAGGCAACGGCGCCCCGGGGATGACCCGGGGCGCCGTTCTCCATGGGCGCCTACGCGCGGCGCAGGATCATGCGCGTACCGCAGCTGACCGCATAGACCGCGCCGGCCTGGCGCCAGAAGCGCACGTACGTCTCGTCGCCGCGGTCGCTGTGCACGAAGGCGTCCGGCCCGACCGGCCGCAGATCGCCCTCGGTCGTGCCGTCGTCCATCACGAGGCGGCCATCGCGTAGCGTGACGCGGCAGGTCTCCCCCTCGCCGGAGGGGTAGACGCCGACATAGGCGGACAGACCTTCGCGGGGAGGCGTGAAGGAGGGATAGTCGCGGCAGAACGGCTGCGGCCTTTGGCCCAGCGCGCAGGCGAGGCCGCCCTGGACCGCCTGGCGCGCGGACGGCCCCATCAGGTTCGCCAGCGCGGCGCCGGCCAGGCCCAGCCCGGGCACGAAGCCGACGTCTGCCCCGACACCCTTGAGTCCGCCCGAGTGGCCCACGAGGTCGTAGCCATGGAAGTCCCGCACGATGGAGAAGCCGTAGGCGTAATAGCGGTCCGGCGCGATCGGCACGCGGGGCTGCAGCATCTCCCGGATGCCTGCGGCCGACAGCAGGCGCTCGCCGTCCAGCTCCCCCTGTCGCAGATACATGGCGAGGTAGCGCAGGAGATCAGGCACCGTGGAGCGCAGCCAGCCCGCTCCGATCATGGCCGGCGCGTCGCTCCAGCCCGGCGACGCAAAGACTTCCTCGGCCCCGCCGGCGACGTGGCGCAGGTCATAGAGATCGGTCGCGCCGCCGAGCGCCTCGGCGCCGGGGTTCCTGAACGTGCTGCGGCGCATGCCGCACGGAGCCAGGACGTGGTCCTCGACATAGTCGCTGTAGGCTTCGCCCGAGGCCGCCTCGACCACGGCGCCGAGCAGGCCGTAGCCCTCGTTCGAGTAGCTGAAGAAGGCGCCGGGCGGCCCCAGCAGCGGCTGATCGAGCTGCGAGAGGTAGTCCATCATCCCGGCATAGTCCCTGATGGCCGGCGGCGCGCCGTCAGGCGGGTGGACGAGGGACATCCCGAGCGCCGGCAGCGGCGGCAGGCCGGAGGTATGGGTCAGGAGATGGTGCAGGCGCACGGGCTCGACCGCGCTGTGGCCCGGCAGGCGAAAGCCCGGCAGGTGGCGGGCCACGGGATCCTGCGTCGACAGACGTCCCCGCTCCGCGAGCTGGAGGATCGCGAGCGCCGTGAACGACTTCGTGATCGAACCGACGCCGAACAGGGTGTCGGGCCGCGCGGCATCGCCGTCAGGGTTCAGGACGCCGTAGGCCTGCAGGTGCATCAGGCGGCCGCCCTGCGTGAAGCCGGCCGCCATGCCGGGCGTCTGGAAGAGCGCCATGCGCTGCCGCGCGTAGGCATCGAACGCAGTGCTCCAGTCGGGCAAATGAGAGGACTCCCTTCTCGCGCGCTGCTGGACGGGCTCCGGTCGGAGCGGAGGGGTGCAGACCCGGGCGGGGCGCGCTGCCGGATCCTGTGGGGCAGGACCGTCGCCGCGGGGGGAGGGCGGCCCGCTCCGGTCGGCTAGTAGACGGGCCTGCCGCCTGCGCCCGCGAGCGTGCGCTGCCATGGTGCGACGGGGGGGGCCAGATCCTCCTCGGACGGCACCGAGACGTCGATGAACTGCGGCAGGCCGCTCGCCTGCGCGTTCCGTAGCGCGAGGGCGAGCTCGCCCAGGGTCTCGGCGCGCTGCGCCGCCACGCCGAACCCGCGGGCCACGAGATCCGCCTGCACCGGCGCGAAGTCGACGCCGAGGTAGTGCCTGTCCTGGTAGAGGCGCTGCAGCATCTTGATCCAGCCGAAGCTGCGGTTGCCGAGGTGTACGACCGTGATCGGCAGCCGCAGGCGCTGCACCGTCTCGAGCTCTCCGCACGAGAGCGCGAAGCTGCCATCGGTGGTGAGGCAGAGCACCGGCCTGCCCTGCTCGGCGATCGCGGCGCCGATTGCGGCCGGCAGGGCAAAGCCCATCGCGCCGTGGCCGCGCGGGATGAGGACGGTGCGGCCGGGGCGGCGAATGCGCCAGAGCGCCGCGAGCCAGGGCGTCGGGGTGCCGGCGTCGGCGGTGACGAGCGTATCCTCGCGCGCCGCGTCCTGGAGTGTCTGCACGACGTCCGCGGGGTGCAGGCAGGCCCGGTCGCAGCCGGCGGGCTTGCCTTCAAACCCGGATGAGACCCGGGCAAACGCCGCCGGCCGCCCCGGCCTGGCGCCTGCCGCGAGGGCCGCGCGCAGCTGGCGCAGCACGGCGCGCGCGTCGCCGGGCAGCGCCAGGGAGCCGGGGTAGTTGCGCCCTGCGCGCAGCGGATCGATGTCGATCTGCGCGATGAAGGCAGAGCCGCGCGCCGGTGCCGTGAATCCGTCCGTGTCGGTGGCGTTCGCCCGCGTGCCCACGAGCAGCACCGCGTCCGCCTTTGCAAGCGCGCCGTTGGCCTCCATCGTGGCGCCGTTCGCGCCCGCCGTGCCTAGGGAGAGGCGATGGTCCTCCGGGAAGGCGCCCTTGCCGTGGATCGTCGTCGCGACCGGCATGCCGTTCTCCTCGGCCAGGGCAAGAAGCTCGTCCCAGGCGGCCGAGAGATGCACGCCAGAACCCGCGAGAACGGCGGGCCGCTCGGCGGCTGCGAACGCGAGCGCCGCGGCCGCGACCGCTGCCTGCGGCGCCTCGGGGCGCTGCAGGGGCAGGTCCGAAGGCAGGGCGGACGGCGCACCGGCCGCGTCGGCCGAGAGCACGTCCTCCGGCAGCACGAGCGAGACCGGGCCGGGCCGGCCGCTCAGGGCGGCGGTCAAGGCCTCGCGCAGCAGGCGCGGCAGGGCTGCGGTGGAGTCGACGGTGCGCCGGTATTTCGTCACGGCACTGAACAGGGAGCCCTGGTCGATCTCGGTGATCGCGCCGGAGCCGCGGCTCTGGCGGGGGATGTCGCTCGTCAGCGCCAGGAGCGGCACCGATGCCGCGAAGGGCTCGCCGAGCCCGCCCACCAGGTAGGTGGCGCCGCCGCCGGACGACGCCTCGACGACACCGAGCCGGTTCGTGACGCGCGCGTATGCGTCGGCCATGGCCGCCGCGGCACGCTCGTCGCGCGCCAGGATGTGCCGGATGCGGTCGCGGCGCTGGTAGAGCGCCTCGTAGAGTGCGACCCCGGTATCGCCTGGCACCCCGAACACCACCCGGACACCGGCCGTGATCAACCCTTCGACGACGACATCTGCTCCGGTCAAGGCGTGGCTCATGCTGGACTCCCTTCCATGGTGGGGAAAGTGGGCGGGCGACAGTGCGGGGCACGCCCGACCGCGTGGCCGGCCGTGCCCCGCGCGGCTGTCTAGTGCGAGATCGTCACGTAGTTCATCAGCGTGAAGCCGGCGACGGGGTTGAAGTGCCGGTTCATGCCGTGCACGTAGTACGCCGTCTCGTTGACGCCGTACGGCTCGGGCATCCACAGGACCGGCAGGTCCTTGGCGGTGGCGACCGCGTACCTGTACATGCTGTGCTGCACCTGCTGGAGGGTGCCGGGCAGGTACGACGCCGCGATCTTCGCCTCGAGGTCCGCGCTCTTGAAGTCGTCGAGGGGATTGAAGACGACGTTCCACATGCCGCCGCCGGTCGGGTAGTAGTCCGGCTCGTAGCCCCACTGGGCGGCGAGGGCCATGGCCCACTTCGAGGAGACGCCCGGCTGCGTGTCGGACATCGCCATGATGGTGCCGAAGGCTACCGGCTCCGGCGTGATCTGGACGCCCATCTTCGCCCAGTCCTGTTCGAAGATCACGGCGGCGTCGGACCACTCCGTGGAGCCGGACTGGTAGAGCGCCGGGAACTTGAGCTGCACCTTGCCCTTCTGCATGACGCCCTGGGCGTTGAGGTGCCATCCGTCCTGCTCGAGAATCGCCTTGCCCTTGGCCGGGTCGTAGGGATACGGCGCGGGGATCGACGAGACGCCGAAGACGGCCTTCGTAAGGCCGGGGAAGCCGGCGGGGATCGCGGAGTAGCTCGGGATGAAGAGGCCCTTGCCGTAGAGCACCTCGCCGATGGCGTTCTCGTCGATGCCGTACTGCAGCGCCTCGCGGACCGTCGGGTCCTGGAAGGCGGGCCCGACGTCGAGGGAGTTCTGCGCGGCGTTGAGCGAGATGCCGTACCAGCCGAACGATCCGTCGCCGATGCTCAGCGTCTTCTTGTCCTGGCCCTTGAGATCGGAGGCGGAGGAGAACATGGTCGGCGTCAGGTAGCCTGCGTTCACCTGGCCCCGCTTCAGGGCGGCGAACTCCGCAGAGTCGGACGTCTCGTACTGCTCGATCCAGGTCAGGGTGGCCTTGTGGCCGCCGTAGGCCTCGTTCGGCACGAAGGTGTAGAACTCGTTCGGGACCATGTTCTTGAACTTGTAGGGGCCCGACACGACCTTGAACTCGGGTGCGGTCGGGTCGTTGTAGAGCTTCTGCTGCAGGGCGAGGTCCTTGCGGTAGCTGCCCTGATCCCAGATGGCCTTCGGCATGGGCAGGATCTGGCCGAGACCGTTGAGTTCGAACCAGACCGGGTTGGCGGGACCGGTGAGGGTGAACACGACGGTGTCGGTTCCCTGCGCCTGCACGCTCTTGATCAGGGCGTGGCCTGTGGCCGGCGGAACCCCCCCGATGCCGCAGCCGCCGTAGGTGAACGGGGGGTTCTTCATGGCGCAGCCGTTGACGATGACCTCCGCCGTGAAGGCGACGTCCTGCGCCGTGATCGGCCTGCCGTTCGACCAGTTCCAGTGCTTCAGCTTGACGACGTAGCGCGAGCCGCTCTTGTTGGCGGAGATAGAAGCCGCCAGCGAGTCCTGCCAGTCGATCGTGTCCTGGCTCGACGCCATGACGACCGGAGCGTACATCATGTACTCCGCCACGATGTTGTAGAAGGCCGCCGAGTTGACGAGGGGCGTGAAGCTGCCGATGGTGGTCTGTGGCGCCAGGGCCACGACGACCTCGTTCGCCTTCTGCAGCGGTGCCTGTCCGGCGGACGTTCCGCCACAGGCTGCCGTCAGTAGGGATGCGCCGGCGAGGAGACCGGCCCAGGAGGCGAGTCGCCAACTCTTCATGCAAGGACCTCCCTTGACAGGTGCGCTCGGAGGACAGGCGCCCGGGGTGGACCTCAACCGTCTTCCTGCGTAGCAGGGCGGGGGCGCCCGCGCATTGCGGCGGGCGCCGCAGCAGCCCGGCCTAGTGCGAGATCGTCACCCAGTTCATCTGCGTGAAGCCCTGCACGGCATTGAAGTACTTGTTCATGCCGTGCACGTAGGGGGCGGTTTCGCTGATGCCGTAGCCGCCCGGCTGCCAGAGGAAGGGCAGGTCCCGCGCCGTGGCCTCGGCGTACTGGTACATGCGCCGACGCACCTGCTGGACCGTGCCCGGCTGGTAGGAAGCCTGGATCTTCGCGGCCAGGTCGGGGCTCGAGAAGTCGTCCTGGCTGTCGAAGTAGTTCCACATGCCGCCGCCCGTCGGATAGTAGTCGGGCTCGTAGCACCAGGAACCTGCGAGGTTCATCGCCCACTTGGCCGCGCCACCGGGCTGGCTGTCGGACATCGCCACGAGGGTGCCGAACGCGACCGGCTCGGGGGTCACCTGGACGCCCATCTTGGCCCAGTCCTGCTGCATGATCACGGCTGCGTTCTGTGTCTCGCTGGAGCCCGACTGGAAGAAGGCGGGGAACCTGAGCTGCATGGATCCCTTCTGCATCACGCCCTGGGCGTTGAGGTGCCAGCCGTCGGCGAGCAGGAGCCGCTTGCCCTTGAGCGGGTTGAAGGGGAAGGGGTCGGGGATCGAGGAGACGCCGAAGACGGCCTTGGTCAGGCTCGAGAAGCCGGCCGGGATCGCCGAGTAGCTCGGGATATAGAGGCCCTTGCCGTCGAGGACAATGCCGACGGCGTTCTCGTCGATGCCGTACTGCAGGGCTTGGCGAACGCGCGGGTCCTGGAAGGCGCCGCCGACGTCCAGCGCATTCGGCGCGGAGTTGAGCTCGATGCCGAACCAGCAGAAGGTGCCGAGACTCTTCGTCTTCGTGTACTGTCCCTTGAGATCCCCCGCCGACGAGAACATGTCCGGCGTGAGGTACCCGGCGTTGATCTGGTCCTTCTTGAGGGCCGCGAACTCGGCGGAGTCCGATGCCTCGTACTGCTGGATCCAGGTCACCGTCGCCTTGTGGCCGCTGTAGGCCGCGTTCGGCACGAACGTCCAGCTCTCGTCGCTGATCATCGCCTTGAACTTGTACGGCCCCGAGACCACGCGGTACTGGGACGCGGTCGGCTTGTTATCGACGCTGTTCATGAGCTCAAGGTCCTGGCGGTAGGTACCCACGTCCCAGACCGCCTTGGGCATGGGCAGGATCTGGCCGAGGCCGTTCAGCTCGAACCAGACGGGATTGGCCGGGCCCGTCAGGGTGAAGACGACCTTGCCGCGGCCCTCTGCCTGGACGCTCTTGATCAGCGCGTGCCCGGTCGCTGGCGGCACGCCGCCGATGCCGCAGCCGCCGTAGGCGTATGGCGCGTTCTGCATGGCGCAGTCCTGCAGGATGAGGTCTGCGGAGAAGGCGACGTCCTGCGCCGTGATCGGCTTGCCGTTGGACCACTTCCACGGCTTGAGCGTGACGACGAAGCGGGACCCCTGCGCGTTGCTGGAGACGGACGACGCCAGGGAGTCGGTCCAGTCGATGGTGTCCTGGCCGGAGACCATGACCAAGGGCGCGTACATCATGTAGTTGACGCCGAGGTTGTAGATGGTGAAGGCGGATGCGTTGACGAGCGGCGCGTAGCTGTTGAGCCCGGTCTGCGTCGGCAGGGCCACGACGACATCGCCGGCCTTCTGCAGCGGCGCCTGCCCGGTGGTCGCCGTGCCGCACGCGGCGAGCAGCAGCGCCGCCGCGGATGCCAAGAGTGCGGGCAGGGGAACACGTCGCCAACCGTTCATTCCGAGACCTCCTTCGCGAGCGGCATGGACCTCATCTGGACGCGCAAGGACCTCCTGCCGGTTGCCTTCGCATCATTTCCTTCGCGCGGTGGACGTCGCCAGGGATCGGGCCGCCCCGTGGTCAGCTGTCGGACGCCGCGCCGCGTCGCGCCTCCCGGTGTACCCAGAGGACCATCGTGGCCGCCGGTCCCGTGGCGCGCCAGCGGTGCGGCGTCAGGCTGAGGAAGGCGAGCGAGTCGCCGGATCCGAGGAGGTAGGACGTGTCGCCCAGCCAGACCTCGAGCTGCCCCGAGAGCACGTAGAGGAACTCCTCGCCCGGATGCGCATGCGACTCGTCGGCGCCGCCGCCGGGCGCGATCGTCAGAAGGGTCGGCTGCAGCCCCACGGGACCCTGCGCGAGGCCCTCGATCGTCACGTCCTCGTCGGGAAGGGCGAGACGGGGTCTCTCGTCGGCCCGCATGAGATGTGCCTGCGGGGCGACGTCGCCCTTGACCAGGTCGATCAGGGCGACGCTGTAGAAGGTCGCAAGCTTCTGCAGGGCCGCGATCGAGCCCGTCGTGCGACCGCCCTCGAGCAGCAGGAGCTCGACGCTGGAGATGCCCGTCGCCTGCCCGAGCTCCTGCAGGTTGAGGCCGGCGTGCGCCCGCAGCGTCCGTAGGATGCCGGGCAGCCGGAACGGGCCCTCCCCGACATCCGCCGGTGCGGGCGGCAGAGCCGTACGGATGACCTGTAGGCTGAGACCCTGGCGGGTCATGCGCTGGATCAGCGCGAGGCGCTGGATCTCGCGCGACGAGAAGTACCGGTACCCGTTCGCCCCGCGCGGCACGCGCAGCAGCTGCTGTCGCTCCCACTTGCGGATGGTGCCTGGCGACACGCCGACAACCTTGGCCACCTCGGCGATCCGCATGCGCATAGGCGCACCTCCCTGCGCGAGCAACCTTGTGCGCCCAAGCGACAAGGTTGCCTCTCTGGAGTGGGCGGAGGTTCGTCCAAGTGCGACCAAATCCTGCAGTCTGTCGACAATCTCAGACATTGTGACCGCAGACCCGGCCGGAGCATGGCCAGGCGCTTTCGCCCCGAGCGGCCGGCGGGCCTCGATGCGCGAGCAGCCGCGCTCTGCGCGCTACCCCGTATAGGGAACGCTGATCGTGTATGTCCGCAGATGGAAACGCCGCGTCTCGGGCGTACAGGCGGTTTCCATTCGGAATGGCTGCGCACGCCCGCAATATTGGCGTGCAGGTCCTTGCACCGCGGATGCCCGCGTGGCAAGAACTACCGAGCGTCGCTCACAGGACTTCCCTTGCGGTAAAGGGAAGTCATGCCTCCTGGAACCGGGCGTTCACGTGTGCGTGACCTCGGGCGAAAGGACTATTGCCATGCGCCGCAGGACTGTCAGAAGGTGGACAGGATGGGGTGGGCGGCTTCGCCTGCTTGGCGGCTCGATGCTTTCCTGTCTGCTGCTGACGGCCTGCGCGGCCGCGGTCGCGAATCCCGCGCATCCTTCCAGATCCGTGGATCTTGCAGGGATCCTGCGCATGCAGCCCCAAGGGACATCCGTGAGGCTGCTGCCCGGCGCCCCTCCGAACCTCTCCTCCTTGCACTTCGTGAACGCGCAGGACGGCTGGGCGGGCGGCCAGGGGATCATCCTCGCCACCTCGGACGGCGGCCGTTCCTGGCACCGCCAGTACCTCGGCGCGGGAACCGTGAGTGGCTTCTCCTTCCTCTCGCCGGCGCTCGGGTTCGCCGCGACGAGCGCAGGTCTCCTGAAGACTGCGGACGGAAAGACGTGGAGCCGCGTCGACGACCAATCCCTCGACCAGGTGCAGTTCGTCAACGCAAGCGTGGGCTTCGCGCTGGAGGGCCAGCGCTATTCCCTGACGCAGAACCTCTTCGCAAGCAGTGATGGTGGCATGTCCTGGAGGTCGCTCGCCATCGGTCCGGTCTCGCAGGCCTGCTTCTTCGGGCCGCAGGTCGGCATCGCCGCCTTGCCGGACCGCATCGGCGGCACCCTGACGATGAAACGGACGACCGACGGCGGGGCGAACTGGAGTACTGTGCTCTCCGTCGCAAACGCCGTTCCAGAGCAGCTGCAATGCACGCAGGATGGCGGCGCCTGGCTCGTCGCGGGTGGCCAGGCGGGCATGAGCCAGCAGTCCTACTCCGTCTTCCGCAGTACGAACGAGGGTGCTTCCTGGAAAGTGGTCCTCGCGGCGACCACCGAGGATGGCCCCGGGCCAGGAAACTCGGTGGGCGCCCCCAAGGGTCCTGGATCCTCGCCGGGCTCCATCGGGGCGGTCGATCGATCGGCAGCGGTGATGACGGGCACGTGCGAAGCGTGCAACGCCGGAACGGCGAGTTTCTCCACCACGACGGACGGCGGCGCCTCCTGGAGCCCTGCCACGCGACCCATCCCATTGCAGGTTGCTTCACCCACGATTCTCGACATGCTGACGGCGCAAGCCGGATGGCTCCTCTCCAGCCCTGGTCCCGGGGAGTCGCAGATCCAGGAGACGATGGACGGCGGCGCCGCCTGGCATACGATCCTCCTCGCCGGTCCAACGAAGCCCACCGCGTCGACTGCGTTCGTGAACGCCCGGGTCGGCTACGGCATCGGCAAGACAGGCGATCCCATTGCCGTATTGCGGACGCAGGACGGTGGGCGGGGATGGCGCAAGGTAGGGGAACTGCCGCCTCGGGCGGTGGGCGTCTATGGGTTGGGAGCCGCGGGCACGGCCACGCTCGTGGCACCGACGTTGCACAGCGCCCTGTACAAGTCCACAGACGGCGGCAGGACATGGGTGACGCTTCCGGGCAAGGGTCTACCGGCTTTTGACGCCATCAGCTTCGCCACCTCCATGACCGGCTGCGCCAGTGTCGGGAGCCCGCAGTTCGGAGCCGACTACACGACGCGCGACGGCGGCAAGACATGGCGGCGCGCCCCCATGAAGGGTGTCCCAGCCGCTGTCTGCGCCGTCTCGCGCACAGACCCTGCGCTCGCGAAGACAGCCATGCGGCTGATCGACCGGTTGGCGCCGATCGACGCATTGACGCCTGCCTACTTCCTCTCGACGGTCGCAACCGGGGGCGGGAGCCTCTGGATCGTTGTCGCGAACACGCCGCACAGCAGACTGTACATCCTCGCTCCGAACGAGACCCCGCGCGTCGTGCACTGGCCGGATGAAGAGATCAACGTCTCCAGCATGAGTCCCGTCAGCGCGCGAGAGGCATACGTGACGACCTACGACGGGCGACTTCTGCTTACCCGCGACGCCGGCGCGCACTGGACGCAGATCCCCTAGGCGGAACCGCCCGTGGCACGTCGGCGCTGGTGTTCGCGCGTACAAGGCATGGCGAACCGTGGCGACGCCGATCCGTCGACGTGCCGCTCAGGGCGCCGTGCGGACCATGAAGCAGGAAGCAACGAAGACATCCGTCGTGAGATATTTGCCCATAGTTGCAGAATAAGCTGTAAGGGCTCGTGGTGCGAGCGACAGACAGACGGCCGTCCGCTCGCGATATTTGACACTGAAGGACATACAGACAAGTCTTTTGCCCCGACGGGGCGGATCCCGGAAGACGCCAACGCCTTTAGATGCGGGGATTCCTAGTGGGGGTCCATGAACGCGATGGGTCTCTAGTTGAGCACCATATCATGCTCTTGAGCGCTAGGAGCCTCCTGCTCAGACTCGAGCTGGAGCCCATAGTCCCGGCATTCCTCATCTCCTGTCGATCATGCCCGATGTCAGTTCCTACTCCTCGCACCGAAAGTCCCTGCTATTTGCTCATGCCTAAACTTTTAATGATAACCGACATCCGTTACGCCAGTCGCATATTTTATAAGGCCCCAGACTTTGAGATTCTGGTCCCATAGACGCGTGTCGTCCGGTCCAATGACGCTTCCACAGGCAGGATTCTCCGAATACAAATATGAACCGCGAATTGTCCAGAATTGCACGATCCCCCTGGCTCCGCGGTCCGCCAAACACAAGTGTACTGCCCCACGGGGGTCTATTCGCAGGGCATTCATAGCCTGAAGTAAAGCCCGCCAAGCTTGTGGTGACGACAGCGCCCGTCGAATCCATGGACGGCTGGCTAACGCTCGAAGAGAAACGACGACCCGCGTGACTTTGCCCCCAACAATGCTAGCCTTTGGTCGAGCCGGTACCACAATGTCTTCGCGCGCCAGCGAGTACCGGCTCCCAAGCCCCTTGGGCTCAACGGTCAACACGACTGTACTAAAGTAACCAGCTGGGCCACGTGTGAACCACCAATCCCACTCCTCGTTACCCTGCGAAGAGCTCGCCGTCTCGCCTTGGCCAGCCGTTTGAAAGCCTAGAGCCTGTAACTTAGGCAGATAATAGTCATCAAGGTTATGTGCAACTAACGCAGTTAGATATGTCTTTATCTTGATGTGCAAGAAGGGGGACGGCGACACTAATCCGGGTTGAAGTTCAACTTTGCTTGCACGTGCTCCAGGCGGGGGAGCAATGGCCAACGGATTGCTGGGCGCCATGGGGGCATGGGCGGCACAAAGCCAGGGCACTCCCGCAACCAAGGGAATGCTCAACGCTAAGGGCAGAAACCGCCATTTCATTCTTGCAGCGCCCCCATGCTCTCCCACACTTCTCTTCTTGACGGCGTCACGTGACGCAAAGGCGCGTGACTACGGAGGCATACGTGGAGCATACGCCCTGCTAGCAGTCAGCGGCGAGCCCGGCGTCGGCAAGACGCTCGCGGTGCAGGCCTTCGCCCGCTCCCTCGACCCCCGCAGCATTGTCACCGTGCCGCTCTCGGCGCCCCCGCAGAGCCTTAGGGCTTTCCTGCGGGCCCTCGTGCTCGCCCTGGGCGAGCACCCCGCCTGGACGACCGCGGAACTGCTCGCCCAGATCCACGCCATCGTCACCCCGTGGCGCGAGGCCGGCAAGCTCCTCCTCGTCACCATCGACGAGGCGCAGGACCTGCCGCAGGAGGTGCTCGCCGGCCTCAGGAGCCTGCTTGCCACGCCGCTCGGCGAACCCCTGCCCCTGCGCATCCTGCTCGTCGGCACGGGCTCTCTGCCGGCACATCTGCGCTCGCAGGCCATGGAGCCCATTGCCCAGCGTGTCTCGCTGCGGGTGCGCCTCTACGGCTTCACCCGCAGCGAGAGCGCCGAGTTCCTCCTGGGCCTCGGCGACTTCACCCCCGAGGCCCAGGAGCTCCTCTTCCAGCGCTCCCGCGCTATCCCCCGCATCCTTGCCGCGCTCGCCAGGCTCTCCCTGCGCGCCGCCGAGCAGCATCAGGGCGCTGTCAGCGTGGATGATGTGCAGGGCGCCGTCGAGGAGTTCGACCTCAGATGAGCGGCAGAGCCTCCGGCGAAGGTTCTACGGCCGACATCGCCAGGACCCTCGGCATCCCGCCACGGGCGTGCGAGCGCATCCTCCAGGATGAAAGGGCATCCCCGGCCGACGCCCAGGAGGCCTTGCGCCGCATCCTGCGCCACAAGGCCTACCAGGCTGGCGCCATCCGTTCCCCGGGCGCCTTCTTCCGTGGCGTGCTCCGCCGCGTGCGTGACGAACGGGAAACCGCCTCCAGACGTCCGCCGCCTTCGCCGCCGCCAGCAAAACAGAACGCGCAGCCCGCGTCACCGCTTGGCCGCGCCTGCCTACGCGCCTATCACCTGCTTGTCTCTGGCCAGAGATCTGCGGCCGCGGCTACCGCCCTTTGCCAGGACTTCCCTGATGCCTCCGCTGAGCTCCTCGCCCAAGCCCTATCTTGGGCAGCCGACCTGCGCAGCCCTGATTGCTCTCACCAAGCGTGAGCGATCCTGTCTCAGAGAGCGTGAGCGGTTACAAATAGGCTGTGCTGAGCCGCAGACGAGGACTTTTGCCTGGGTGGCGATCTTCGCATACCATATGGGCCTAGCCTCAGCTGACACGACTTGCAGGCTCAGCGAGGACACGGAGGCGATGCGCCGCATGGCAACATCTCTGATTGTTCTGAACGGAGGATCCAGTTCCGGAAAGTCTACGATCGCCCGCTCTCTGCAGGCCGAGCTACGCGACGTGTGGCTTACGTTCGGCGTAGACACATTGATCTCGGCGATGCCGAGCGCCCGCAGTGCCACTGAAGAGGGCATCGCGTTTCATCCTGACGGCACTGTTACTCCTGGAGCGCAGTTTCGGGAGCTGGAAGCCGCATGGATGGAGGGCATCGCTGCCATGGCGCGGGCGGGTGCCCGGATCATCATCGATGATGTGTTCCTCAGCGGCCCTGCCGCGCAACAGAGGTGGCGGGCGGCCCTCAGGGGTCTGCACGTCCTTTGGGTGGGTGTCCGCTGCGAGGTGGAGGTCGCGGAGGCGCGCGAGGCCGCGCGAGGCGACCGCATCACCGGCATGGCCAGGTCGCAGGCACGGATCGTCCACGAAGGCATCGACTACGACATGGTAGTCGACACCACATCCATGGATTCAGCCGCCTGCGCACAGGAGATCGCTGCCAGGGTGGTCGAAGCTTCTGGCTGAGCCTGCACTCCTCGGTCCGGGGACAAACCATATTGGTGAGGATTCCCGAGCTTGCTCATCGGAGACACACTTGACGATACCGGCTTCGCGTTGGATAGGTTCACGAGATTGATCCCGGTGGACTGTTTGATGGTCAAACATCATGATCAACATCCAGGCCGCGACACGGGGCATGCGGGCGGCCAGCGGCCGCCCATGGCACCTGGCCGCGGCGATCCGTTGACGATCCGCGTGCCAAGGGCCGGCGCGGCGGCCGGACCTATGCCGTGCCGCTACTGCGGCGTGGCCGCCAGGCCCTCGCCGGGCGGGCGACCGCCAGCCCCTATGCGGTCGTAGACGCTGAAGACGAGCAGGCCGAGGGCGAAGACGCCGACCATCACGCCGAACAGGACGCGGGTGGGGTAGCTGTCGTACAAGAGCCCGCCGAACAGCGGCCCCGCCGCACGGCCCATCGCTCCGGCGCCGCTGACGATGCCCTGGTAGAGCCCGCGGCGGCCCGACGGCGCCATGCGGTCGGCGGCGGTGGGCACACCCGGCCAGACGAGCATCTCGCCGAAGGTGCTGAGGGCCATGCCGGCGACGAAGCCGGAGTAGCTGCGGGCGGCGAGCAGCAGCAGGAACGACAGGATGAAGAGGGCGTTGCCCAGGAGGATCTGCAGCTTCACGGCCGGCATGCGGCGCGCCAGCCAGCCGACGAGCGGCTGCCCGGCGAGGATCAAGAGACCGTTGACCGTCCAGAGCAGGCTGTAGCGGGCGATCGAGAAGCCGAGCGCCTGCATGTGCACGGCGACCGTGGTCTGCCACTGGACGTAGGCCGTCCAGTCGAGGCACAGGCCCGCGGCCAAGAGCCAGGGCGCGAGCCGGAGGAGATCCGCGCCCTGCCGCCCGGCCCCTCGCTCCGCCTGCTGCGGTCCAGCCGGGCGCTCGGCCGCGGGTCCCTGCCGGAACGCGGGCCCGCGCATGCCGACCAGCACCGAGACGGCGTAGAGCAGCATCAGCACCCCTGTCACGGAGAAGGCGAGCGAGAAGCGCACCTCGGCCAGGAGGCCGCCAGCCATCGAACCTACCGCGACGCCCACGTTCGAGGCGACATAGATGGCGTTGAACGCCGCGCGCTGTCCCTCCGGCCAGACATGCGCGGCGAACGCGTTGATCGACGGGTAGATGAGGCCTGTGCCGACGCCGAGCACGACCGTCATGGCGAGATAGGGGTAGAGCCCATGGCTCCACGCCATGCCGAAGGCGGCGAGAGCGGCCGCGCCGGCGCCAAGCAGGACGGAGCGCCGACCTCCCCAGCTGTCGAACAGTGGGCCGCCGAGCAGGTTGCCGGCGAGGTTCGCGGCCGACTGGATGAGCAGCACGGCGCCGGCCCAGCTCATCGGCAGCCCGAGACGCGTATGCACGTAGAGCGTCACGAGCGGCCAAAGCATCGAGAAGCCGGTGACCATGAGAACCGTGGAGAGGACGAGTGTGACGAGCGCCGGCGGATACCCTAGTTTGCGCCAAGCCATGAGAGCATCTTAGCGCACTGGCGCCGGGGCGGCAGCGGCCGGCGTTGACAGACTTGCGCTCATCATTCCAGACTTAGGGCCGTGACCGGGCTTTGCATCGGCCAATTCGCAGAGGCACGGAAGGATGGCAACGTCAAGATGGACGGCCTGCAGGTTGAGGCCCTCGGCAAGCAGTATGGCGACGTCGCCGCCGTCAGGGACCTCAGCTTCGAGGTGCGGCCGGGGGAGATCGTCGGCCTCCTGGGACCGAACGGCGCCGGCAAGACGACGACATTGCACGCCCTGGCGGGCCTTGTCCACCCCACGTCGGGGCGCGCTCTCTTGGGCGGCCTACCGATCGAGCAGCAGAAGGCCCTCGTCGGCTTCGTGCCTGAGCAGCCCGAGGTATTCCCGCTGCTGACCGTCGAAGAGCATCTCGGCTTCGTGGCGCGAGCCTACAGCCTGCCGGGCGGATGGCAGGAAGAGGGGCAGGAGATCCTGCGCCGGCTGCACCTCGAGGAGGTGGCGGACAGGGCCGGCGGAGCGCTCTCGAAAGGCATGAAGCAGAAGCTCCTCATCGCCTGCGCCCTCTTGCACCGGCCGACCCTGCTGCTCGTGGACGAGCCGATGGTCGGCCTTGACCCCGCGGGTCAGCGCGAGCTCGTGCAGGCCCTGCGCGAGGCGCGGGCGGGCGGCACCGCCGTCCTGCTTTCGACGCATATCCTGAGCAGTGCGGAGGAGATCTGCGACCGCGTCGTCATCCTGCGGCGCGGCCGGCTCGTGGCGCAGGGCACCATGCAGGAGATCACGGCGCAGTCGCAGAGCCTGCAGGAGGCCTTTCTCGGCCTCACGGAAGAGTGAGCGGCTACCGCGCGCTCCTCTACCTCGAGGGGCACACGCTGCTGGCGCAGCTCCGCGCTCTGGGACGCTCCCGCGGCCGCCTGCTGCTCTACCTCTTCGTCCTCGCGTACCTGGTGTTCATGCTGTCGCAGGGGCGGCGGGGCCTGCCGCACTTCGGGCACGCGGCGTCGGTCTACGCTCTGGCGCTCTGGCTGCTGTTCCTCGGGCTGGTCTCGGTCGGCGGCCGGCGCCGCCTGCTCGCGCGCCCTTCGGATCTGGCGCTCGTCGTGCCGAGCGCGATCGCGCCAGACCGCATCGTCGTCTGGAGCCTGCTGCGCCAGGCGGCGACGCAGCTGCGCCTGCTGGTCGTGGTGGCGGTGTTCTGGGTGCCGCAGATGGCCGCATCGGGCGGCGTCGGCTGGGGCGCCCTCTTGTATGCGGTCGGACTCACGCTGATCGCGGCGATGGGCGTGCGCTACATCCTGCTCGGGCTTGGCGGCTGGGCGGCCCCGGTCCGCTACCTGACGCTGCTCTGCCTCATAGCGCTGGCCCTGTGGGCCGGCATCGGGCTCTACAGGGGAGGCATGGCGGGTCTGGCCGCGGCGGTCGGGCAGCTGTGGCCGCTGGCTCTCGCGGCGTCGGCCCTGGACGGCGCCGCCCTGCCGCTCGTGGCGGGGGCTGTGCTGGGGGCTGGCGGCATGGGGCTGAGGGG
>Ga0080006_1155371_pt1 | contig 42066 bp, 37 predicted proteins | sample RS3BMetagenome_FD_69209 | JGI IMG/M metagenome (GOLD analysis project Ga0080006, IMG submission 69209) | Ferric oxide microbial mat and aquatic microbial communities from Rainbow Spring, Yellowstone National Park, USA - RS3B (SPADES... ...
TCCCGCCAGAGACGCTTCTCAGGGTAGCCAGTGGCGGATCGCGTCTATTTCGCTACCGGGAATTCGGACGGATTCCGCGTCCAGTCGACCGGGGACGGTTCACGCTCTCCACTCGGGTGTCAACGCGTTTCAGTTTGGTGATGAAGGTGCTGCATTCATCGACCGACCAGTCTGCATGACGATTCGACGAACATGGGGCGGAACCTTTGATGCATACCTCTGGAGCATTATTCGCAGAGGTGTACTTTTTTGCAGGTCGTCGAGGTGGAGCGTGTGGCGAGAGCCACATATTTGAGCGACCTCGCACCGGGCGCGATCCAAGTCACCATTCGGCTGATGCGCAAGCGTGCCTCGCGTACCCGACATGTCGCTGCTCACGTTCGTGATGCTGGTGTGCTTCTGCGGGCAGCGCACTTGCGCCCGTTTGCGAAGCGTAGCGGACCTTGAGGACAAATGGCACGCTCCAGCAGCCATGCGCTTGCATAGGTCATGCATTCATCATGTGATGCTTTCCAAAGCAGCACCCAGGGCGTGGTCATCAAACACGTCGTGGAAATCCCAGAACTGCACATTCCAGCGGGGTTGGTAGCGCCGACACCAGCGCTCAAACCCCTGGATATATGCGGGTCGCAGGTGCGCATCCAAAGCGTTCCGGAACGCTACCATGGACTCCTCGATGATCGAGGGGTCCATGAGAATGCTCCCCAACAACGGATCCAGCATCACCTTGACCGGAACATGCTCATAACCCCAGAAAGGCAGTTTCGTCCCGATATCGCCGACCGCTGCCCATCGGAATGAAAACGGCACATGTCGCTGGAACGCTGCAGCGAAAGCGCGATTCCCGACTCGAGGCGACCCAAAAGTCACACACATCACCAGATCCGATGACAGACGCAACGACTGTGAATTCTCAAAACACGTCATATCGAGGGCAGCGATGCTTGCCAGGGCCCCGCCGAGAGAGTGACCTCAAAAGATCACCGGTTTGTGGTTGCAAGATGCACTATCCAAGGAGGTCATCGCACTACACGATTGCGCTTCGCTCGCATCTGCTGCTGCTGCTGCTGCTGCTGCTGTTACAAAGGCCCACCTAGTTCCTCGTCGGTCCCACTGTCATGAACTCGGAACTGGATCAACGGGACGCCGCCTTCTCTAGAGACGAATTCTCTTTACTTTTGGCGGAACCCGCGCTGAAGAGCCTAGAGCAGTGCTGCACCGACTCTGAGCTGCGAGAGTGGCTCTCGCTTCTTGTCACACACTACCGAACTACTGAGTGCCCCGAGCCAAGGTTTCTCGATGATACGCTGGAAACGCTACGACGATGTATAGCAAATGCCGTTGAAGAGAATAGAGAGGCGCAACTGCCAGAGGGTGATATTTACGATAGCGCTGGGGAAACGGCTGGGCCGCTCGCTCTAGAGTTGCTGCTATCAAGCCTCGATCTCATTGCCAAGTCGGTTCTGAAAAATGCAGCTCTCGAAATGCCAAGAGACCACGGAACAAGCGAGGCGTCGGATCGATCAGCCGCGTCAAAAGCTGCTGGAAAACACGCTAGTGCCGTTCGTTCAACGGCATCCACTGCGCTGAGGCTCCTGAGCGGCTTCTTCTCTGCAGACGATTCCAGCGTGGGGCCTGCCACCAGTGACGCGCCCAGCGAAAGCGCGTTGCATGTCCTTCTACACAAGTTGCCATGCTTATTACAGCTCGTTGCCGACGCCTACCGTGCAAATCCCGCGCTCTACCGCCGCTGCAAGTCCTTTGTGAATAGTTTTCTAGCGGAACACCTCACCGCGTATAGTTGTGCTTTATGTATCGCTAGTGCGGATATTTCGGAAGGAAATGTTCTTCCAACGTCAGCTTCGCTCGATTTTCTCGAAAGCATCATCAAGCTGAGCACCGGATCCGATACTGTGCCTCCAGCTGTTCTCTGCGCTTGTATCAGTAAGCTGACGACTGCGATTGCGCTTGAGCAAGCGCAACAGGGACAAGCATCGTCCCGGAACGCTGGAGCGAGCCAGTCAATACTTACGGATCCTTCGCTATCAACGTTGCCTCGTGCTGGACTAGCGCTATCTGAGGTGTCGAGCGGGAAGGCATCGAACGCTCCCATGGCTAATTCGAAGGCGCTAGCAGCTGAGCACAGGCAAAGTGCGCTCCAGAGTCGCGAGCAGCGTCGTGTGCTCGCTGTGTTTCTCGCTGGCGTTAGCGCCGAAAATTTGAAACGCCTACAGAACCTTCATGGACATGCGCTCACCGTGCTGCAGTTGTGGATTGATCACATCAAGCCCAGTGACTTGGCCGCGGATGAAATGCTCTCAGCATTCTCCATGCTCATGGATGCTACGATTCGGTACTACCGAGAGCCAGTGTCCCCGCTGCTGCTTCTGCAAGCAGTGCAAAGTTTCGTACATCGCTGTTCTTCAGAGAGGGCCAAGTATCCTCTAACTTTTCTTGATCGTATTCGCGCGGCAATTGAGACCGTCATCGGAATTGCCGGTGAGGACTGGCAACCGCTGGGCGCCCGCGATCCACAGCAGACGCAACATGAGCGCAGCGTGCGACTCGCGTTTTCCAGCCTCGGGTTGGAGTTCCTGACTGCGTATGCGATTCCTCTCGTCGAGGCCGTCTTTCGCGAGGACAAGACAATGCGGAGGAAGCTCATCAGTGCAATAAGCGATGTAGCATTGCGCATTCTCAAGGCTCCATCGCCGGAAGACCCCGAAAACACGCCGCCGGCAATCGTCAGGGAGCTGACGGCGGCATTGGACCCGAGGCTGCACAGCTTAGGTCGGGGACTTGACGCTATGGCCTACGACTGTGACATTCAAATTTATGCGGATGTAGCAGCGGGCTGGAGACCTTGTTTCGAGGGAGACCTGCAGGTCGCGTACAAAACCAGGGCCGCTCTGCTCATCTACAAACTTTTAGAACCGTCCATGTTGGATGATTTCGAAAATGAAGTCACTGAATCCAGTGAATCTGGTGGGCGCTCCCAATGGCGAGTGAAGGACTTGCAGGAGCGACTCGTTGCCGCGTTTGAAGACATCGCCTTTTTTCGCTTTAAGAATCGAATGATGCTGCTTCTGCTTGGTCAAAGCCTGGGGGCAATTTTTCGACATAGTGACTCGCTCCAGATCGCTCTCATCGGTGAAAGCAGCACCCGCAACCAAAGCCAGTCGGGAACCACTGCGGCACTGTTCCAGGAGCGAGACGTATCCGCCGATGAAGCGCGCTCCCTGCGGCGCATCGCTTTCATCCTCTTTCATAGTCGCGTGGGTGAATTTACGTCCCAAAGCCGGTCTCTACTGCGCAGAATTGAATCCGACTGGCGCAAAAATGACGCGAAGGTGTCCGCGGCCTGTTTCCTGCTCCTTCGTGTCATGCTTCTGCGCTTTCCGCCCGAGCATCTGCTTGGCTCGCGGGCGACACTCTTGTCAGAAACCTTACGCATATTACGTGGTGCAACGGGAGAACCCATTGCTGCTCTTGGCGCTATCAAATTCGTGGATCAGCTCCTTTTGCTGAATATGCCCGAGTTCAGCTATGTGCTACCCATGTTCTTGGCAATCGAACCTTATGCCGACGGATTCGCGCCCGAGCCTTTGCTTTCCAGGGGCATATTTGCAGAAAGCGAGCCATTCAGGAAGCCTGCGCAGAGCATCGGCACGCCCTTGCCTCCGTACGCTGTTGGCCAGAGCGCGAAGCGTCAGGGAAAGCCGATTCTCGTCGAACTGGCCGCAGGCGTCGAGGACTTTGGTGATGCACTGCCCCCCGAGGCCGGTAGACCTATCCGAATAGATCCTCAGCGGTTTCTAAGATCGAGGCAAAATCACTTATCAGTCAGTGCAAAGGAGACTCCCCAGTCCTCGAGGAGTGTATCGCCCACTGAGGCGTTACGGGCTCTTCGTAGTTATGCGCGGGCACTCTGTGAGCGTTCCTCAAACAAGTCGCTCGCCTATGCGGTGCCGTGTATGATGGAAATCGAACACTGGATAGAAAGTGAGTTTCTTACGATCCACGAACTTTGGAAAGAGATTTTGGCGTAGCTGGTTCCCTGGAGCGGTTGCTTCGGGTCTGTAGCGCTCGACACACAAGCACGAACGCTTGTGCTTGAAGCTCCGGGCTGAACCTCCGAAGCGTTCTGCAAAGCATAAAAGGAGCTCAGTGATTCCTAGCCTATGCCCGGCGTTGCGTAAAGCACAGGTCATTCGGCCTGAAACTGAAAACCCAGCCTCGTGATACGTAGTCGACAGACGATCTTATGCATAGCACTAGTTATTCGGCTCGAAACCGAGAAGCCGACCCAGTGAAGCACGAAACGAATAGCAAAAGCCCCCCAGTGTCCCGATGGCTGTAGCGCAGTACGTGGACGGCACACGTACTGGGTGACCCGCCAAGTACCCGAAAAATGCAGAGCCTGCAGCCGATGCAACAACGACGGCGTACTCCTTGGGTTTGAAGTTGAGCAACACACGTGTGAATGACGGGTTCGGATCGATCGGCGGGTACGGTGTCGAGACTTGCTTCGACGCTTCTTCGGTAGAGAGTACCATGGTGTCTTTGCTCAGCGAGCCCCAGCGTTCCACGTGTCCAAGAACTACACTGGTATACTCGTGTGCTGCAAAGTAGTCGACAGGACTATTCTGCCCCACAGGGGAAACGTTCTCGGTAGCGGCACCGGCTGGAAGTCGAACGCGAGTCTGCCGTGGCGCTTGCGTTGGACGTTCCAGACAGTACGCTGACCGCGCCTGCCGCGTGGCTGTTCCTCACGGGCGCCTTGCCCAAAACTGTGCGTTGACACAGCCGGCAAAGTTCGTTACTGATGAGCACTACAGCAATGGCACTGCCGGTACCCTTCCTGCAAGCTCGGCGAAACCAGTCGGCGCACTTTTCCGTGTTCGCGCTGCTCTTTGCAGAGACGATATCGTATTTTCAGAACAGAGTCGACTCCATCGCTGAGCTAGAGGAGCGACTGCTGGACCTTGGCCAACAAATCGGTCGACGAGTACTGGAACTGGTGTGGCTTCGAGAAAAATTCACCCGAAGGGAAATCGAGCTTCTTGGTGCGCTGCGCTTCACCACCACGACAGTATGGCGCTTCCTTTTCGGCAAGTTTGCTGACTCGCTGGAGCGAGTGAAAGACAAGGAGAACGAGTATATTATTGTGGACAATACGATGCTGTTCGCTCGTTTCATCAGCGTGCCAACGGAACTGGAAGGCTTGAACTGCAATGCGCTCATAGCGGGCATCGTTCAAGGAGTACTGACAGCAAGTGGTTTCCCCTGCCGAGTCGATGCACATCAGGCACCACCGGCAGACGCAAGCGAATATGTGTCGCGATCGCTGTTTTCCATCAGGTTCTTGCCCGAAAGCAACCATACGTTCTGATAAGTTCGTGATCACCTGCGTCGCATGCCCTGTGACATGGGGTAACGTACCATCGAGGCTGTTCATTGGTAAGGTACACATCGAGCTTGAACGAAGCAGGTACCAGCATCTGGTTTTGGGGATGTGGAAGCGGTATCGAGTCAGTTGATGTACTGCATTTGTGCGATATACTGGAATGCACGCGTTGTCGCGTGAAACTACAAATGCTTGGCGACGCAAATGGTTTGGACTTTCGAGCGCCCCTCTATATATGGAGCGCATAGCACGGCAGCTGTTGCAAACGAAGGCTCGGAATCCGTGCAAATCGATACAGAGTGCTCCGTCAGACGCGGTATTCAGCATTGCCGGGCGATCGGTGTAGGGAGTAGACGTCTGCATCGGATCCCATGGAAGCGCACTTGTGTACCAGGAAACGTAGCTGCTCGTACGTTTAGGACTGTGAACACGGGCCTGCATCAATCAGCACCTTGTACATTAGCGCTCTATGCATTGAAGGCGAATGCTCATTGCACAGCAGCAGCAGAAGCAGCCTCGGTGTTTCATCGACGTGCGTGTATACACGCACGTGCGCGCCATCGCATGCATGCATGCGATGGCGCGCGCACTGCCTTGTTTGTCCATGCATGTGTTTCGTATCTGTGTAGAGCATGGCTGCTGGAAGAGAGGTGCGTATCGAATTCTTTTTCTAAGAGGCACCTCTCATCCATCGTCACTCGGCGGTGACGTGCATTTTAGAGCGTGGCGTCACATAGTGGAGGACACAAACCTTGGGTTCGGTGTTCTGAAGGCGTCAGCTAACGGTAACACTTAGTTGACGTCACCAGGATTGCGGGTATCCGGCGGCGAATGCGACGGATCGTATTGCGTCCCTGATCCCGAAAACACCCTGCAGAATGTCGAGCGATGGTAACCGCGGGCTCCCCGAAACAAGGACAGTTGTAGTCGGAAGCCCGGGACTGCAAATCGGTGCGTTTACGACGCAGGATATGAACCTCGACTACCAAAATCGACTACGAGAGACCCGACTGCCTGGACGGTTAGATCAAAGCTTCAAAGGACTCGAGATGATCGCAACCGCTGCTGTGGCTGTAGCACAGACGCCGCAATCCATGGAGATTGCGGAACCCGCATGCCAGTGGGATAAACCGGATCCCGTATCGCCTCGGGGTACGCATGGAGCTATTGGTGGGCGCGGGGCTGGTACTGCGCATGACGAGTACCGACACTTCCATCCTGAGCGAAAAAGTTCCCGCCGGAGTCGGCCGAAACCGTTTACGTCCACCAAAAAAGGTGCCCGAATATTCACTCCGGAGCAACAACAGGTGCTAAAGGCAGTGTATGCGGAGAACCAGTATCCATCTCGCGATGATATTCAGCGTCTCGCTCGAGCATTTCAGCAACCAGAGGCAAAACTAACCACCTGGTTCAACAATCGCCGCGCGCGCGTCCGGCGATCTCAGCGGAACCAGCGCGTGTCGCCATCGACTCGAAGATATGGCAGTGAACAGTCTGCGACCGCGTTATCCTCGCAGTCCATGGAAAGATGCGCATCTGAGTGCGTCACCTCCGCAACTGGGCACCAAACTGTGCCATTGGCACGGAAAAGCAGTCGCAGGGAGTCAATCTTCGACACGGAGTCGACAGCGCTCGCCGCACATGCGCCATGGGTCCATTCTCCATCCCAGAGTTTGATGAATCCCTCTGGCAGGCTCGACGCCCTCAATGCGCCGAGTCTTTCCGTTTGTGGCGACGGATCCTGCAAGAGACAAATGGTATCCCAGTTTGAAGCCGGCGAATCGTGCCGCACCCCAGCTGTAAGCAGGGACAGGAGGACGCTCACGAGCATGGATTACTTGGAATGCGCCACTCTCAGGGGTATTGAAAAGTTTGAAAATGGCTTGGGGCGCGCGCTGAAGAGCGACGAGGACTTTTCGCCCACAACACTTGCCACTGCGGACACGCCCGGCAAATGGCCAACTTGCCGGCGCTGAAAGCAACGTGTTCATGGACGTTGCGCGGTATTCTGAACAAACCTTCATCGTCTGGAAGCATTGTCGCTAGTGCGCGCTGAATACACGAAAGCGAACGCTCGCGCTGCGACTTTCCATGGCATGCCACAGCCCTCATATACCCTATAGAGACTCGAAAGCACCAAGTTCAGAAATGAGCTCTTGATCGTCGGCCTCGGTGCGTGCCTGAAAGCAACGTTGCACGAACTGTCCCGCAAACCTTGCATGTACGCGCGCTAGTGGAATCGTTCCGTCCGCAATTCGACGCGCTGTAAACATTCGTTATCCCTGAATTGCTCATCAGTCGCTAAAGAATAGCAGTGCATGGAATCGAAGAACAAATTTCCATGAAATGAAGCTCGGACGTTCTTGGTATATTCTTGCGATCGAGATTCTCCCGGTCCACGAACGATGAAATCAATCGAATCCTTCCACGGATGCGCCATTGCGATCGCGAATTACCTTAGAGAAAGACATCGCTCCGCGGATCCGAAGACGCTTCAGCGCTGTACATGCCGAAGCGGCACCACGATGTGTATAGTCAAAATCGATATTTTAATCTTCAGAGAGCAATAGAACCCGCCAGATTCCCCTGGATGCGCCATGACGACTTGAAGACGCACCAGGGAGTCCATCTTCAGATGCAACTTGAAGGCGTGCCGCGACGACGTGTTCATCGATTGCGTTCCCGCGCGTCGATCTTGCGCGTTCTGCAGCGTTGCCCAGCCGCAGTGCCGGTCAGAAGCAACACCGCATAGGCAGCTTTTCCTAGTGACGCTCCCTTTTCTCGTGAGAAATACCCGCTAAATGCTTCAAGCTGAAGTACCAATATATAGAATCGCTTTGAGTGCTTCCTAAACTTGATATGGGTCGTAGACGAAGGGACCTTCCGTCGAAGGAGAGTCATAGGGCGAACCGTGCGGGACCTGCGGCTAGGCAGTTCAACCGCTTGTTGGCACCGCTTGGAATGCGACTGCTGCCTGTGCCTGGAGATGGAAACTGTTTCTTTCGCGCATGTGCTGTTCAGTTTCAGATTCTAGGTCGGAATCATGCCCCTCGAGACATTTGCGACCATATTAAACTACGACAACGGGTGTGCGACTACCTGTGTGAAAACCGCAAGGTCTACGCACCCTACCTGGAGGCGGAGGCACTAGGAACCGGCTGCAACGCAGTTGTCGACTTTGACGGGTACGTGAAAAAGATGCGTGTCGACGGGGTCTGGGCTGGCCATCTCGAGGTTCACGCGCTGAGCGCAATGCTCGAGTCGGAGATGATCATTTATCTTCTGGACGCGCCGTCGTACCGTATCCGTCACTCAGACGGCCCCGTCCAGCGGGTGCTTCGGCTTGCTTACTACGAAAATCAGCATTACGACGCCGTCTTGCCAACAGATATCCAACACCCTGGAGCATCAACGGATATGGCAACGAGTCACGTCCCGAGTTCGAGTCGGATACGCGACGCGCGCTCGCGGAAAAGCCGCCGAGGATCGGCGCGATCGCCCGGCATGCGGAGCCTGCCCAGCATGCCATCATCTTCACACGAGACTGATCTGCGCCTCGTTGAACTTTGAAAGCGTTGATCTGCCCATATCCATGCCAGAATAAATTGGACCAGGCCGTCTTAACTGGGCACACACACACACAGACACATACAGTAAAATCTGGGTCTCTTCCCAGTATCACGAACACAAGCATTTGTGGCCTTTTGGTGCGACTGCTTGCTTTTCTTCTCTCTAATCTCTGGCTAGACGTACGCCGATCTCACCGTTCGCACGAGATTCGTTGTCCACAGTCGGACGACGTTGAAGGTATCGTTCAAGACCGGATGTTTCGGTTTTCCATTGCTGATGACGCATTTCATGCCGCCACCGAAATTACGATGAATGCATCGCTTGCCATGCTTCACGTGTCTAGTACACAGCCTCGATGCGCGCTTTGCAGCGGTGATACTTGGCTGCTGTCGGGAGTTACCGGATGTCGACCGCTTAGGCTCCTCGTGCAGCCCGGTGGTATGAGACACATTGCTGCATCGCTTGGCGCATGCAATTGACGGGTACTGCGGGATCCCATCAAAGCCGTCTTCCGTTGATGTGCCCCATCCCGTATTCTACGATCCGGGGCGTGTGTTTTGGGCGACGCCCCCGGCGAGTACGCTGTCCGCTGCTCACGCAAGTGCATGCTGTTCCATTCGATGGAGAATTTGGGGAACGCAAAGCTATAAATGATGAAACAAGTACCAGAAGCGAAATTCAAACTGGGACACAAGTCGAAAAATCTCCATGCATCTACACTAATTTCCTCCAAAGCAATGACGAAATCTGCAAAGGAAGGAATCGGTCCGATGAGTAAAGTCCGAGTCCAAAAATCTTTTCCATGCAAGCAGAAGAGACGCGGCCCCTGAGCCCGTATTCCATGTAGGGGTCTCAGACCGTCGTGTAATCGCATTTCGTCGATGGCCACAACGAGAGGAGACTTTCTCTTTCGAACGACATGGATCATTTGATGTGTCAAGTGGAGTGAGTTTTCGGCATGGCTTTATGGACGAGCCATCAAAGGACGACATCCAGATTCTTTGTTCTCCTCATCAATGCATCGAAGCGAATATTTATGTGCAGATGCCTTGAAACAAAAAGATCCAGTAATTCGAGAAGACTGCGTGATTTGAGCGTGCTCAACGTAAGGGAAAGCAGAAGAGTGGATGCTTGAGCGTATGAAGTGGATAATAATTTCGCTAATTCTACGTGCCCAGCTTCGGGTAGGTAGCGCACCATATTGGTAACCATTACGTCGCGAATGCCAACGGCGCAGCGTCGACGAATCCAGTCTAAACAGTCGGCCGGGAATCTCAACACTGCTCATAAATCAATTCGTCCTTATTCCTGGACTTTGATTGTTATGGCTGTGCACCGAAAACGTGAGGTCGGAAAGGAGTCGAAAATAACGAAGCGTGCGTGCAGTTCAGTGCTCCACTCTGATCTGACACTGACATCATGGAACGCTTTGATGTGTGCGCGCGTATACCCGAGACAATCACAGATACAGTCCCGTCTAATCGATTTCAGCTTACCCGATGTTTGCGCAATGAATTCGAACCAACCCTTTACATACCAGAGTGATAAAGCCTGTTCACGGACCTGAACCTCCAGATATTTGGTGCCTTCGAACCCTCAGTGCCTACTGCTGCAACCTGTGAGAGCGGTGTGCATGGGAGATCACGCCCGCGGTAGCAACTTGGGAGTAGCGTTGATCGAGGCCAGCCACTTTTCTTGTGAACGCTGCACAGCGACGACATGCGATGGATACCAGCCAAACTTGGTTGCAATAGCGGCAGAATGGGATGCTATCGATACATCCTGAGATCGATTACATTCGAGTCCGTCCGCATACAGATCCCATGTGGTGCGTATGTGTGTGGAACAAAGCACCCGAGAAGAAGGGCACTCGTTCGAAGAGCACGTCAAACTCACTAGGTCAGCGCATTGACCCTACTCCATTCCTCTGTCGCCGCAATGCCCGTTGACGTCCACCGTGAAATAACAGATGAGCGTGTGAGGCAGACGAGTACGCAAGCTTCTAGAGCATTCGTTCGCACAAGCCGTCTTTCGTGCTGAACGCGTGCCCTGCTGCGTGCCGCTAATCGAGTACCGTCCAGGTACACAGGGACAACTGCAAGCCAGACAGAGCAATAAAGTCTTCTGCTGGACTGCTCACCAGTTCACTTGCCAAAGTCGGAGCAACTGAAAACCCCCGAAGAACAGAAGAGCCCTGCTCTGGTGCACTCGTCCAGTTCGCAGCAAGCAAGTCGTCAAAGCGCAGCTAGCAGCACAGGTGCACTTGCCCAGCGTCCAGGCGCGGCTGTCGATGCTCCCACTAATCTCTTCAAGCACGCTCCCAGAATCCCTCCGTCCCCAGGAACAACGTGCGATAAGAGCACCCACCCGGCATCCTCGGTCTGCATAACGTGCTGTGTGCGCCTTCAAGGGCACGACGGTGTTGCAGCGAGAGCGCTCCTAGGGGAGAAGAGACGACACCGTTCGCGGTGTCTATGCTGTGAGCGTCCAAGCATCAACTCTGTGGCATACACGGGCACCTATTAGGTGTTAGCGTCGAAGTGTTGCATCGTCAAGCGCTTTGCAGTCACAAGGTACTTGCGGCAACAGCTCTGTTCAAAGCTGCGCGGTGCACTAGATAGCGGCACGGCAGCGGCCTTGTCTCGCTCTCGTGAACGTTCCTGTTATTCGACCAGAACAAAGCGTTCTGCTTTGGGGACGCACGCTCCACAGAAACACCAGCGGACTGTGTTCAGAGTGCAGTCTGGGTGTTCGTTATACACTGATGACGGATGAGGAGTGTCGAATATGCCGAGAGCCTGGTGAGCTCCATCGGCCACTGCGAAGTCCCTGCAAGTGCGCCGGGTCCGTTCGGTACGTCCACGAAGACTGCTTGCACGTTTGGCTAAGAACGACCGGGTACTCGCACTGCGAACTCTGTGGAACAGCGTATCGCTTTGAGCCCGTCTATCGAGCGGATGCACCGACCACGCTGAGGTTGGCGGATCTTTTCTGGGGTCTGGGCGACCTGGTTGCGTCCGGCTACGCTCGGCTGGCTCGTGCCTCGCTGGTCGCTGCGGCGTGGCTGCTCGTCGTGCCGTACGCTACCTGGATCATTTGGTACGCTGGGTTCTCGAAGAGTTGGACAGATCTTGAACAGATTAAAAACGTCGGAAACTTATCGACGATCGTGACTCGGCTGTCGTTAGGTCTGGTTTTGTGTATCCTGATTTTTCTCGCGTGCCTCGGACTGAACGCCATCCAAGAGCACGGTCGCGAGGAGTCGCGCCGAACACTCCAGTCCCTGACAAACCGTCGTTTGGGGCAAACGGGTTACGCTCGTCGAGTGCCGCATCCTCTTCACCGGCGGCGGTTTCTCTGGGGGAGGCAGGGCATTGCAGTGCCTGCGGCAGGCACGCAGTTCCCGTTGACAGAGGAGCGTAGTCTAGGCTCGATGGCAGGTATCGAAGATGATGCAGGCGGCTCTGAAGAGAGCGATGATTCCTGGCCTTCTTCGATGACCAGCACGCCTGCGGGAGAAGGGCGGACAGCACCGTCGGCAGCGCCAAGCCCCCAAGAAACGCAGTGGACGACGGAACCTAACGCTCCTGGGCTTTTCTCTTTCCTTGAGCATGACAGCGGCGAAGACCTTACTTTGTCAGAAGTGCTTGGACTGAAAGGCCCGCTTGTCAATCTGCTGACGAATGTGATCATCGTCGTGATTAGTAACGCGGTGGTCATCGATGTTTTCGCTGTGTCCCCGCTGCTGCTGGGCCGCTTTGTTCTCTCACTGGTTTTCCGGCTTAAGGGGCCTGTCCTCAAGTGCTTAACGCTACCTCTGGTGCACTGGGTACGTCTGATCGCCGATGATGATATTTCGCGTTCTCTTCTAGACACCGGCGCAGCGGTATCTGCCTCATCGAGAAACGTTCCGAGCATTTACAGTATTTGTATCGGATACGTGGTCTTCCTGGGTCTCATCTTGAGTTGCATACGCTTGCTGGAGCGCGTCCACGTCAGAGGAGGCACGGCGCGCTGGCAACGTTTTCGGAACACCCTCTGGATTCTTACCTTCGTCCAGGTCACAGCGAGAGCGATTCTGGTGATGATGCTTGAGTTCATCATGCTTCCATTGGTGTTCGGTATGGCTGTGGACTTGTTTGCGTTTCCGTCGGGCCTTGGAACCGTGGAGGTGCGCTTCCGATCGATCCTCGAAACCGACACGAGAAATGTGCTGATTCACTGGACCATCGGCATCCTGTACATCTCGGGCCTGTCAGTGCTTATTGGCATTCTGCGAGAGGTTCTGCATCCCCGGTTGCTGCGCTTTCTGCGAGACCCGAACGATCCCGACTTTGATCCCTTGAGGGAGATCGTCACGCGACCTCTGCGGTTTCACCTGCGTCGTCTGGGGTTTTCCACCGCACTCTACGTTCCCGTGATTGGGCTGACGGTCTACGCACCCACGCAAATGGTGCTATGGTTCAGCCCGAACGTCTTTCCCTTGCGTTTGGTTTCAGGGCTCGGTTCCGGTTGGGATATCGCCCTGTGCGCCACAGTTATCGGTTTGTTCCTGTCGGGTTTGACTCGACTGGCACCACTCCGATCGATCACTCAAGAAGTGGTCGCTTTCTGGACACACCACAGCAGCCGTTTGCTAGGCCTGCAGCATCTCGTGATGCGCCCGACACCGCAGCGCACCGAGAGCCCGACTCCGGCTGACGTCACCTCTGTTCCGGAACCGCAGGTTCCTGCTTTCTCCTCGCGAGGATCACTGTTGCCAGTGCGGATCGTGCTCTTCGCTGTGCTCTGGTTCGTATTTATGAGCTGCAGCATTGCACTTGTGCTGGCGATTCCGCTTGTCATAGGTCGAGCTGTCTCGACTTACTTGCATGTACTGGCTGGTGATACACTTGCCGAGATCAATGACCTGATGCTCTATGTTCTGAGCTTAACGTGTATTGGTATCATTGCGACCGTTGCGCGTACTGTCTACCAGACCTATCAGCGCGGTGATCTGCTCGCTCTTTCGGTGTCTGTGGCGGAACACATGACGCAGTTTCTCGCAATAGCGGGTGCTTCGGTCATATGGCTCGTACTCTTACCGTATTTGCTCGGGTGCATCATGGAGCGCAACTTCGCACTGTTGGCTACCGTTCCAAGCAGCGATGTATCCTTCGCTCGCTGGGTGCAGACGTGGCTGCGCGGGTTTTTGCCGCAAAGGGTGCTCTGGCCAGCGCTCTTCCGTCCACGAGGAACAAGTCCGAGCGAACATCCGGCTCTTGCCGATTGTATTCTTCCCGAAAGACTCATCTTTCGGCGAGGTGCGGCCCCAGTACTCGTGTTTACGAATCTTCTACGAATATGTATCTTTACTGCTTGCATTGCGATGCTGCCTCTTCTGTTTCAAGCGCTGCCTGGTCACGAATCCACTCAGTCGGGGATATTCGTGCTCTTACACATCGCGTACATCATGCTTCAACTGGGCGTGCTGGCAGTTTTTGGCCGGGATCGCTTCTGCGACCTCTACAGATTCTTGATCGAGCAGATTCGCAACAAACGTTACCTGGTTGCGATGCGGCTCTTGGACTATTCCGAACGATACCATTTCCATGAGGGATAGCATCGTCGGTACTGTGTTTCTGGTGCGACTGTCCCTGTCGCAGCGTAGCGCTGATAGTTCATGACTCGGGCTGGACAACGCCGCCGCCGTCGTTTTCGTCGACACCTGTCATGGACATAAAAGCACTTGCAATGCCCGCCTGGCTAGGTGGCGTTTGCATACCGCACGAAGCTAGCGTGCCTAGACGACACGCGCTGGGAAAGCGCGGCCGCTGCAACCATGTGCGACGATGGGTACACTGCAGAAAGTGCACGTGTTTGCCGCTTTTGTACGAATGATCCACTAGTGCATTCTATTTCGAAACTCTGCTTACGTGAATATCAGAACAGCATCGGGCTTTTGTGCGTGGTTGCGTGAGTTCTCGCGTCGAGGCTGGTACCGTCTCGTGCTCATCCGTCGTGTACGATGCACCTGTTGTCTCGGTGTCATGCAGCTGCGCCTGTTCATCGGCGCTGCATTCATCGTCAACACAGGTACATGCGTTTCAAATCGCCAGCGTCACGAGATGCCTTCGTATGCCATAATGGAAAGTACACAACATAGGCAGAGTCACCAGCGATTGCGATATCTGTGCCACGATGAAGGTCGTCCTTCTTGCAAGCATTACGCCTTGCTCATGTTCGCGATGTCGAGGCTGTATACGGCGCGAAGGAGCATCTACGATACCAAAGCGCTGCTTATCCAATGCTGCAAAGTATTGGTAATATGGTGATAAGCACGTTTCCGCGCTTGCGACCGTGAAAGTCGCAATTCCCTGTGCAGTTCGTGGTGCGATTGTTATCGTTCCGGGACACGGCGCATGTCGTCAAACACTCCAGTGCGTGGAGGCTATGGATATGACTCAGAAAGCGAACGCAGAGCTAGACCCATGTCAGCATAATTTGGAATGGGGCAGCCACCAAGCGTGTGTGCTCGCTCAATTTTGGGTCACTTGTCTATGTAATCAACAACAGTATTAGCGGGTTTTATCTGCGGCTTTTTTGTGTTCGATCTCTTGCATCTCCGGTTTTAAATATGGTTGGCTCTGCTTCTCCTCATGATGCGTTTCCGAAAGTCTACGGATGTTAACGGAAGCGTACAGGTCCCGATGTCGCAGCTTCCGGCTGTAGTCGAGGCAATCCATGCAGAGGCGGAAGTTGCGATCCACGCATTGCTTTCCGTTTTCGCACTCACCAAACATAGCCTATTTTGCGCCCTTCGCACCAGTGATAGTTGACTGTGATCAGATACTCCCGTATATCCAACATTCCTTGATCTCTGAAGGCCGCATTGCGCGGCGTGCTTGCCTCTTCATCGCGCAGAACATTCCCTCGACGGGTCATGAGGTCTGCCCACGGTGCCGTATGCTACAGTCAGGCGCTTCTTCGATGCGATGCCCTCAGCGAGTACTCTGGCTGTTGCACACGCTAGCACAAGATGCTTCATTCAATAATAGGTTCCGTAGAGCACGAGGTTGCCCACAATGGAACACGTACTGGATGGGAAATACAGGCTAGAGAGCCGTGCGCAACATTTCACCCCGTAGACACCGCTTTCGTAGAAAAAGCGGTGACACGTTCTTCGTAGTAATCCCTCGCTGCGTTGCTCAAGTTCGAGCCCAAGCTCATTTCTCCTCGCGAACAGAACAGAAGTGAGCTTCATGGGAGCGTCTTGCATAAAACGTAAAAAGCTGCTGCTGTCGAATGCCACTTTGTCAATGATCACAGAGTGAAAAGGATCTATCTCGAGAATGGCATGGATTATAGCACGTGCAAAGCTCAGAGAGCTTTTGTAAGATGCTCTTGAACTAGACATCAGGCGATGATATTGCGTACTTGTTCCTCGTCTATGGAGGGGTGCGAATCTATGCGCCCATGAGTTGCCTTGCAAGAGAAAACTCTAAGAGTTGAAGAATACATGATCGAAACATGCTCCACGTGTGCAACTGAGCAGCTTGGAGTATCTCGCATACGAATCGGATCATGATGTCGTAAATCGTCTTGATATCTGTACCGTAACGAGCTTCATCGGCAAAGAGTCGAATGAGCGACCTGAAAAAAGCGACGGAGCGCCCCAAAGCTACTTGCGCATCTGTAGGACTTTATGGCTGTACTTCTAGTCTCGAACATGCTTATCGACGAAGGCTCGGTAAGCACTCGCTTGGCAAATGCATCGCAAACGGTCGTATTTATTCTGAAACCGACGCGGATATAGATCTGGAATCTCGCAGGAATCACATTTTGGGGCTAATCCGAGTTTGCGTCTTTCGCTAGACGCAAAGCAGTACAATCAGGAATACCGATATCGGTATGAATCTTTTGTTCTTGTGTTTCTTTCTCGCAGTTATCCAATGAACGGACTGCGTCTTATAGCTTAGAGTGCCGGCACATGAAGCGTAAATCTTGTCGGTACTGGCTTCCGAAAACAGCGTTGCTCCCATCATTCGATTAATCAATAGTCAGCAGGTGGATAAATCGCCGGCCTTGTAGCCTTGGTGCTGAACGTCGTGCACCTGGACCAGATGCTATAAAACTCAGTCTAGACATTTGCCTTCCCGTTCATCCATTTCAATCCAGTTGTTCTCAAATGTATACTTCGAAAGTAGCCACGATATGTTCAGTTTCCGTACTGTTCATGCGGCCGATCATGAGGAAGCGTGGACGGACGAACAGAGAAACACACTTGGATGCGAGACCGTCGCCCGCTGAACAATACACACATCGATTCCGTACTGAAACGCGAACGCTTACTTCAGAAGGGGCGCGTATTCGTCTCATTCGATGAGACCTTATTCGCGAGAAAACGCAGATCTGAATTTGCGAACTCGAAAACCGGTTAAACGCTGCTCATCAAGAAGAGACAATCGAGCATGACGACAGCATCAGCACCCGGGGCGATGTTGAGCGTCGGTCGCCTACAGACCGCCCGACAGACGTGATGGTGCAACATGCCCAGCCCTCAACGAAGCTCGTCGTGACTTGTCTTTTGGCACGTTCTTCTGCGGTGCTTCTAGGTAACGTCGTTCTGAATCACCCAAGGGCGGTCGAGGAGCATGCAGCTGCGAATGGCGTTGAGCTGCTCATAGCGGCAGCCTATTCTCATTGACTCAATCCAAATCCAAGGCGTCTGCTCCGCTACCAAACGCGATGGTGACGCGCTCAGATCAAATGACGAGTCGTTCGCTACCTTCACCAGTCCTGAAATGCTCTGTTGCTCTTCTGACAGTGTGCGGGAGCGAGCGGCAAGGCGTGATTTGCTGCACGGTTGTGCTCGTGACGTCGACGGTGACGAAATGGTACCTGTGGCATCGTCTTCACATGCATAGAAAAGGCGGTATTCATTCCCATCGTCCACTAAATGCACTTGAACCCGGAGGACACCATGAATATAGCGTACTGCGACCACGAATATGTCACCCTGTAAAGTAACGGGAAGGTGCAATAAACCATTACGAAAAGAAGAGAGCGATTCTTTCAAATAGTGGACGAGGATGGACAAGCGGGAGAAACGGCTGCAGCAGAAACATCAATCTGATGTCGTTGTCAAGGCGTTTTTACGAAAACATACCAGCGTGGAGAATCCTCCAAAGAGTAAGACGCCGAATGCGGTTCATGATCGAGTAGCCTCTGACTTCGGGGAAGGCTCGTTCAGCTTCCCTCGCCTAGACGCGTACCGGTATGCAACAATGAATCGGGCGCTCCGGTCGAACGGTTGCCAGCTGTCCTCGTTACTATGAAATCGTTCGATCTAGCATTCGTACGAAAGGTGATGCTCGCTTCTGAAGATGCTAGCTAGCATGATGGTCGGATCCGAGATTCGCACAAACGCCTTCCAGGATACCGTGAACTGTCTGTGCTGAAAGTCCGCTATCGCAACATCTAAAGCGTAAATGCAAAAAGTATCAAACCTATCGCACGAGAACGAAAACATACCTGGGTCAATGTTGAGCGCTTCATGAGGCGAACCCCGTGCGTTCTGTTCCCTAACCTTCCTGGCTCAGAAGAGCGGGAACTGTAGCTATGGATGCTACGCTTCTGAGCACCAATGTGCGTCAATACGGATCATGTCATCGATCATCACCAAGCGTACACGAGATCGAGCACGAGACGCTGGGGCTTTTGGCTGTACGGTGACCAGGATCGTGGATTCGCCAACTTGCTCAGTGCGTTGAAAAAGGACGCGGGTGACAAGTTGCGTCGTTCAGTGGTAGCCTGTAGCGCTGGATGTGCTCTAGCGCGCGATTCCTGCACTCCTGCTCCGTCGACGAGAGCAAGCAACCAATAAAGGAATCGATTGGGTTCGATTCCAATGCACGCGTCAAGGACAAAGAACACGCCCCACAAGCACGAGTACCCGCTGATACTGCTACAACAAAAAAGGGAATGCAACAGGGCCGGATCCACGAGATAATCCACAGTACGCAGACCGAATATCAGATGACGAAGCAATCGACGGTACCAGGTTTGCTATGCAGTGATGCCATCGGCAACGATGTGTGCAAACACGCGCTGCACCGAAGCTCGAACACGTCAATTCACATCCGGAGACGTCTCGTGCGTCAGAAGCGTCCATCGGGTTTGTCGTAGGTGAAAGCTTCACGTGAACCATTCCATACACCGTATACGCATGATGCTGAAACGCGGAAACCTTGCCACCAAGGAAAAGCAAAGCCCCAGCAAGCGCACATCGGCTTCTCGTCTGGAGCGATGCACTGGTATGGTACGGTTCAGCAATCGCGCAAGCTGGACGCCTCGTACATTTTCACCGACAACGGTTTTCCTGGGCAACAGCTGACCGGTCATGAGGTCCCCTGCTTCGATATGACTGAGCACTCGGAGCGGCTGTCGATGCCGCATCGCGAAAGTCGCCCTGCTGGCCACGACATTCGGCACTGAGCAGCGCTCGCAGCGCAAGCAGAAACCGAGCACTTGCCAGCGGCGTCCGCTGGTCTCGGGTAATGCATCCCAGACTTTAAATTCTTCGCATTCAACGACCGATATCTAGACTTGGTCACGTGATTGAACGACGTACACATCCTCGCCGCAAATGCAACCTTCAATATCCTGCGGTTTGTTACCACAATTGCTCTCAATTTCAATCCCACATTTTCCTATTTTTGAGAGGATACGTTCCAGGTAAGCTTTGTCCTGCAGAATTTTGAGTTCACGGTAACGAACGACAACTTCTTCGGCTGGTTGCATAAGGATGGAATCAAAGAGCCCAGCTCCAGCAAAGTCCTCGAGGTCCTCTCCGTTGGAGTCACTGCGAAAAATCAAGCCACCACGTGGAGTAAGCGCTTTGGTCTTGCTGGGGTAGTTGCAGACGCGCACTTGACCCGTGCTTTTCGAGTACGTAAATCCAAGCGCTCGGCCTGGGTAGTTGCCAACAAGCACTTCACCCAGACCATGAACCAATTCACCATAGATCTCTGATGGCTCCCCAGTGAACGGATTCTTCGTATGCAGGACGAAGGCATAGTCCGCAGGGACCACCTCCTGGACCAAAACTGCCATGTAGAGCGAGGACAATGAGGTTTTCCCAACAGCGCCTGCTTTGCGCAACGCCAGAAACGCCCGGTCGTTGAATTTGGATGCCCAAACATCTAGGATACACTCCCAGGCGCGCCTCATATCGAGGTTGTCAATGGAGTGGAAACCTTCGTGCTGGAGAACCTGTTGCAACTCCTTCATGAAGGTATCACTCGGTGCAAGTTGCCGAACACAGTGCCGCAAACGTGCGAGCAAGGCGCTGCAGTCATCGGTAGGCCCCTTTCCGTCCAGTTCCGCCATGAGCTGCTGGAAACGCTCCCCCACGTCAGAATTCTGTGCCTCTGCAAGCACCTGCTCGCAAACTCCAAAGGGTAGCAACGCGCACGGAGGGATGTGAATCCAGTCCGGTATCACGCGGATGAGTTTGGCAAGCGAGTTCGACTTGGAACCTCCACGCTGCGTATTGAACTGCGCAATACCAAGCACCGATTTCACTGGCTTTTTCTCGATATCGGAGCGCATGGATACCGCTCGACGTTGGGCGTGTTCGGATGCTCCATCCGTCGTATCCGCCGCCGTGGTGCGTCCAGCTCCCTCCTGTATCGGTTGGAAATCCAGAGAACCATCGGTTAGGGAGCGCACGGCGACCCAGGCACCACGGAATCGCTCTGTGAGCTGATCAAAAAGCTCCTCGGAGAAACAACAGGCCAAGACGACATGCTCGTTGCGTGCCCGAACCGCACAATGCGAGAGTATGTCGAGTGTGTCGGTAGTGATGAGGCCGACCATGCCGGTGGGAATCTCCTCCTCTCCGGATATGCGGCGCACAAACGCTACCGTGGGCTCGGCAAACGTCTTGTACTGAATGGACAGGAGCTCGTCAAATACCGCTCCTTGACCAGTGCATGATCCCGGGCTAATTACCTGCCAATTTCCGAGATTAGCTTGCTTGCGAATATTCCTCATGAGCGGGCGAAGGACTTGGGCCAGTGCAAAGGCCGCCTGACCCCGAATGAGCTCTTCCGAGAAAAGCGTCACAACCTTTTGGTCGATGTTGCAGCCAACGCCAATGTACACCGCCTTGGGTTGCACGTCGTGGTGGAGCCGTTCCACCACATCATGCCCGACGCAGTCCATGAGGCGCTCCATTGTCGCATAGAGGCGGAGACCGAAATCTGGCTCCTGCAATTGTACGTCCGACTGAATACCGTACACCAGCGCCGCAAGATCATAACTGGTTTCCAGGAACGCACTGGATAGCATAGACCATCCAACGTGCTGTGCTAGAACCACCAAAAGATTGCAGGCTTTTTGGACATCGGTCTCGGCAACGTAGTCGGCAAGCCCCTGACTCTCGACGGCCAAGCGAGCGAGCTCGTCAAGCGCCAGGTCAAGGAACAGCATATCCCGAACGCGCGTTGGATCTTCGACGTGCTCTAAGGTACTCTGGAGCATCTTCCTCGCCTCAGCAATCAAGAAGGAGAACTCGAGCGCCCCCTGTGGACTCGCCATGAGCTCCGCTCGCACCGACTGGATATGCTCAACCTTGCTAATGAGCTCCTGATCAAGCGTCCAGCGCGCATAGTCCAGAACAACCGCCAGGTCTGTTCCGGAGTGCACGCTCTTCAGAACGTGAAGGTACTCCTCAAAGTCGTGTATAAGGCTGTTGGTGTCACAGGGATAGGTTTGCACCTCCGCGAATATCGGACGTTCATAAGATGCCAAACGTTCTTTCGTTACGCCGTGCTTTTGCAGCGTCTCATAGAAGACGTTCTTGTCACCATTAGATCGTAGAAATGCGAGATAACTCTCACAGATTGCCACGTCGTCTGGAGTCGTATTATTGTGCAGCTTTTGGTGCCACTGTTCCATAAAATGACCCGGCGTTTCCGGTATGTGATGCTTGTGCATGATCCGCAGGATGTCGTCTCGAATTCGCTGGCCGTTGCCTCCGCCTCGGCCCAGCATCGAGAGACACAGGCGCACCCAGAGCCGGAGATCTGGACGACTGACAAAGACCTGAGCTAGCGTCGTCGTGAGCTGCTCCTGAGCGTGCGCTAACAGGCGCGGTTGCGTGTTGTAGGAGCGCTGCCAGTCCAGCTGCCGCAGGAAGCTATACCGTAACCACACAAAGACTAGCTGCAAAAGATCCGCATCCAAAGCAGACATGCTGTTCCGTAGGATATCATTCGCCAAATTGTAACGGTGCATGAGCGTCCAGGATCCGTACTCGACCTCAACCTCGATGATCTTCTGGGCGACGTCTTCGTGTTTGCCAACACTTCCTGGGAGCTGCGAGAACGACTCCAGATCCATTCGTAGCACAAAGTTGCCGCCGCCCTCAGCGCGGTACCAACGATTCAGCTCGGGATTAAAGAGCACAAAGGTGACTGCGCGCGGTGCATGCTCCTTCTTCAGGTGGATTTCCGCATAGTAGGTGCCCTGATGATGCTCATCCGGCACGAATTCGGTCCGCATGGCTTTGTTTTCGAAGCGGTAGGTCCGACCCTTGGTTTCAACCGCGAGACTTTCGTCGGGTTGTAGAAACTCAGTGACCCGATGCCGCGCGATCCCCCAATGGATGACGAGCGGCGACAAGTCAGCATGAACTCGGAGCGCGAAGCCATCCTCTTCGACGGAGAAACAAATAACTGTCTCGCCATCGTCGTCGAGCGAGCGTCTCTCCAGACCCAGGATTGTGCCAACAGGCAGGGTTTCTGGTTCCTCGCCCTGGGCGCGATCGCCCAGCATCTTTTCCTGCTCCTGCAACGTGTGTAAATACGAAGCGTATAAGTCCTCAAGAACGGAGGGCGCCGGCGGTGCGACTGGTACAACAAAATTATCATTATGATAGTTCGACCAAAAATTGTACTCTGCTTGATACAGAACAAATACTAGTGCAGACGGCAACCAAGACTCTCCGTTTGCAATGTCATCTTCGGATTCGCGGCGGAAGCACATATCTAGGCGCCATACGCCCGGGTTATCCTGATCAGCTTCGAACTCACTGCGCACAGCCTTGTGATCGACTTGGCTGGTAACGCCAGCGGGCCACCAGTCTCGACGCGGAAGCACCCACTGACCTGGTTTCTTGCGGCTGACTCCCCAGTGAAGTGCCAATCCGCTGATATCTGTCGCCATATGAATGTGGTACTCGGACTGGGGCTCCATTTCCTCCACGACAACATCAAGGTGGCCGCTGCCGCCGCGACCGACGCCCCCAAACAGTTCTTCGAAAAGAACGGTCGCCGCTGTATGGATCCTGCGCACTGCCTTTAATGAGCGATCCTGTGGCGCCCCGGCTTTCACCAATCGATCAAGAGATGCTGAGGACTTGAGCTTACGAACAGAGCTCAGCGAGATCGACCGGCGCACTGCTGAGCGCCCGCTACCAGAGGCGTCCGGTCCCGGGGATGTTTCCCGTGAAAGCGACATGTACGAATCACTGCGTGAAACACCTAATGCCGTCCGAAAAGCAGATTCCGTCAACGAAAGCTCTGCAACGTTCTCTTCGATGCCTGCGCCGTCGATGACCCAGGTCCGCACAGAGTCCCAGACAGGCACGAAAATATCTCTTCTACCGTCTTTAAAGTATTTGTGGTCTTTTTGCTCGGTAGACTACTGCCTTGATTCCTCGGATCGTGCGCAACTCGTTGCCAGATTCGAAGAAAGGTACGTTGATGCGAATCCTTGGGTGCTCGGCGGGAAACTCGGTGCGTACAGCGATCTTATCGAAACGAATCGTTCCCGGGGGAAACGTTTTCGCCTCGGGTAGCGTCCACTCATCAGGGTGATCCCTGGCTACCCCCCAGTGCAAGTACGTCGGACGATTTTGCAAAATACGAGACCACTCAAAGCGATTGCGCTCGGCGATGCGCTCCTTCAACGACTTGGGCACAGACGCCCCCAACTGATCAAGCTGACGTACCTCCTCTCTGCTGAGAAGCACGAGCAGAAAACGACAAACGATACGCGCTTTACGCCAGTCTACAATATCCTCGCGAGCAACGCTCGGATCTCCTGTGTTCTCGTAAGGAGTCGCACCACCAGCTGGTGCATCACCGGGGTACGTGCTCTCTCGGGAAACGTAGACAGTGACGAAGAGTCCAGCTTCGTCGACGCCTTCAGGAAGTTGTAAAGCGTTTCGCTCCTCGTCGCCAATGAACCCATCTAACTGGTAGATCTTTTCATAAAGAGGCACTTTAACGGATACGCTTGGTTGATCGCTCATACTCGTTGGCTCTGTGGAATGCGCTGTGCGGCGAGGGAAAACGCTTGACGGTAGCGTGCGAACCGCACGTGATCTGTTGGCGCAGATCGATGCGACACGACGCCAGTCGCGATCTAGCATGAATCTCCCCGGCGGCGGGGGCGGCGCTCGCCACAGCCACTCCTTACTCGCCGGCGGTGATGGAGCAGTGTGTAGAGCGCGGTGTGTCCATTGCACGAAAGCGCATGTGCCTGGACGGTAGCGTGTAGCGCTGTGCCTGGTGCAGTGCAACGGGTCCGCTGCCAACCGTACTTAGCCAACGAGTCGTGCATTGACTTCGATGAGGCGGTTATATAGAGCCAGGTAACACGGGCTGTATGAGTCGTAGTCGTGATTAGGAAACCGGGTTTACTTTCCATGCAGACGACTAACCGTTCCAACTGTTCCAGACAGGTATGCTTCGCAGGAATAGGGGCCTGATGGATTCGGTGACGCACCGGTGATCGAACGCATAAAGAGAGACCAAAAGGCCATTCTCTGCCTGTTTGCTACATCGGCTCGAGCTGTCTGTCAATCGGCAAGTGCAGTCACACTGGAGGTCCGTGGCGACCAGGACACAGTTTCAGTGTCCGACGCTATCTTCGCGGTCGCTTGGAGAACGCGTAGCCGTCTCTGGACACAGGCCTTTGCTCGGCACCTGCAACTGCGGAGGCGCTCCGAACACTGGCCCACTGGGCTCGTCCAATACGCGAGACTTGTACCTGGACCTCGCGGGTCTGTCTACTGGCCATGATATTGGAGCGGCTCGGGCGGGGCTACTTCGGATGCCAGCGCTGCACTGGGCGTGGGCGGTAACCAGTTGGCGTCCATAGTGACGCCCAGAAGTTGCTAGGCACCAAGGAGACAGTTGCACTCCAGCTCCGTTAGTCGGCAGGGCAATACTAAGTGCGTCAGAATTAACAATGTCGCAGACGCGATTCTGTGTTGTTGCAGCTCTTCATGAGTGCACACTACACCTATGCGCGATGAGGGCGGAGTTTGCAAGAAGCAGCCCTTTGACATTCTGACGAGCCGCTCGGTGCCTGGGGCGAATGCGAGGGACCCGAACGTCCCTTGCTAGAAGCGTTGCGTAGCCCTTAGGTCGTAGGTGTGCTTCGTGGCCCAACAGGCGTTGGCAGTACGTCCGTTGGCACAACAGCGAGCCCCTATCGTTACATGCAGAGCAGTGAATTCTGGAATTCCCGTCGCAATACACCTTAATTGTTTGCGTTTGTTTTTCTGGCAGGTAATCAAGAAACGGATTCTATCCTGCACATTGGAGAACGTTCGCGGACTTGCTTGATGGTGTCTCTACTAGCGTGCGAAAAAGACCTCTCCTGTCCAAGCCAGGCACTCGGCAATCAACAGGTGCGGGAAGATCCATCCTTCTTGCAGTCCGTATCCAGAACGCCTTTCGCACAAAACAGAGTTTCTCCAGCTCGATCAACACAATTGGCTCCAGAGCAAGCCATTCTAATCTGCATGCTCACGAAGAAATACTGTAGAAGAAGCCTCAAGATGCACAGTTGCCGTGTCGTTGATACAAAAGGAAAGAAAAAGACATGGATGGAGAAGAAAAGACGCTTCCATGGAAGGCGGTTGCGCGTTGAGCAGCGCCATCTATTTCATTGTGAAACTGCAACACGTATTACAGGACTGACGTGTGTACGTCTTTCTCGGGGAGATTTTATTTCGGAGAAATGGCAGACCTGTGTATTTGGGCCCTCAAACTTGTGAACAAGCCGCTGTTCGTAAAGCAGCGACGAGCGAGCACGGCGACACTACCAGTCGCAGCGGCGAATCAATCGTTTGGTCGCCTAGAAATCGCCAAACAGACCGGATCATTCGACACCTCATTCTTCAGCGATGTACGCTTCGTGGCTGCTCTCTCTGAAAATGTCGCTTTTCATCAATCAAAAGCGGTCAAAAAGTACGCAACTGAGCTTGGCGTTGAGCTTATCGTCGTACGAGCCCGTTCTCCATGGTTCGTTCCCATTCAAGGTGTCTTCTCTTACATCAAACACCAATTCTACGCTCCCAGATCAGCAGACGAATCTTACGTATCCTTGGCGTCGATTCATGCTCGCCTTCATTGACGATCGCATAGGTTCTTATTCGAGAAAGTCTCGCTTAGCCTTCCTCGGCGTGACACATCTCGTCATGCTACTGTTCGTGACAGTTCCAGACGCAGAGCTGCCAGCTGCCTATATCCCTCTGGAATTCTTCTATCAAACATTCCCGCGAGAATTGGTACACCAGACAGAAGATGCTATGCGAGCTGACCTTCCCATAGCTAGATATCATTGGAAATCCAGCGTAATGGACGCAAGTACGTTTAACAACAGGTGGAATGATGACAGCAGGGCCACATCAACGCGCTCGGTACCTAATCGAGCAGAGAAGCATGCTCTGTGTGCTTCGTTATTATTGAAGTCGCGAACGTCCGAAAGGCTCACTCGGAGTGTACTTTTCAGGAGTACGTGAGACAAAGTAGAGGTTCGCAAAAGGTTGCAGTTCTACGAACGCAAGCAGCGAGCATTCCCGAGTATACTTTATGATTTAGAAAAGCAAATTTCCGATACGTCGCTTCGTTTGAAGGTCGCCGGTGGCCCTGGACGTATTCTAGCTCGCAAGCGCTGCACCGCTGCTCCCCGGAAGAGAACGTACAACGAATGCAGCAATCCAATGTATCCGATGTTCATCGATGCGTCTAGGACAGCATACGCGCATCACAAGCACAAATACGCGTTGGAACTGGAAGAGAAGAAGCGTCTCACAAAAGAGCAGAACGTACGGGATGATTCCCGGTATGCTGACGTCCAGCCAGATGGCGAGGCAGTCGAATGCAGGTAGTTTGTTATGGTATAATTCCAACAGCAATCATGTGTGCACGTACTTTCTGCGCGGAGACTTGAACGCCCCGGTCAAAGTCAGGAAGTGCTTCGTGCTTCCGAAGCGTCCTGCAGCGTTTTGTCAAATGAATATTCGAGGGAATCGTGTTGCATGCCGTGTGGGCATGGTGCACAATTATTAAAGAATTCTGATGGACAAAGAGCAGTGGCGAGGGGAACGGGGATCAGACTTTCGTCTAGAGCGCGGCACTAGTGCAGTGTAGTTCCGCTGAATAGAGGGGCTGGAGCACCGTTTCTTGATACCAATAACGATTTTCCTGGGCGATTGATAGATGATGCTGGTGTTCCATGATTCGATTCTTCAGCGTGCACCAAGAGGGCATACTTGAAGCGTCGAGTGCTCCCCATATCCCTGGTGAACGATTCCAGCGATTCCAGAGGCAGATATCCGTCGACTTGACGTGTGTGCACTGACGAGATTCGCCAGTATAGCTCCATTCCGCGGAAACGACCGAGGACTCGACGCATCGCGCTACGCTTCACGACCAGGCAGAACAGCACGAAAACAAGGTCCCGTTTTATGCATGCGTATGTAAATTCTCCAAACAGATTGCTTACATTAATATCAGTTGTCGCGAAAGAGCGCTGACCAGATGTAATGAATGGGAATCTATCACTCTGCATATCATTGCTGGGCGTGCAGGAGAACGGCATCGCGCTCGGCTGTTGATGTTGGCTCACCTGGCAGCCGTTGTCGCTCGTCCAAGCCCGAAGAAAATGGAGGTAAATGTCGCTGCAGCGTGACATCCACATGCAGTTTTCGTGCTGCTCGATTCTCTATCTATCGAGCAAGCGCTGTATGCTTAATTTTAAATGGACTTGCACCCGTGCTCACATGCATATCTTTGCGAATCTGGAGCTAGACGTGCAGGGCGTAAGTTCCTTTACTCGGATCCTGGGTCTGTCGGCACGATAACTGGCCCTGTTTACGAATAAGGATCATGCTCTGTTTCATTGTTTGCCTGCATGCTGTCCTGCACACTGCACATAGAGAGCTAGCATCGAGGCTTAGCATCGAGGTGCAAACAGGAAGCTAGCTGAGGAACTGGTTCCACTTCAGCGTCCCGCATACGAACTTGCGATACTGGCCGCGAGCCGCCAACAAACAGCGCACCTTCCGTTCAGACACCGGCATCTATTTGCCTGATCGGCCGCAATTCCGCCTGCAACCGAGGATCCTGTTCAACATGCGCTACTAGCCACGATAGCCAGAGTTCAGCACCGCTATGGATGAACGTGCTGCCCGGCCGCGGCGCGTCGCTGCGTTCCGTTCAGCCAGTGCGAGCTGGTCGCGTCGCCAGCGCTCAAGCACTCGACGTGGTGGAATACTGGGATACGGCTGCGACGCTGCGGGTCCAGTGAAGCCGATTGCAGCCGTGTGGGCGAGCTCCTGATAAGCCAGCACCATCTGCTGGCGCTCTTGTCGAGCAATGCAGACAGGTAGCTGCGTGCGGTGATGATCATGCACACGCTGGCGATAGTATCGCCAGAGAGACCGGTGTGCAATAGTTCGTCCACTCGCACCTAGTTGAAGGCCAACAACTTCTTCATCTGGTGGGTGCGTAGATCTCGGTGCCTCGGCGACCGAGACCCACTTTTCCCATGGCGCAAGAGCGACAAACTCAGCCTCACCCGCAGCCTCATGTGGCGTGCCTGGAGAAAGCGCTTCGCTCGCATCCGCGGCAGACGACAGCAGCGCGTCTGCTCGTACTGGGGTAAAACTGTAGAATTCCTGATACTCATCCCAAACCTCCTCCTGATCAAAATCGGGCAACCGGCAGTGCCCAGCATCTCGCATATGATTTCGACAGGCCTGTAAGCTGCTGAATACCTCCGCACGACGCTCGAACAGCTGCTCCGCGGAGTCCGTAGTGTCTTGCGAGAGCGGCACGACCCTTCCCCCGAACACGCAACAGTAGCCAAGACCGACCTTGACTCCCAGGTATCGTACGAGTCCGGCAAGATCACAGCAGTACTCTATATAGGGCACAAAGAATGAGTGCTCTTTGGCCATGTGGCGGAGATTTGCAAGGAGAGCGCCGCTGCGCTCCTGTTCTGAAACATTCTCGTCAACGGCAACCTTGTGGTTACAGAAAAGACATTCGTGGATATCAAGGGGACGCGCTTCTTGCATGCGCTCAGCGAGCCAAGCGTCCAGGTCTGCAGTTTCGAGACTCGTTTCCTTTGATGCACCGGAGATGAGCTGCTGGTGCTGCTCATCAGATTCTGGGATGCCAAGTTCTCGCAGCTTCTCTCGATGCCTCGCGGTACGCTCGTGTTGTTGCAGGGCTTTCTCACTGGAAAACTCTTTCAGACACCAGATGCATGCCACACGGCGGCTGCTGGGTTGACGCTCGCCGTTCACGGCTGACGACCTCGCAAATCGAGCGGCGGAGAACAGGGCGTCCTCAGGTATCGCAGACCCCACCGATACTCTCACGCTGTAGCTGCTCCAGGGTTCCTGGCTGCTTGGAGTGCTCTCGTCCTCGAGCACGCCGAGATCCATCTGAATAGTTTCGTCGCCGCTTTCCCAGTTCCTGCAGTGTTCCGTGAAATCAGCCTCCGATAAAGTTGGTAGTTGAGCGGTGCGACGCTTCAGGTTGACGCGGTGCCAGTCAGAGCGGTAGTGCTGCCGTCTCTTTTCGAGCAGTGCCTCGGGCGAATGCGCTTTACTGGGAGCAGAGTGGCCGTTGTTGGCGTCTGAAGCAGCGACCGCGTCCGCCGGAAACCACTGGCAGGCTACGCAGTACACGTGCTATGCTGCTGGTGTCGCAACGTGCACCAGCGACGTCGCAATCGAACCTTTGGCAAGTTGCATCTGCTCGGACACGTCAAAAGTCGCCTCGTTCGTCGAGCGGCCTAGAAAGAGCCGCAGCTTCGCGTGTCAGCGAGGCGCTTCTAAGCTTGATTCGGTACAGTGGCAGCCGCCAAAGCACCCAACGGAGTCTTTTTCACAGTCGCCCGATAGTTTGCACTCAAGTAACAATTTCAGGTAAATCGAAACGACTCTTGTTCAAAAAGTCAAGTGGCTCGCGCTCATTCGACAGCAGTTACCTGTTGCAGCCCCGTGAAAACGTATCGCTCCGTTGCAACAGCAAGACAGAACGGAGAATCCTAACATTTCTATTCATCACAACCACTCTCATAGTCGTCTCGGAGGTGCCTCTTACGCTAGAGATCGCTCAGGTTTACTTCTGCACTCGTCGAGGGCTTGTCGAGTCACCTTGGCGGGTGACTATACGCTCCTTGCTAGCATTTTGTGGCGTGTAGAGCGCTCGGTAGTCCAGAACGTTGCAGCGACTGCACAAGAACAAGCACTGATGCTCCCGGTCGGACTTGTCCGCGGTGCCGTTGGTCAGCAAGTCACTGTGGAGCTGAAAAATGGAAAGCACTGCACTGGCGTTTTAACTGGTGTTGATCCGTGGATGAACTTGAACTTGGAGAGCGCACGAGTAACTGGGGCTTCACGGGCCGCGACAACGGACTCGGTCGAGCAAGCGGCTTCCTATGCTGCGCTCCATATCCGTGGAACAATGATCAAGCTCGTGCAACTTCCGAGCAAAAGCTGGGAGTATGCACAGGATGAGCGCAAGCCACGGCAGCTCCGCGAGTAGCCGCTCGAGAGCGTCCTGGTCAGAGCCGTCTGCTAAAATTCGTAGTGTACCTCTGGAAGCGAATTTGATACGGTTTATGTTCGAGGAGAAGCTGCTCCAAACCGTACAAGAACACGGTGTGGTAGCTGTGGTGTCCACAGAAGCGAAGGTTGCTACGACTTGAGATGTTTTAGGTGGAATAGCCTACCGTCATATCTACAGGTAGCATTTTTATGGGGTACAGCGCAAGCCTTGCGCATATGTATGTGGTAAACTGACGCGAGGTCTGGAATTGTGCCATGGCATTGCCTGGGAATACGAAGACGCTCATTCGACTCCATTTAAATTTCAGAGGCAACAAGTAATGTATGCGCGCTTCTTCCATACCACGGGGGCCCTAGAGGCAGATCCATCTATGCTTCCTGCCTGCCTGCCTGGCTGCCTGCCAACTTCTCTACCTACGTGCAGTTTTCGCGTTCCACAGGAATGAGGTGCGTGTATCTCTGACCTCCTCTGGAGGAGATTGCAATATGCTTGCCAGCCAGTGCTCCAAATATCCGAACGAAGACGCGCTGACTCGAGAAGCAAGTAGAGCGCTTTTAGGTTATCGGGTATCTGCGTCTCAGCTTCGCGATCGTGAAGTTCATTCACCAGGTTCCCCATTTCCTATGTACATTCTCTCGTTCATGTGCGTAGCCACGACATGACCAGGAGATATCGCCTGCAGCGGCCCTTCAAGTGCAGTTCACAAACCACATGCTATTTGGCGCTCGAAGCATGCCGCTGCAAAACAACAGTTGCAAATGCAGAATCCAAACTTCTATCTCGACATGCCATGTGCTTTGTTCGATGCATTCCATAGCGCCTATTGAGGAATATTGCATGGTACTATGCCATTTGCGAGCTGTCGCACCAGCAACATTCCGAACTGTACAGCTCCGGTGCGCTTCTCACAACCGCGTCATTTTCCTCCCGCTCTGATGGGCTGCGTACGCGACTAAAATTCTCATGACACTGCGAAAGTCGGAACCAGAGATTCGAGTCCTCGAACAGCGCCCAAGTTTTGCGGTGCCGCTGCAGACGGTGCTGCCGTGCGACCTCGCACTGGGGCCGGAGGCAGCACGCCCGCCAAACCCAGCAGCTTAGCGACGCGCTCAGACGGCTGGGCGCCCACGGACAGCCAGTACTGAGTTCTTTTCACGTCGAACTGAACGAGCTTCGCCCCTCGAATTACCCGCGGGTTGTAGGTTCCGACGTGCTCGAGGAAGCGGCCGTCGCGTGGTGCTCGCGAGTCCGCCACCACGATCCGGAACACCGCCGCGTGTCGACGCCCATGCCTCGCAAGACGTATGCGGACTGGACTCATGCGCTCCACAGCGTTCAGTTCTGGCGATAAGCTACGTAGGAGCGTCTATAGCACGGCTGCTCTGAAGCTGCGGCTGATTCGGGCAATACGCATCCAGGATGCTTCGAGGGCGCGCGTGCTATGTTCTGCCCCGTATTCCCTACATTTCTATACCTAAATGTACAAGAGGGACACAGTGCCAAGGTGACACGTTCCGCTCGACCATTGCCGACACTTGTCCCGATGCTCCTGAACAGTAGATTCGTGCAACTTCCACGGATCAACGTGTCCCCTGCAGTTGCACTTCAACGAGCCGCTGTGTATTTTGTGGTCACGCTCTCGGAAATCCGTGATTTTTGCGCTACTTCGCGAGTGCCAGGTACTCCTGGTGCAAACGCGAATGCGAACAGCACCAGCAGGGAATAGCAACCGACACTTATTCATGCAGCGGCAATGAACAGTGCAGCCTGGTGTAGAATCCTGCATGGCCGCCCTGCATGCAACGGGTGGAATGCCGTGTCGGAGGCCAGCCATGACCTTTGCCTGTTTCGTGCCCACATTTCAGGTTCGGACAGTCTAGGCAGACGAGTTCGAGGCCTTGCGAGCCATGGACCAAAAGGTGAAGGTACTGCAGCATGCCCTTCTCAGTGGTGGTTACGCTGGGAACATGATGCAAGCGGCATCGGCGGCGGCCACTTTTATCGGCCCTGGACGCACGAGCAATGAGCGATGCGATGCTTCAGTACGCAAAATTCATCATGAAACAGCATCTTTAGAGGATCCCTGCAGCGCCCGTGGATTCCTCGAACTTTTGACGCTGGCTGCGGGCTTCGAAAAGAAGAATGGATGCAGCAGCAGCGGCGTTCAAGGATTCTGTGCTAGATTCCAGAGCAACTGAAACTGTATGTGTAGGGCTTGAGCTCTCGTGCGAAGCATGTGGAGCGAGTAACCACGAGAAGCGTGTGCAAGACCTGATTGCTTTGCTCACAAATGGAACGGAATCCCTCCGCAGTACAGAAGCCGCACATGGACAAGCCGAACTGGTCTGTCGGCTCACGCAAAGACAGGATAGACACGATGTATTGAGGCGAATTTCAGGGCTCCTGCGAAATACACAAAGGCCGTAGTTCGAAAATACAATAAATTGCTGCGTTCATCCAAAACGACTCTCCCGAAGATCCTCTTCCGGAACCCTCTCGAACCGTTTCTAGATGTTCGTAACCTGAACCCTTGAGATGCATCCAACGATGTGGCCATGTGCGAGTAGAGCAAAGTTCGCAGAGCCTGATGTGTCGTTGACCAGCGGACTACCGTAGTCTACGAGGTGGAAATCGAAGCAGCGCCTCAGCAATGTTAAGTCATAAATGATCGCTCAGGTATACGCCCATTCAAATCAGAGAAGATAGCTCATCCATGAAACGCGTGCACAAAAGAAAAGATTCTTCCAAATATTTGCTGCCAGAACGCGATGTCTATATTAATCACAAAGATCAACAACGATCGTGTCCGCCAGACAACCGGAGTTCTCAGTGCGATCATGCCAGCTGCTGTTATTTTGAAGCGTTTGTGACTTTCGCTCAGAGAACGGCTCGAACGAAATGGCCCGCTCGCATTTCATGCTGGCTCGCAAGGCAGACGGCTCCGACTCAGCCGCCATTGTATGCATAAACGTCCCATCTGGAAGGACGTCAATGAACTCCTCTTCTGGATGCGCGAATTCTAGGGCCTTTCGAAAGAACTCGCAGACCTGTAGCATGTGCAGCGGGGCCGGCTTGTTCGTCACTGGGCAGATGAATCGCTTCGTTAAGCGACTCATTTCAATATAACTGATCGCGTCGAAGCACTGAAGCTGCGTACTGCCCCGGACTCGAACTGGTATTTTGATCCGTGTTCGACTGAGCGGACATAATAGCGAAATCCGCACCGATTCAATGTCAAGATCATCATCGCCAGCCTGGACGGCTGGGCACAAAATTGCTCTCGCCTTTTCAGCTGAAGGTCGCTTCCGGGCAAGGACGCGTTCTAGTTCGAATTCTACGGAGAATAAGTGCGCAGATTGTACAACGAAAACGTAGAACTTCTCTGCCGGCCACGGACAGACGTGCTCTTCTAAACTTTGGTTAATATCGAGCCGTAGTAAAAGCGTTCGACCCCCTGTCCCCAACTGAACTTCTTTCCGGTATGCTTTTTGAATGGGAAGTGTAAGATCCACATATTGTGCTGCTTTCTTGATATCCACACTATGTAGCTGTGACGAACTCGAGGACTGCAAACTAAGCCACGCACGGCAAGAGGCTGGAAAAGCGCAGTCCCATGATGAAATTCGCCTATTAGAGACTTCAAAGCAACGCAAAACAATCGCCGTTCGGAGACTCGGCATTTTGGGGAGCATTTTGTCCAGTGGTACCGGAACAGAAAATTCCAGAGATGTTGGGAGCCCTCGTGTCAGCTTCTTGCAGAACGTACGGTCCGTGGTGAAATCATTCTGCCTGGTATCAAATGATATGTTGTCCACAAGAGACAGAAATGACTGAATGCTCTCATCGCAACCAGATCGAGCGTTTTGTGCTTCCAAGGCAAGTGCCATGACATCATCCGTCCATAATCTGCTGAAGGAATCTGCTTGATTTGCAGTGCCTCTTGGATTCCTCATAACCCCGGGAGCTTGCGAATTCGCCAGGGTGCGTTCCAGAGGATTCATAGGCATCTCCTGCGTGATGCCGGTGCTCTGCACATGCTGCACGGCAGCCATGGTTTCGTGGATACAGTGCAAATGGGCACCGTTCAACTGCGATGTCTCCGAGCGGCCTTCCTCGACTTCGCCAGAAGTGCCGTATCGATCGATCGGAACAAGCACACCGTTTCGAATGCAAAATCTCGAAGAACGCAGCCGCCTCGGTGTCCATCGAGGTGGTAATTCGGATGGATGCGGATGCGGAGCCAGCCAACTGATCGCCGTGAACGGCGGACGGATGAAGGCATCCTCGGTAAACCCTCGACGTTCCTCACTCGCACCTCTGTGTAGAATCTGGACTCGCTCAGCGTTGGCTGTGAGCAGTGCATCTTCTGTCACGCAAAGACGTCCGACAGTGGACGAATCTGCACCGTCAGCGACTTTCAGAACGAGGCTCAGCAAAGTAGCCGCATTTGTGCCTCGACGATGCTGCACATTCAGCATGATCCCGATATCCACGACACGCTCTTTGGTGAACTTACCAAAAACCTCCATCCGCCCACGAAGCGAAACGTCTGGGCTCCATCCCTGGTGGGTTAAAATTGCCCTAACTGCCTCCGAGGGATTCGTTCCTCCGTAACCCACCATTTTGGCGAGGAGCCAACAGCTTGTGAACACAGGAGGCCTTGACCAGAGCTGCAAGATTCGAGTCAAGTTCTCGGCACCAAAGCATCTCTCGGCCAAAAACCCTCCAGAAGGTGTTGCTCGCGAGAACGGCCTACCAAGTAGGCGTTCTGAACCTGCTGGGCTTTGCGTCTCGCAAGCGAACCCACTGGGCACAGAAAGAGAACTAAAGGAACCCCTGATTCCATCAGGTGCCTCCTGTGAATGGTCAGCTGAGCAGTCCTGGAAAGACTCCCGCTCCAGACCGAAACTCGACAGCGCGCTCATAGGATAGTGGTCACCTCCTGGGGTACCGTTTCCTGACTGCCCCGCCATGGCACCAGCGAGCAAGTTATTGTTCGCCGTGAGCACGAGGAGCTCCTCTGCACTGAGGTCAGCTTGAAGGTCCAGTTCTCCGATATCAACGTCCATCAGCACGGCGTTTACGACAATAGCTGCGAAGCTAGAAGCCTTTTTTTGACGTGCACCAATTTTAGGCTGTGACAGTGACCGGCCAGTGATGCTTGCCGGAATCGGTAGCACTACATCGTGTTATCAGAACTGTAAACGCCGGTTGTTCCGGGTAGAGTACTGGAACGATCCCGAGGACTGCTGAAGTTTGATCATTGACCAGAAGCTTGCGCTTTCGAGTTCATACGCTAGGCGCTCTCGTAGTGGTGTGAGTTAAGGCGATTCTGGAAGAAGGTATCTTTGTACTTCCGTTCACTATGCGAGTCGTAAGTTTTCCACGTTCGAGTGGCTCTGCCTTGCGGAAACGCACGGAAGCTTTCGCTGGCTTGCTGAGCTACCCATGGTGCCAGCACTCAGCTCTGGAACTATACAGTCGGCAAAAAGTTTTGAACACCAGGCGATTGAGCTTCCTCGACTCTGGGATGTGCTTATTTGCTGGCGTCCGGACGTTTCGTTCCAATTTCTTAGCGTCTGAGTTGCGCTTGGCGCGAGCAACACACTTAAATTTGGATTTATGGAGGCGCAACTCTAGTTTACTGCGAAAAACGCACGTTCAATACCGACAAGCTAGCGGTCGCGGTCGGGGGCCAAGCACGGCCGACTCGTCTGATGTGCGGCAACGGAACTTGAATTTTCTTGCGTGGAGCCTCTCTGCCGCGATATGTACAGTTGGACTCTCATACGCATCCGTGCCTTTGTATAGAATGTTTTGTCAAGTTACTGGATACGGAGGCACTGTACAGACGGAAACTGAAGAGTATGAGAATCGATGGAGCGCGCTCCAATCATCACCAAGCGCTGAAGGGGATACTCGTTCCGAATCCTCAGCGCCGGAGCCGAGCGCGAGTAGTCGCACAAAATCCTCACATCGCCGGGAACGAATGCGTATTCGACAAGACGCAAGACCTATTACGATCCGCTTCAATGCGGACGTGAATGCTGCCATGCCGATCACTTTCGTGCCACGTCAGTCGATAGTGCACGTTGTACCCGGGGAGGCTGCGCTAGCCTTTTATACCGCACAAAATCAGGCTAATGAAGATGTTGTCGGAATCGCCACCTACAACGTAGTGCCCGCGAAGGCGGGAGTCTACTTCAACAAGATTCAGTGCTTCTGCTTCGAGGAACAGCGTTTTAAGGCAGGCGAAAAAATCGATATGCCTGTCCTTTTTTTCATTGACCGCGAATTCAGTGATGATCCTCGCATGGTAGATGTAGATACGATTATCCTCTCGTACACATTCTTCCGAGCGCAGGATGTTTCTCCTGAATTTCTGGCGGAACAACAGCGTCAAGCAATCGGGCTCGCAACGAGTTGAGATCTGTGGAGAATGACGCTAGGATGGGAACTTGCTTGATAACCTCTTGACCCTCGAGAAACCCCAACAGTCTATGTGTAGTGCATGCATGAAGGCAGCTACGAGTTAACGATCAGATGCATCCGTCTGAACCACGACAATCTCTGTTGTGCATTAATGGGAAGGGCATATGTCGCGAGAAAGACTACCAGTCGCGCTGTAAACCAAGAATTCGCCAGAAGAGGTTTCCCGCGGGATCATTTTCTACGAGTTGACTGTTAGGATGTTCCAGATAATCTAGTTGGACCCCATATGCAGACTGGTGGGTAAGCGGTGTCAGTGGAATATTGTCCATGCGAGTCTGCAGCGGTGCTAGATAGGAATCCAACGGTGGAAACAGGAATTTCAAGAAGCCCAGAACGACAGCGTGCACAGGCGTATTTTCATAAAAGGTGCATCAATCCATGCCCGAGGGCACGAATAGTGAAGTGCGACGAGAGATCCCAAGCTTGCAGAGAAGTTGCTTGCGCGAAGGGTGTGGATGTTCTCTACATTTTTCGGATGCGTCGTTTCTTCTGATCGACTACCCGCCTTGGGGCAACTGCAGAAGTGCGTTGCATGTCGGGCCGTGCTGTTGCGTTCGCAATAAATGGTAGAAACGATCCCACTCCAAACGTAGTCTGCAAGGGAGCAATTTGTCTGGCCTGAGGCGAGGTGGGAAGAGTCTCTGTTGCAGCGGCCGCCGCTGAAACACTTGCGCTCACTACTTCCCCAGATTCGGGATCGTTTATGTCCGGACGACCAGAAAACCCTTCAGAGCTTTCGCGGCTAGGGAGTAGCAAATCTTCGGGAAGGTCGTCCTCCGTCGAAAGGTGCAAAACTATGTCTTCCAACTCGGAGAGGTAACGGACGAAATTAAACGAGTCTCCATCTGCTGTCTCGAGTGACTTGCCCTCATCGTCCAAAACAGCGCTCGCATCGAGCTCCAACGCTCCTGACGGAAGACGAAGAGCTGCAAAAAGTGCGTCCAAGCACTCCTCTTCGTAGGCAGCTGCACCACCGCGTTGTCCGGAACTCATACAGAGCACCAGTGGGAAGCAAGACTTTCTCTCAATTGAAGACGATTTCAACCAATACGCGCATATCAAAGACCTTCCAGTTATATTTCTACGTGTACTCGGGTAACCACAACGTCACCGTGACGAATGACGTACCACTCCGGCAATAGAGAATAGATTTAGCGTTCTTGCATCTCAACACCAGACGCTGCGACAAAACACGTGGTGATTCTGGGACTGTCTTCCGTGGCGGTATGTTTCTGGCAGAGGCCGTGTTTCGGATACGACAACAGTCAAAAACGATCTCGTACTCAGCACGTCACGAAAACAGTTGCGTACAAGGCTTGAAGCTAACTTCAGAGAAACCTGAGGCACGGTCAACTGTGGCGGCACTCTCAAGAAGGGTTTGGAGCCTCCGCGACGAGGGCGCATACTCGATTCTCGAGCGAGCAAACCATTTAGACAGGCATGCAACAAGCACCGCAGACAAGATTATCCACTTGGAAATAGGTCAGCCTTCAGCTGCGCCTCCGCAACACGTCGTTGACGCACTTATCAACGCTGTCCAAAGTGGAGAAACGAAGTACACAGACCCGGCTGGCACGCTGAAGCTTCGCGAAGCCATATGTGCCTACATTGAAAGAACGCACCAGCTAAAACACGGCACCCTGAGTCCTAATATGGTCGTCGTTGGCCCAGGAGCGAAACCGGGAATAGCTCTCTCGTGTCTGGCGCTTTTGGAACCTGGTGACGAGGTTCTCGTTCCAGACCCGGGGTTTCCAGCGTATCGAGCACTGATTGAGGTATGTGGAGCTCGCGCTGTAACCTATACTGTGTCATCAGAGTTTGGATTGCTCGATCCAGCGGAAATCTCTGCTAAAATCACGCAGAAAACGAAGCTTTTGATCCTGAACTCTCCGAGCAATCCGACCGGTGGTGTTTTATCCCCAAAGACTTTAAAGGAACTGGAACATGTTCTAAAGAGTTGCGGCAGCGATATATGGATTTTATCTGATGAGATATATGCGCGATGGTTCTACGAAGACAGACAGATCGATGATGAGGCTGCAGGACACGTATCAATCTTTTGTGACGATGAACTTCGATCTCGAACTATCCTCATCGATGGCCTTTCCAAGTCATTCTCAATGACCGGGTTTCGCATCGGGTACGCAGTCGCTCCGGCGTTCCTTGCGGAGCGGCTCCGGCTCCTTGCAGTGCATATCTATGGATGCGTCGCGAACTTCACCCAAAGCGCGGCTACGACGGCTTTTGTTGAACAGGAAAAGAGTGATGCATATATTCGGAGTCTGATCGAAATGTATCGAAGGAACAGAGATCTAACTTACGAAACGCTCTCCATCATGAAGGGGTGCTATCTGGCGAAACCTCAGGGTGCTTTCTACGCATGGCTAGATGTATCCGCGTACGGGATACCGACACCAGATTTGGCGCGGTACTTGTTGGAACACGGCAGAGTAGCTGTTCTCCCGGGAACGGATTTCGGATCTCAGGGAGAGGGATTTTTGCGGATCAGTTTTGTATGCGATCAGGCCGAGCTACGCGAAGGCCTTGGAAGGTTGGATATTGCCCTGCGAAAAATCGCTCCATCAGGAATACAGCAGAAACTCAAACAAAATTAGATTTGCAGCAAGAAAATGATATTGGGATCTGCTCGACCTTTCGATTAAGTCGCTTTCTGCAACAGAACGACTTCAGCTAGTGAGGAACGTGCCAAGCTCGTGTATGCGCCAGATGGCACGACACGGTAACGGTTTAGGAAGCCAGCGGTTCCGTTAAAGTGTAAGTTTTTGGAAGAATTCGAGCAAAAATTCGTAGCTGATTAATGCCAAAGCCGTGTTTGGCACGGTGCGCAACATGCTCGGGCCTAGTCCTCGATAGAAGCTGGATATGCCCTCTCTGTAAATCATATTCCGAACTAGATGAAACAGACGGATTCGAGGACCCTCAAGTCCGCTTTGCACTCGAGTTCGCAGGACCTCCAATGGAAAACACACAAGCTGGCTCAATATCGCACTCGTCAGAGAAGCGATGCCCATGTAATAAACTCGCTGTGCCCCTTCACAATCTATCAGACGTCTTAGGTTTTCATACAGAGCGAACTGAACGGAAGCAGCGGGGAATCCAGCCATTGATACCAAGGTACCTCGGTAAAGGCCGCCGAGGCCACCTTCCCCGACAATCTCCTGAAGCAGGTTCCGCATGGTTGGTCGATGGGCCTCCTTAGTTAGTAAATGTATACATTTTGTTTCATCAAGCATCCTGGTAATTGCCCGAGTCCGCATCAGCCACAAAGGATTCGTCAGCACTGAGGTTAGAGACCATGCTATCCCAGCTGAAGTTGCACACTTCAATGTAAAAAATGTTGTATCATCCGTCTCCGCCGGGTCCATCCAGGCCTTGACGCTGGAATATATCGTGAAAAAGGAACCTAAAGCGGGTACCAAAGCAAGCGTTGATGGCACGAGGCCTACAAATAAACCGCGAGGCCCTTCGTCATTTAGTATCGTGCGCACTGAACTATACAAGCCAGCGTAACGCGTTCGACGATGTGCTTCACGGCGTTCAGCCTGCATTCTCGTCTTTATGACTTCCAGCGGCTGCGTTAAAGAGGCAGCAATTGCACCGGAGAGGGCACCTGCCAGAGTGTGCAGAGGAGGGGCAGGCGTGGCCTCACTTCGCTCAGCAACAGTGTCAGCTTCCATTCAAAAGGCGAGCTCGAAACTCATGACCAACTACCTCCGCACTACGGTGAGGATGCTCTTCCGATGCAAATCAGCAGCAGTTTCTTATTCGAAGAGTTTTAGTCTAGGCTGCAGATTTGAACGGAACAGCCAGTGACCTGTTAGCGCTCTCAGCAGCACCCTGTATTCAACGCTACAACGCCGCTATGATTGCGCGATGCAAAGAACGAACCAAAGCACTTCAATGTGATCGTGCTCATGAAAAAATGCTTTGGCAGGGCGCCCTGCATCGGAACAGAAATCATTCTTTCTCTTTAATATATAAAAGCGAGGCATGAAGAGGGCAACTACCAAGGTTTCACATGACGACATTGATGCTTTGTAACATTGAATACATTATAGAAAAACTTCTGCGCTTTTCACACCGTTTGACTGATGATAAAAACATAATACGAGATATCTTTCACCGAAGAAGCCTTTGCAGATAGAAAACTCGCAGATAAACAAAATCGGAAGCCGGGTAACGATACAGCAAGCAGTAATATTCACTGTGCAATAACCGAGATTTTAAAATCACTAGTCCTTCGACACAGATCCCGACGGACTAGGCGTGACGGACTCACACATCTCTGAATTTGAGTGGAAATTCGATCTGAGCGACAATTCTACATCAGCGACAATGCCGTCAGGACTACCAAAACCCCTCGTAGGCAAACTCAACCGCAAGTTTGAATTCGACAAGGTCCGCGCAATTTACCACAGCATGCAAGCCATTAAGGAAAGCTGGGCATTTACAAAGCAGGTCGCTTGTGATTTAATGATATAGGATTAAAACAGACCATCAAAAAACTTTTGTTACGAAAGCGGTAGCCCACTGAAGAAGTGAGTTACATCAGGGTGCATCCCGCTCCTCAGCTCGCGCGCTCTCGACGCAGAACACACTCAGAAATATCACAAAAAATAGAACACGATTACCCTTCACCAACGACCCAGGAAAACCATTCCTAGTGTATCCATATGCCTCTCCAGCTTTCCCGGACTCTGAACCATG
>Ga0080006_1151943_pt1 | contig 42057 bp, 33 predicted proteins | sample RS3BMetagenome_FD_69209 | JGI IMG/M metagenome (GOLD analysis project Ga0080006, IMG submission 69209) | Ferric oxide microbial mat and aquatic microbial communities from Rainbow Spring, Yellowstone National Park, USA - RS3B (SPADES... ...
TATGACACCGGCGAGGCCGAGACTCCGGCCGGCCCGCTGCCCTATATCGTGATGGAGTACGTTGACGGCGTCACCCTGCGCGACATCGTGCACGCCGATGGCCCGCTGCCGCCCCGGCGGGCTATCGAGATCATCGCCGACGCCTGCCAGGCGCTGAACTTCAGCCACAAGAATGGCATCATTCACCGCGACGTCAAGCCGGCCAATATCATGATCAGCTCCACCAATGCGGTCAAGGTGATGGACTTCGGCATCGCCCGCGCGATCGCCGACAGCGGCAACAGCGTCACCCAGACCGCGGCCGTCATCGGCACGGCGCAGTATCTGTCGCCCGAGCAGGCCCGCGGCGATACCGTCGACGCCCGGTCCGACGTCTATTCGCTGGGCTGCGTTCTCTACGAAATCCTTACCGGAGAACCGCCTTTCACCGGGGATTCGCCGGTCGCGGTTGCCTACCAGCACGTCCGCGAAGACCCCGTGCCGCCGTCCAAGCGCCACGAGGGCATCTCCGCCGATCTCGACGCCGTCGTGCTCAAGGCCTTGGCCAAGAATCCGGAAAACCGCTATCAGACCGCGGCCGAGATGCGTGCCGACCTGGTTCGGGTGCACAACGGGGAGCCACCGGAAGCGCCCAAAGTTTTCACCGATGCCGAGCGGGCCTCGCTGCTGACCTCCGGCGGCGGAGGCCACGGGGGCGCGCGTACCGATCCACTACCCCGCCAGGTGCTCGAGAGTGCCGACAGCGATCAGGCCGGCGGTTCGGTCAGTCGCTGGATCGGCGTGGTCGCGGTGCTCGCCGTCCTGACGATCGTGGTCGTCATCAGCTTCAACACCTTCGGCGGCACGGCTCGCGACGTCCAAGTGCCCGACATGCGGGGCCAGGTGTCCGCCGATGCCATCGCCGCACTGCAGAACAGAGGCTTCAAGACCCGCACGCTGCAGAAACCCGACTCCACGATCCCGCCCGACCACGTCATCAGCACCGACCCTGCCGCCAACTCGTCGGTGAGCGCCGGCGACGAGGTCACCATCAACGTGTCCACCGGGCCCGAGCAACGCGAAGTGCCGGACGTGTCCTCGCTCAGCTATCGCGATGCGGTCACCAAGCTCAAGGCCGCGGGATTCGACAAGTTCAAACAGGCGAACTCGCCGTCAGCCCCGGAGCTACTGGGCAAGGTGATCGGGACCAACCCGCCGGCCAACCAGACGTCCGCCATCACCAACGTGATCACCGTCGTCGTTGGCTCTGGACCCGAGACCAAGCAGGTGCCCGACGTCGCGGGCCAGATGCTCGACGACGCGCAAAAGAACCTCAACGTCTACGGCTTCACCAAGTTAACCCAGACGTCGGTGGACAGTACCCGCCCGGCCGGTGAGGTGGTCGGCACGAATCCGCCCAAGGGGCAGACGGTTCCGGTGGACTCGGTCATCGAGATCCAGGTGTCGAAAGGCAACCAGTTCGTGATGCCCGACATCACCGGGATGTTCTGGGCGGACGCCGAACCACGATTGCGCGCGCTCGGCTGGACGGGGCTGCTCGACAAGGGACCCGACGTCGACGCCGGCGGCTCCCAACACAACAAGGTGGTGTATCAGAACCCACTGGCCGGGGCCGGTTGCAACAAGGACGGGATCGTCACGCTGAAGTTCGGCCAGTAGTCGCCGGATCGGCCGGGAAATACGGCCGCACCGCTGCCCGGACCTCGTTCTCCAGTCGACGGATCAACGTGTCGTCGCGGGCCCACCCGCAGTAGCCGAGCCAGTTCGCCAGCATGCGGTGCCCGCCCTCGGTCAGGATCGACTCGGGGTGGAACTGGACACCATGAATCGGCAACTCGGTGTGGCGCACCGCCATGATGACCCCGCCGCGGGTGCGGGCGGTGACCTCCAGCACCGCTGGCAGCGACTCGGGCAGGATGGTCAGCGAGTGGTAGCGAGTGGCCGTGAACGGGTCCGGAAGACCTTGCAGCACACCGACATTGGTGTGAAAAACGCTGCTGGTCTTGCCGTGCCGCAACTCGGGCGCACGGTCTACGGTGGCGCCGAACGCGACGCCGATGGCCTGGTGGCCCAGGCAGACCCCGAGCAGCGGGGTGCGCTCTGCGGCGCACGCGCGGACCAGGCTGATCGACGCCCCCGCGCGTTCGGGCGTACCTGGTCCCGGGCTGAGCAGGACACCGTCGAAACGTTCGGCCGCGGCCGTGGGGCCGATTGGCGCACCGGAGAGTCGGAGATCGTCATTGCGCCAGACGTCGACTTCGACTCCCAGCTGGCCGAGGTACTGCACCAGGTTGAACACGAAGCTGTCATAGTTGTCGACAACCAGGATTCGCATCGTGTCAGGGTACCGTCCTCGCCGGCGCGATGATCGCGCTCGCTGCGCTTTCAGTAGCTCAAGGGGCCTATGGGCTGCGCGAAATGCAACCGAACCGGTTCGGGATGACCGACGATCTGCATGTCACTTTTGGCCTCTTCGCGGTAGCCCAGCCCGAACCGGACCACGTACTGCTTGTAAAGGGTGACCAGGGGAGCCGCGGCCAGGGCGGCCTGCATGGCCGCGGCATCGCCGATCGCGGCGATCGTGTAGGGCGGGCTGTAGGTCCGCCCGTTGAGCAGCAGAGTGTTGCCGACGCAACGCGGCACCGAGGTGGCGATGATGCGCTGGTCCTGCACCTGGATCGCCTCCGCGCCGGCGTTCCACATGGCGTTGAGGACGGCCTCGATGTCTTGCTGATGCACCACCAGGTCGTCGGGGGAGGCGTCGCGCGGGAAACGGCCGTTGGCGTCCCGCTGGGCGTCCTCGAGGATCACTACCAGCCCGGGACCATGCACGGGATCCATCTCGGCCTCATCGGCCAGTTCGGCGGAGCGCCGGAGCATCGCGGCCAGGGCGGCATCCGAAGAGCGGCCGTGCATCGAGTCGAGTTTTCCGGCTAGTTCGTCGCGCCGCGCGTTGAGACGATTGACCGAGGCCTGCGCTTCACGGACTAGATCGACCAGTCGGGGGGCATCGCTGCGGCGGATCTCGGCACCACCCGACACCGCATGCGTGGCGGCGAGGAGCAACCCGGCCAGCAGGCAAACCAAAGGGACGCCGAAGCGCCATGGTGAGCGGCGCGCGCCCGGCGTGTCGCTCATCAACTCTTCATTCCTGGTCACCGCCCGAGGTGGGTTAGTCTCGTAACGAAGCTAGTACGCGCAGTTGCAGTCGTTATCGTTGCACCCCGTCCCCGCCGAACGTTGTTTAGGCAAGGTACCGATGCCCAAGTCCAAAGTCCGTAAGAAGAACGATTTCACCGTTGGCGCGGTCAGTCGCACGCCGGTGAAGGTCAAGGTCGGACCGTCCAGTGCGTGGTTCGTCGCGCTCTTCGTCGGTTTGATGCTGATCGGCCTCGTCTGGTTGATGGTGTTTCAACTGGCGGCGGTGGGCACCCAGGCTCCGGCGGCCCTGAACTGGATGGCCCAACTCGGCCCGTGGAACTACGCTATCGCGTTCGCTTTCATGATTACCGGTTTGTTGCTCACGATGCGCTGGCACTGATCACGGCCGGAAAGGTAATGAGTTCAGTTCGGCGCCGACCTCTTACCGGGCCAGCAACTGGGCACGATCCAATCACATGCTTGTTATTTATCCCCACTGTTGATAGCACCTGTGGATAACTTCATCGAAGGTGGTTGGAGGGGGTTGGTAGCGCGTGCAGCAAACACAGCAAACACAGTGGGCGCCGCCCGCGGCTGGAATCGCAGGTCTCGGGGTTGTCGGCGCCGCGATGGCTATCGCCAGTGTGACCGTCGTCACAGACGCACCGGGCCGCATCGTGGCGGGGATTGCCGCGGTAAGCCTGATCGTGTTTGCGGGCGTGACGTGGCGCGCACGCCCGAAGCTGGCAATCACCCCGGACGGCCTGGCGCTGCGGGGCTGGTTCCGGACGCAGGTATTGCGGCCCTCCGACATCAAGGTGATCCGGATCACCGAGTTCCGCCGCTACGCACGCACGGTCCGGTTGCTCGAGGTGGAAACGGTGGGCGGGGGACTGGTGCTGTTGTCCCGCTGGGACCTCGGAACGGACCCGTTGCGGGTGCTCGACGCGCTCACCGCCGCCGGTTACGCGGGGCGCAAGCGGCGCTGAGTCCGGGCAGCCTGGGCCCGTTTAGGAGATCGTGATCGACTCGATGACGACCGGGTCGACGGGGCGGTCGTTGCCGTCGGTGGCCGTCGCGGAGATCGCCTCCACCACCTTCTGCGACTCAGGGTCGGTCACCTCGCCGAAGATCGTGTGACGCCGGTTCAGGTGCGGCGTCTTGCCCACCGTGATGAAGAATTGCGAGCCGTTGGTACCCGGGCCCGCATTCGCCATCGCCAGCAGGTAGGGCTTGTCGAACTGGAGCTCGGGGTGGAACTCGTCGGCGAACTTGTAGCCCGGGCCGCCGCGCCCGGTGCCGGTCGGGTCGCCGCCTTGGATCATGAAGCCGCGAATCACCCGGTGGAACACCGTGCCGTCATAGAAGGGGCCGGACGAGCCGCCCGAGGCGTTCTGGGTCGAGTATTCCTTCGTACCTTGCGCCAGGCCGACGAAGTTGGCGACGGTCTTGGGCGCGTGGTTCCCGAACAGGGCGACCTTGATGTCGCCGCGGTTGGTGTGCAGCGTGGCAGTGGCAGTCTGAATGGGGCTGTTGGTCACGACTGCCAAGTCTGCCACCAGCCGGGCCCAGCCCTCAGGCGGGTACCTGCTCGCTGCCAAGTGGAGCCCTTCGGCGCGTCGAGGCTGACGAAAGCCGCGGCGTGGCCTTCGGATCGGGCGCCGGGTGGCCGGCCCGCAACAAACAGCCGCGTAACGGAGAGCGCCGTAAAACTGACTGATGTGCGATCCTGATTGCGGTGGAAATTCGCGGGCGGGGGTCGAGTTGATCGTGTGGACGACAAGAACGGCCGGGCTGTTGCTGGCAGGAGCTGCAATAATCCTTACCGCGTTCGGTCCGGGCTTGCCGCGAGCCGCCGCTGGCCCGCCGGAAGAAGAACTGGACCGGCTTGCGAGCCGATACGCGTCTACGACGTGCGCGCAGTTGGCGAAGATTCCCGACGAACAGGGCGTTGAGGTCGCAATCGGCGACGTCATGGATCGCAATGCTATTCCGAGATTGGCGGCCGAACGGGTGGTGTGGCTTTCGGTAAAAGAGTCATGCCCTCAGTACCGGCCCACAGTGGAGCGGGCCGTGTCTCCTGAGGCGTTGCAGCCGGCAACCTGATTCTTCGGCGAACCTTGGATCGGGCGCGCGCCACGTCGGGTTTGCCCGCGCGATAGGCGAGGGGCCTTCAGAAAACGGGCAGGACAGGGTTCCGCCGCCACCGTTTACTAATCGTGAATGAACGGCGCCTTGATGCACGATTGAATGGTTGATGAGATTTCATCCGAGCGCTATGTAGAGTTCATGCAAAGTCCATATTCCGCCGGTCGCGGTGCAAGCCTGCTCCATGTGACGATTTGACCAATCGCTGTAACCGAAGGAGGCTCTTTCGATATGCACGGCGCTAACGCTCCCCCGAGGGCTTGTTTCTCCTTCACGTCGCCTGCTGCAAAATACCACTGCGGCGTTTGATTCTGACCAGCCACCACATAATCTGGTTCATTTATTTTTGGCCTGATTCATTTTCTGCCCGGGTATTCGGCGCGTCTGCAGGTGGTCAATAACTTACGGACCAGCCACGAACCAGCGGAGACCGACGCGAGCGCGGCGAATATCAACGTGCCGACCATTAATTCCGACTAAAGAGACGTGAGACCATGAGCTATCTCTTGAATCCGCCGGAAGTCAACTCCACGTTGATCTACACCGGCCCAGGGGCTTCCTCGTACCTGGCTGCGGCAGCCGGCTGGGACGCCGTGTCTGCCGAGCTGGCCTCCACAGCGGCGGCTTACGAATCGGTCCTTTCGGCTCTGACCAGCTTGGAGTGGCGGGGTCCCGCGTCGGCGGCGATGACGGCCTCGGCAACGCTCTACAGGGCGTGGTTGCACACGGCCGCCGAGCAGACATCGCAGGTGGCTACTCAGGCGCGCGCGGCCGCGGCGGCCTACGAGCAGGCACACATGGCGACAGTGCCCCCCCTGACGGTCACCGCCAACCGCGTGCAGCGGGCTGCACTGGTCGCGACGAACTATGTAGGCCAGAACACCGCGGCGATCGCCGGGCTAGACGGGCAGTACGCCGACTACTGGGCCCAGGACATCGCCGCGATGTCGAGCTACGACACCAGCGCGGCGGCGGCCAGGCAGTTGCCGAACTTCTTTTCGCCCAACCAGGCCACTAACGGGGCGGGCGTGGCCGCCCAGCACGGCGCAGTCGCTGCCTCCCAAACCAGTGCCGCCATCTCGCCAATCCCCGTCATCCCGGAAGACTTCACCATCCTGGACGAAGTCGTCTTTTTCTTCACGGCGACGAACAGCACCAACAGTTTGACGCAGGTGGTCACCAATACTATTGGTGCGGCGAATAACTTGGGTATTCTTCCCAACTTGGGGGCGGCAGAGATCGCAGAAGAGGCGCCGGCCGCGCTCGGCCAGTCGCTCGCCGGAGCGCCCCTCTCCGGCGCGCCGTCGAGCCTTGGCGGCGGTTCAGGTGAGGTGTCCGCGGCCCTTGCCCACGCCGGCAGAATCGGGCCGATGTCGGTCCCGGCGAGCTGGGCGACGCCGTCGACCAGTTCCGTTGCGGCACTGGAGCCCGCCGGCATGACCACGATTCCGGGCACCGAGGAAGCGGTGGCGTCCGGCTACCCGGGCTATCCCGGGATGCCGGGTGCGGTCCCGCGGGGTTCGGGCGTCGCCGCTCCCCCCCGATACGGGGTTCGGCTCACGGTCATGCCGCGCCCGCCGGCGGCCGGATAAGCGGCCTCGGGACATTGACCATGTGCCATCGACACCTCCGATAAACACCACCCACGGTTGCTGTGCTCCGGGGTCGAGGACGTGTCGCACCGCCCACGCCAACCTGAACGGCCCCAGACCAGCCTGAGAAGCGGGTGACGCTATGGATTTCGGTTTTCTGCCGCCGGAGGTGAACTCGTGGCGGATCTATACCGGCCCGGGGTCGGGTCCGCTGTTGGCCGCCGCGGGCAGTTGGGACTCGCTGGCGGCGGAGCTGGACATCACCGCCGAGACCTCCGAATCGGTGCTGTCGGCCCTGACCAGCCTGCGCTGGCGCGGCCCCGCCGCTCAGGCGATGGCGGCCGCGGCCGCCCCCTACCTGGCGTGGCTTGGTGCCACCGCCGAGCAGACACAGCAGATGGCCATGCAGGCCCGCTCGGCCGCGGCCGCCTACGAGTCGGCGCGCGCGATGACGGTGCACCCGGCGGAGGTCACCGCCAACCGCATCCAGCTGGCCACGCTGATCGCCACGAACTTCTTCGGGCAAAACACCGCGGCGATCGCGGCCACCGAGGCGCAGTACTGCGAGTACTGGGCCCAAGACGCGGCCGCGATGAACGGCTACGCCGCCAGCGCGGCGGCCTCCATGCGGTTACCGACATTCTCCTGCCCGCGGCCAACCACCAACGACTACGGCCTGGCCGCCCAACGCGGCGCAGCCGCCGCCAACACCAGCACCGCGAACTCGGCCCCGGTAACGTCGGCGCTCTCCGGCACACCAGCATGGACCGGGACCACATCAGCCCTGGTGGAGTCCGCTTCAGGCCTCCCGGCAGCCATCTCGCCAATCCCCGCCCTCCCCAACGACTTCACCGATCTCGACGTCGTCATATTTTTTCTGGTCACGTTCCAGTCGGTCCAGGACGTTGAAGAGATTCCCGCCTTCTTCATTTCGGCCGCGAATGATTTGGGTGTTTTGCCCGACCTGGGGGCCGCGGTCGCTCCGGAGCTGCCGACGCTCGCTGCGGCGCCCCTCGGCCCTGCCGCGCCGAGCTGGACGGGTGCTGCCGGGCTGGGCAGCGTGTCCGCGGCGTTCGGCCATGCCGGCACGGTCGGGTCGGTGTCGGTTCCGGCGAGCTGGTGCGCACCGTCGAGCCCTGTGACAGCCCTGCCGGAGCGTGACGCATCTGGCCTGCCCGGGGCCTACGAGGTCTCATCGCCCGGTTCCGGTATGCCCGGCGTACCCGGGCTGCCAGGGAGCACAGCCTCCCGGGCCACCCACGTCGTCCCCCGGTACGGCGCCCGGCTCACCGTGATGGCACGCCCACCGGCCGCCGGATGACAAACGTTCCCGGCATCGTGCGCTCACCAGAGATCGACACGCCCTCCGGGAACGGCAGCAAAGTGCCGGACGAACCCGGCCATGGATCTGTCCCGCTCAAGGGACGTCAATTCCTGGTGCGAGAGCCATCAAATCGGTGCCTTGACCTCCGCCCGGGGCGCGGAACCCAGCCGTATCGCCGACCGCCGGGTGTAGCGCGGGGTTACCGCTCGCCGCAAGGTCGCACCTCCGCCCTCGCCCTGGCGCGGGACGCCCGCAAATTTTCGGTGTCGACAGGTTTACACCCCTTTACACCCCGGCCACGAAATGGTGGATTTACTGATAACAAACGAGGCAAAGGTTCTAAAGATTCGTTCCGGAAAGGCTTCCCGCGCGTTCCTTGATCTAAAGCGCTACCGTATCTGCTGTGTGCTCTAAGCTGACTTCGCTGAAGTTTGGCTCAATTACGTTCGTATCGTTCGGTTTTAGCGGCGGTTTCTCCGCCGCGGGCATAGCAGCATCGGTCGCCGCCGAATCCTCACTGTCAATGCCCGTGGTTTTCTTGGCGCTGATGTTCTGTGGGCCATAGTGAGTACGGCCCAGATTTCTCGGCGCGGGTCGCTGTGGGCTTCTATGTCGCGCTCACGGCAGGTGCAGCACTTGGTGATTCGTTGATTGGAGAATATTGAAGATGAGTCGCAGCGCTTTTCCGCGGCTACTCGACAAAGCGGTGTCCTTCCTCCGCGCCGGCTATCCCGAGGGAGTCCCCCGCACCGACCAGTTTCCGGTGGCGGCGTTGCTGCCTCGACGAGTGTCGCTACGACAAGTTGTCGCAAGCGGGGATGCGAAAGCCGTCGACCAATGGCTCGATGCCGTGACCGGTGTGTGGGATCGGACCCGCGAACTGGCCGCCTTGTCCAAATCCGACGTCGGGAAGCTCGGCGAGCTGCTTGATGCCAGTAGTGGCGTCGCGTTGCTCGAGTCGGTCGACGACAATCTGGCTGCCCGGACACTTCAGGCGATGGACCCGCATCGGGCCGCTTCGGTCGTCGATTTTCTCGACTCCGATCACGCCACCAACATTCTCCGAGAAATGGACGGGCGGAGACAAGGCGCTTTACTGGGCTTGCTGCCGCCAGAACGGGCAGCAACTCTTCGGGGTTTGTTGGGCTGGCCGGCAGATTCTGCCGCGGCACATATGGTGCCCGAGACCTTGACCGTGCGTCCGGACATGACGGTTTCGCAGGCCGTCACCGTCGCACGCGAGAGCGTTGCGGGGTTGCGTGGTGATTCACGAACCACCGCATATGTTTTCGTCACTGACAAGGAGTCCCGCCTACTCGGCGTGGTGCCGTTCCGCAGTCTCGTGCTCGCCGACCCGAACCAGCGGGTATCGGCATTGATGAACGAGGACCTGATCACGGTCTCACCATTGACCGATGCGGGGTCGGCGGCGCAGAAGCTCCTGGAACATAATTTGCTGGCGGTCCCCGTCATCGATCAGGACAAACACCTGCTCGGCGTCATAGCCGAAGATGAGGCCCACGACATCGCCGAGAAAGAGGTCACCGATGACGCCGACCGCCAGGGCGGTTCGGTCCCGTTGGAGGTGCCGTACTTAAGGGCGTCGCCTTGGCTTCTGTGGCGCAAGCGTGTCGTCTGGCTGCTCGTCTTGTTCGCCGCCGAGGCCTACACCGGGACCGTCCTGCGGGCGTTCGAGGCGGAGATGGAAGCGGTGGTGGCGTTGGCGTTCTTCATTCCGCTGCTGATCGGCACCGGCGGCAACACCGGCACCCAGATCATCACCACCCTGGTGCGGGCCATGGGCACCGGCCAGATCCGGTTCCGCGACGTGCCCGTCGTGTTGACCAAGGAGATGTCCACCGGTTCGCTGCTCGCCCTGACCATGGCGGGGGCGGCGGTGGTCCGCGCCTGGACGTTGGGCGTGGGTCCGCAAGTCACGGCAACGGTCGCGGTGACGGTGGCCGCCATAGTGCTGTGGTCGTCGCTGGTCGCCTCTGTGCTTCCACCGCTGCTGCAATTGCTGCGGATCGACCCCGCCGTCGTCTCGGGCCCGATGATCGCCACGATCGTCGACGGCACCGGACTGATCATCTACTTCATGATCGCCCGGTTGATGCTGCCGGAGCTTCACGGAATGTGAGCGCATCTCGACCCTGAGGAAAGTCCTTCCTCGCTCGCGGGCCGGTCCGGCCATCGAAAACGGCGTGAGCGCAATGGGCCCCGAGCAGGCCGCGGTGGTGGCAGGCTGGTGAGGCACCGGACAATCGGCACAGAAAGGCGGCAGATGAGCGCGAAGACGGAGTCCCGGCTGACGCCGCGGCAGCGACTGGCCCGCGGCCTGACCTATTCGGCGCTGGGACCGGCGGACGTCACTCGAGGGGTGGTGGGCCTCGGTCTGCAGTCCGCGCAATCGACCGCCTCGGAGGTCCGTCGTCGCTACCGGGAGGGCCGCCTGGCCCGGGAAGTCGCGGCCGCGCAGGAAGTTGTCGCGGGCCTGCCCCAGGCGTTGCAGGATGCGCGGGCGTCCCGACGGCGCAGCAAACGCCCCTGGGTGATCACGGGGGTGGCGGTCGCGGTCCTCGCCGGTGGCGCCGTCACGTTCAGCATCGCCCGGCGTGTGATGCGCCCAGAGCGCGAGGAGTCATCGCCGCGACCGCCCAGCGTCGACGTACAACCTCGACCCTGAGCCACCGGACTCGCCGCTTGCGGCCCGTGGAGCCTAGGGGAATCGAACCCCTGACACCCGCCTTGCAAAGGCGGTGCTCTACCAACTGAGCTAAGGCCCCTCGCCACGACCCGGCGCTTCACCGGGGGAGTCGTCCACCGCCACGTGCCAGACCTCGACGCCGCGTCGTAACCGCACAATAGCCGCCGCTGCGGCGATCAGCGCCAGCGGCGGTGCCACCCTCGCGGCTACCCTCACGCAACGTCTTGACGGGCACATCGTTGTGGGCCTAGGAGGACTCGAACCTCCGACCTCTTCGTTATCAGCGAAGCGCTCTAACCGCCTGAGCTATAGGCCCGAACGCGTGTACGGACGAGCGACGAGATTACCGCACCTGACGCCCCACTCCCAAAACGGCCTTGGTAGCTGTCAGCCACGCCTAGTCGCGGTCGGCCAGTGTGACCTCGACGCCTCCGATGAGGTCGGTGGCCAGGTTGTACACGAACGCGGCAATGGTCGCCATGGCGGTCAACAGCACGATATTGACCAAGCCGATCAGGACGGCGCCACCGAAAATGGTGCCGCTCGAGACCAGCTCGCCACTGTTGCCGCTGGTATTGTTCAGCAAGTCGCCGACGTTACTGTTCAGCTTGGCCCATACACCCATCCCGCCCAGGACCAGGTAGAGGAAGGCCACCGCGATCATCCAGACGAAGAACAGGGCCACCGAGAGCAACAGCGACACCTTCAACGTGCTCCATGGATCGATCCGGCGGATCTGCATGCTGGCCCGAACCGGGCCCCGGGCTCTCCGTGCCACCTGAACGCGGTTCTCCCGGATTTCACGGGCGTCGGAGACCACCGTGCGGGCCGGTCCCGACGTAGCGGATGTCTCGCTCCGGTCGGGAGTGCTCGTGCGCTGCGGGGGTCGCGAAATGGGTCCGGACAGGTCGGGCAGCTCACTAACGTAAGCCTCAGCTGGCGGGACTTCGGCGTGGGCCGGCGCGGCCGACCCTGGCGCCGCAGCGCCGGAAATGAAGCGATTCAACCGGGCATCAGCGCCGGCGGGCGAGCCCGCGGGACGCACCTCGGTTTGTGGGTCGCCCCGTCGGGACGCTGTCTGGGAGCCGCGCACGGCGCCGCGCTGCCGCGGTGGCGACTCGCCGCCATCCGCGGTTCTGCCAGCCTGTGCGGGCGCCCCGCGGCGTGCGCCGGCACGATCGACCGAACTCTCCCCATTAGGGCTATCGCCCTTGTTGGGGGCGCCCGGCTCGTTCGGTGAGGTCACCCCGACTCCTTACATCTGCTACCAGCCGGTCCAAGCGGTGGCAGGCGCATCATGCGCGTTTTGTCTGATCGCGCTGAGTCTAGTTGGCGCAGCCCTGCGACGGGCCGCCGCTTACCTGGATCGTCACGCCTTGTGTCGTGAGTCGGCAATTCGTCGACACTGTGCCGGCACACTCGTCGACACTGTGCCGGCACACTTGTGGACACTGTGCCGGCACACTCGTTGGCAGTGCCTGCAAGGCTTCGGTGAGCGAGATCGACGCTGGCGTGCTGGTCACTCACAGTTCTTCGCGCCGACGTCGATCTCGATGGGACGCGCAACGCTAGCTGTCCGGCTCCGCGACATCGTCGCCCTCGGCGGCCGCTTCGTCGGCACTTTCCTCGGCGTTGCGCGCAATCGCCAAGAGGGTGTCGCCCTCACCCAGGTTCATCAACCGGACGCCTTTGGTCTGCCGCCCCGCCTTGCGCACCTGGCGTGCGGTCGTCCGGATGACGCCCCCTCCAGAGGTGATCGCGTAAAGCTCACTGTCGTCGTCGACGATCAACGCTCCGACCAGTCTGCCGCGCCGGCGGTCGTACATGACGGTCAAGACCCCTTTGCCGCCACGGCCCTGAACCGGGTACTCCTCGATCGCGGTGCGCTTGGCGTAGCCGCCGGCCGTCGCCACCAGCAAGTAGGTCCCCTCGCACACGACGTTCAGCGACAGCAGCCGGTCGTCGGCGTTGAACCGCATGCCCTGCACGCCCGAGGTGGCCCGGCCCATCGGCCGCAGTGCCTCGTCGGTCGCCGAGAACCGGATGGACTGCCCGTTGGCCGACACCAAGAGCAGATCGTCGTCGGATGAGCAGAGCACCGCGCCAACCAGCTCGTCACCGTCGCGCAGGTTGATCGCCACGATCCCGCCCGACCGGTTCGAGTCGAAGTCGGTCAGCCTGGACTTCTTGACCAGCCCGTTCTTGGTGGCCAGCACCAGATATGGTGCGTCTTCGTAGCCGCGAATCTGGATAACCTGAGCGATGCGCTCCTCGGGCTGGAACGCGAGCAGGTTGGCTACGTGCTGACCGCGCGCCGTCCGTGAGGCCTCCGGCAGCTCGTAGGCCTTGGCGCGATACACGCGCCCCTGCGTGGTGAAAAACAGGATCCAGTCATGCGTCGAGCACACGAAGAAGTGCGCGACGATGTCGTCCTGCTTCAGTCCGGCGCCCTGTACCCCCTTGCCGCCGCGTTTCTGGCTGCGGTAGAGGTCGGTCTTGGTGCGTTTGGCGTAGCCGGTTTCGGTGATGGTGACGACGACATCCTCACGGACGATCAGGTCCTCGTCGTTGAACTCGCCGTCGGCCGCAATGATCCGGGTGCGACGGTCGTCGCCGTGCTTGTCGACGATCTCGCCGAGTTCGTCACGCACGATGCCGCGCTGCCGTTCCGGCTTGGCCAGGATGTCTTCCAGATCGGCGATCTCGGCCTCGATCTTGGCCAGATCGTCGATGATCCGCTGCCGTTCGAGGGCCGCCAGGCGGCGCAGTTGCATGTCGAGGATGGCCTGGGCCTGGATGTCGTCGATGTCGAGCAACTCGATCAGCCCCACCCGGGCGATGTCGACGGTCTCCGAGGCCCGGATGAGGGCGATGACCTCGTCCAGCGCATCGAGTGCCTTGACCAGACCGCGCAGGATGTGAGCGCGCTCATTGGCCTTGCGCAGCCGGTAGGTCGTGCGGCGCACGATGACGTCGAGTTGGTGTTCGACGTAGTAGCGGATCAGTTGGTCGAGCCGCAGCGTGCGGGGCACCCCGTCAACGATGGCCAGCATGTTGGCACCGAAGCTCGTCTGCAGCTGGGTGTGCTTGTAGAGGTTGTTGAGCACCACCTTCGCCACCGCGTCGCGCTTGAGCTCGATGACGATGCGCAGACCGATGCGGTCGCTGGACTGGTCCTCGATATTGGCGATTCCCGCGAGCCTGCCGTCGCGGACCTGTTCGGCGATCGAAGTGATGAAGTTGTCGTGGTTGACCTGGTACGGCAATTCCGTCATCACCAAAGACGTTCGGCCCCTGGCCTCTTCGACTTCCACCACACCGCGCATCCGGATGGACCCGCGGCCGGTCTTGTAGGCGTCGGCGATGCCTTGGCTGCCCACGATCAAACCGGAAGTGGGGAAGTCGGGCCCTTTCACCCGCTCCATCACGGCGGCTAGCGTGGCCTCTTCGTCCGCGTCATAATTCTCCAGCGCCCAGAACACGGCGTCGGCGAGCTCGCGCAGGTTGTGCGGCGGGATGTTGGTGGCCATGCCCACCGCGATGCCGCCGGAGCCGTTGGCCAGCAGGTTGGGGAACCGGCTGGGCAGCACCGTTGGCTCTTGCACCCGGCCGTCATAATTGGGAATGAAATCGACTGTCTCCTCGTCGATTTCACGCAGCATATCCATGGCCAGCGGAGTGAGCCGTGCCTCGGTGTATCTCATCGCGGCCGGCGGGTCGTTGCCCGGCGAGCCGAAGTTGCCCTGCCCATCGACCAACGGGTAGCGCAGCGACCACGGCTGGGCCATCCGCACCAAGGTGTCGTAGATCGAGGCGTCGCCGTGCGGGTGGTAGTTACCCATGGTCTCGGCCACCGAACGCGCCGACTTGGCGTGGCTTCTATCCGGGCGGAACCCAGAGTCGTACATCGCATACAGCACCCGGCGGTGCACCGGCTTGAGGCCGTCGCGCACCTCGGGCAGGGCGCGACCGACGATCACGCTCATCGCGTAGTCGATGTAGCTGCGCTGCATCTCCTGCTGGATGTCCACCGGTTCGATCCGGTCGCCGGCTTCGTCGCCAGGTGGCAACGTGGTGTCAGTCATCAATCCCTCTTTTTACAGTCGAACGCCAGGCCGCTTAGACATCCAGGAAGCGAACGTCTTTGGCGTTGCGTGTAATGAAACTGCGCCGCGCGTCGACATCCTCACCCATCAGGATGGAGAACAGTTCGTCGGCCGCCGCCGCGTCGTCCAAGGTGACTTGACGTAACACCCGCACCGACGGGTCCATCGTGGTTTCCCACAACTCCTTGGCGTCCATCTCACCCAGACCCTTGTACCGCTGGATGCCGTCCTCTTTGTTGATCTTCCTGCCGGCCTTGAGCCCCGCCTCCAACAGGCCGTCGCGCTCGCGATCGGAATAGGCGAATTCCGGATCCGAACGCTGCCATTTCAACTTGTAAAGCGGCGGTTGCGCTAAGAATACGTGCCCGTTTTCGATCAGCGGTCGCATGAAGCGAAACAACAGCGTCAGAAGCAAGGTGGAGATGTGCTGGCCGTCGACGTCGGCGTCGGCCATCAACACGATCTTGTGGTAGCGCAGCCTGCTGATATCGAACTCGTCGTGAATCCCGGTGCCCAGTGCGGTGATAATCGACTGAACCTCGGTATTCTTGAGCACCCGGTCGATGCGGGCTTTCTCAACATTGATGATCTTGCCGCGCAGGGGGAGGATCGCCTGGAACATCGAGTCGCGGCCGCTTTTCGCTGAACCTCCAGCCGAGTCACCTTCTACCACATACAGTTCGGACCGTTTCGGATCGGTGGACCGGCAGTCGGCGAGTTTGCCCGGCAACCCACCCAGGTCAGTAGCGCTTTTACGGCGCACCAACTCTCGTGCCTTGCGCGCTGCGATCCGCGCCTGCGCAGATGAAACGGCCTTGTTCACAACCACTTTCGCTTCCGCTGGGTTGGCTTCGAACCAGTGCGTCAGCTGCTCGTTGCAGACCTTCTGCACGAACGACTTAACCTCGGTGTTACCGAGTTTGGTCTTGGTCTGTCCCTCGAACTGCGGTTCGCTGACCTTTACCGAGATAACCGCCGCCAGACCCTCCCGGATATCGTCACCGGTCAGGTTAGGGTCCTTATCCTTCAGAAGCTTCTTGTCCTTGGCATACTTATTCACCACCGACGTCAGCGCGCTGCGGAAGCCCTCCTCGTGGGTGCCGCCCTCATGGGTGTTGATGGTGTTGGCGAAGGTGTGCACCGACTCCGAATAGCCGGCGTTCCACTGCATCGCGATTTCAACCTCGTGGCCGGGGCCCTTCCCGTCGAAGTCCACGATGCTGTTGTGGATTGGGTTCTTGGTGCGGTTGATGTGCTTGACAAAGTCGACCAGGCCGCCGGGGTAGTGGAAAGTACGGGTTTTGACCTTGTGCGGCTTAGCGGATTCGGCCGCTCGTTCCTTTGCCGACTTGGGTGCTTCGGCCACGTCGCTGACCACCTCGTCGACGACTTCTTCCTGGGACACCCGCTGGTCGCTCAGATGAATGGTGAGTCCCTTGTTGAGGAAGGCCATCTCTTGCAGCCGGCGCGCGACGGTTTCGAAGTCGTATTCGGTGGTTTCGAAAATGTTGGGATCCGCCCAGAACCGGACCACCGTGCCCGTCTTCTTCGTCGCCGCGCCCTGCTTGAGGTTCTGTGGCACGGAGTGGTCGTAGCTCTGCGACCATTCATGACCGTCCCGCTTGATCTCCACCTCGAGCCGGGAGGACAGGGCATTGACCACCGATACGCCGACGCCGTGCAGGCCGCCGGAAACCGCGTACGCGTCGGAATCGAACTTGCCTCCGGCGTGCAGCTGAGTCATCACCACGTCGACGGTGGGAATCCCGGAGGAATGCATGGCGACCGGGATCCCGCGCCCGTCGTCGGTGACCTCGACGCCCCCATCCTCGAGCAACACCACGCTGACGGTGGTCGCATAGCCGGCCATCGCCTCGTCCACCGCGTTGTCGACCACTTCCCAGATCAGGTGGTGCAGACCACGCTCACCGGTGGAGCCGATATACATGCCGGGGCGTTTGCGGACGGCCTCCAGACCTTCGAGAATGGTGATGGATGAAGCGCCGTACTCCTGTTGTGCCTTATTCTTCTGGGCAGCCACGGTCCGAGTGCTCTCCTTGGGGTTTTATGCAAGCGGTCCGGTCACCGCAGCGGTCGCACCAGACAAGTCTACCGTGATCGGGTCGCAGCACCGATTTTCTGGGCGTGTTTCTACCCAGCTAACCGCGACCTCCGCACGATTTCTCAATTCCGGGCACGTCTTGACGCTAATCACGGCGGTCCGTTTCGTCCTGGCGCCTCTGAGCCTCCTGTTGATAAAGGTCGACGTGGGGATGATCCGGCCCGCGGCGGTATCACCCATAGGTGTCGCGAGGTCCTCGGCCGGCAATATGGCGGGGTCCCTTACGCCACGACGGTGCGGCCGGCCCGGTGATCTTCAGGGAAGTCACGACACCGTTGCCGACCGCCGCAGCGATCTTCGCCAACAACTGCGCCTGGACCATCCGCAGCTGGGTAGCCCAGGCCGTGGACTCGGCTGCCACGCTGAGCACTCCGTCGTTCAGTGCGGTCGGCCTCGCGTGGTCGGCGATCTGATGCCCCACCACCGAAAACCACTGTCCCAGCACTGTGCCCTCGGCCACCCGTGCGGACCAGCCGCGCTTCTTCGCCAGATCTTGGGTCAGCCTGCCCAGCGGTTGCGGGTCCCGGACATCGGGTCCGGGACCCGACCAGTTTCTGCGCCGTCCGGTCACACGGCGCGGAACCGGTGCCACCGCACGGCCCCGACCGGCGTCTTTACCTTGGGCGCGTGCGGCCGCGCGCGCCTCCTCAAGGGTCCGACGCACCAAGTCGATACCACTTAACCCACTAAGTGATTCAAACCCACTAAGTGATTCAAAGGTCTCGAGATCTTGCCCACCCTCGGTGTCGGTCACGACCGGACCACCGAGATACGCCCGGAATCGTCCTCACGCAAGTCGACATACACCCGTCTCACATCCCAGCCCTCCGGAATGTCGTCTTCGACCGCGGCGGTCACCAAGACCTGCTCGGCCGATTCGGCCACCATGGCCAATGCCCGCCGCCGCGCGACGTCGAGTTCGGCGAAAACATCGTCGAGTAACAGCACCGGTTCGCTGCCCTCGTCGCGGAGCAACTCGTACGCCGCCAGACGCAAAGCCACCGCAAAGGACCACGATTCACCATGACTGGCAAAACCTTTGGCGGGTTGACCGCCAAGCCGCAAATCCAGGTCGTCGCGGTGTGGACCAACTAGGCAAATCCCGCGTTCCAGTTCCGCCTCGCGGCGTGCCGATAACGCAGCCAGCAAAGCAGCTTCCAGCAAATTACGGTCCCCGCCTTCGATGTCGTCAGCAGTCTCGGCGCCGAAACTGGCCCGGTAGCCGATCGATGCCGACCGTGATCCGGGGGCTAGCAGCTGGTAAGCCTTTTCTAGCTCCGGTGCCAATTGGTTCACCAAATCCATGCGGGCCGCCATCAGGTCGGCCCCGTGCTCGGCCAACCGACCGTCCCAGACATCGAGAGTGTCCAGGGCGCTCGGATCGGCGCGGTGTCGCGCCCCGGAGATCGACTTCAACAAGGCCGTCCGTTGACGCAAAACCCGGTCGTAGTCAGCACGGACGGCGGCGATCGCGGGCCGCCGCACCGTCGCCAACTCATCGAGGTAGCGGCGCCGATCCGCCGGATCCCCGCGTACCAGAGCAAGATCCTCCGGCGCGAACAGCACCGCACGCAACACCCCAACCACCTCACGCGTGCTCCGCACCGGGGAGCGATTCAACCGCGCCTTGTTAGCCCGCCCGGTCGCGATCTCCAGATCGATCACACATTCCCTGCCCTGGTTGACGACAATGGTCGAGATCACCGAGCGGGTCGCGCCCCAACGAATTAAAGGTGCGTCAGTCCCCACCCGGTGCGAATTCAGGGTAGTCGAATACCACAGCGCCTCAATGAGATTCGTCTTACCAAATCCATTCGGACCAACGAAAACCGTCCGACCCGGCTCTAATTCAAGCTCAGCGTGTGCCCAGGATCGGAAGTCACGCAGTCCCAGCCGACGAACGTACACCTAACCGGGTAACCGTACAGGCATCAACAGGTAGACGTAATCCGTCGGTGAAGCTGCGAAGGGACCATCACCGGTCGGATGACCATCGTCCTCGGATGCAGGTCGCAACAAGGCCGGCTTGCCCGAGGTGGTGAAGCCAAACGACACCCGGTCGGAATGAACCGATGCCAGCCCATCGGTCAGGTAGTTGGGGTTGAACGCAATCGTCAACGGTTCCCCGACAAAATCGATGGCCAAGTCTTCTTCGGCCCGACCCACGTCATCGGCACCGGCAGACAGTCGCAGCATCCCGTCGGCAAATTCCATCCGCACCTGTGCCCCCCGATCGGCCACCAACGCCACGAGCTTGATCGCCTCCGTCAACTCGCCCACGTCGATCGTGGCAACCGCGGTATGCTCGGCGGGCAACAACTGACGAAACTTCGGGAACTCCGCATCAAGAAGCCGAGTGGTGCTGCGCTTGCCGTTACCGCTGATCCCCAGCAGCCCCTCTTTCCCCACCCCCATGCCAGCGCCCAGCGACAACCGGACTTCCGACCCGTCGGTTCCCGCTTTGGCAGCCTCGGCCAGCGTCTTGGCGGGCACCAACACCGCCGCCTCGATATCGGGTGACGCCGCCGTCCAGGTTAGCTCGCGGACCGCCAGGCGGAATCTGTCGGTGGCGGCCAAAACCACCGTGTTCCCGGAAATCTCGACCCTGATCCCGGTCAGCATCGGCAACGTGTCATCCCGACCGGCCGCCACCGCAACCTGACTGATCGCCTCAGCGAACAAGTCTGCCGGCAGGGTCCCGGTCTCTTCCGGGAGCGTGGGCAGCACCGGATAATCCTCAACCGCCATCGTCGGCAGCGAGAACCTCGCAGTTCCACAAGTCAAGGCGACCCGATTGCCGTCGACGTAAAAGTCGACCGGCTTGTTGGGCAATGCGCGAGTGATGTCTGATAACAGCCGCCCAGAAACCAAGACACTTCCAGGAGAAGCGATTTCAGCCGCAACCTGTGCCTCGGCGGATACTTCGTAATCGAAGCCCGAGATGCTCAGGCCCTCATCCGAGCCGGACAACAACACTCCGGAAAGCACCGGTACCGCAGGCCTGGCCGGGAGGTTCCGCGCCACCCAAGACACCGCGTCGGCGAAGGACTCTCGCACCAAACGAAACTTCAAGTCGGTGAGGCCAGCTGTCGTCGTAGCCGCGTCCATAGCGTCCCTTCACCTACCAAGCGTTCACGACCCAGTAACTAACCTGCCGCGACCAACGCAACGGGCAGTCGAACAACAACCGTAGATGTTCTTAGGCCAACTTGAAAGGTACTCGACCAGCCCGACAAGCCGGCCGAACGAACAACTCAAGACCGGAGTTGTACGAGGCATCCCCAGCGGCATATTTCAGAGAAAAACCTTCGGAGAGAGTTCAGTAATAGTATTAGGGGCTGTGAAATCTGTGGACGGACCGGTCTGGATGCCAGCTGGGGGCGTCGGCAGGGTGTGGATGACGACGTGGACAACCGGCTGTCCCGCGGTGAACCAGTGGGGATGACTGGCGGTTGTTCATCCGAGCTCAGTGACTATGTTTGCTGTTTGATTGTGTTGTGCACAGGCTTGCCCACAGCGCGCCCTTGTGACTGATGTGACAGGGGAGCGGGAAGTTTTTCAAGAAATTTGAGGCGAATGGCTGGGAGTCAGCGCTTGGACCGCTGACGAATCCGAGTGGTGAGCTCCTTGACGTGATCGAAGACCTCACGCCGCTCGGCCATTTCGGACAGGATCTTTCGCTGGGCGTACATCACGGTGGTGTGATCACGGCCGAACGCCTGGCCGATCTTGGGCAGTGACAGGTCTGTGAGCTCACGACACAAATACATTGCGATCTGCCGCGACTGAGCCAACGCCCGTGTTTTGCCGGGCCCGCGCAGTTCTTCCACAGTGGTGTCGAAGTACTCGGCGGTAGCGGCCATGATGGTAGCCGAACTGATCTGCATGGTGGAGGCGTCGGCGATCAGGTCGCGCAACACGATCTCGGCGAGCGCCTTATCGATCGGGGTCTTGTTGAGTGAGGCGAACGCGGTGACCCGGATCAGGGCCCCCTCGAGTTCGCGGATGTTGCGTTCGATGCTGCTGGCGATGAGTTCCAGTACGTCGTCGGGGACCGCTAGCCGGTCCATTTGCGCTTTCTTGCGCAGGATGGCGATGCGGGTTTCCAGCTCAGGGGGCTGTACGTCGGTGATTAAGCCCCACTCGAACCGTGTCCGAAGCCGATCCTCGAGGGTGGCAAGTTGCTTGGGCGGGCGGTCCGAGGAAATGACGATTTGTTTGTTGGCGTTGTGCAGGGTGTTGAAGGTGTGAAAGAACTCTTCCTGGATGCCTTCTTTCCCCTCAATGAACTGAATGTCGTCGACCAGCAGGACGTCGACGTCGCGATAGCTGCGTTTGAACGCGACCTTGCGGTCATCGCGTAGCGAGTTGATGAAGTCGTTGGTGAACTCTTCAGTCGATACGTACTTGACTCGCATGCCAGGGAACAGCCGCTGGGCGTAGTTGCCGGCGGCGTGCAGCAGGTGCGTTTTGCCGAGACCTGACTCACCCCAGATGAAGAGTGGGTTGTAGGCGCGGGCGGGGGCTTCGGCGATCGCCAGGGCGGCGGCGTGCGCGAAACGGTTGGACGCGCCGATCACGAACGTCTCGAAGGTGTAGCGGCGGTTGAGGCTGGCTTCGCCGGTGGCGACGGACTCGCCGTGTCGCGCGCGTTCGGTGAAGTAGTTGGGCCAGGCTTGCCCGGGCTCATCGGCTATTTCGTCGTTTTCGTCACCGTCGTCGAATTCGACGGCCGGCCCGTCGGCGTCGTCGGTGGCTTCGGTTTGGGAGAAAGAGTCTGACGGCCCGAATGAGTTGTCCTCGGACTCCTGATCCGGGGGCGCGATACGCACGCCGAGTTGTATTTGCTGCCCAAGCCGGCGGCTTAGGGCGTCGGTGATGGGTGCGCGCAGGTGACGCTCGATTTCGTTTTGCACGAAGCTGCTGGGCACGGACAGCAGCGCGAATCCCTCGACGATCGTGAGCGGCTGAACGAGATTGAGCCAGGCACGTTGCTGAGGTGTCAGTGGGGTGATGAGCGTCGTGCGGTTGGGCGACGTGCCGTCCGTAGGGGCCTCGCCGTTGAGTTCGGACACAACCGCGTTCCAGACTGTCGTAAAACTTGAACCGGGGTCATCGGTCAACGACGCATCTCCCTGGTTCTCGCACGTCTGGCTTGGACTACAAACGACGCTAGGCGACGGAAAATAACTGTCCACATACTTATACACAGGTGTGGACAAGATGATCGTGAGCGAGCCGCAACCTGGGGGCGACGGCTCGCGATCCCCGTGCTGAAGAGAACCCGCTGGGGGTTGTCTATGCAGCTAGATGATCCGCCATCCTCGCTTCGTTGTCGAGCGCCATTCCAATCTAAAAATGACCTTGGCAGAAGCTAACAGTTTTCCGTGAGGCTGCCAACTGTTCCGCTCCATTCCAATACGGTTGGTTAGGATCATCGCGGTCTGGTTCGGCTTGCTGCGGGCAGCCGTCCTGCCCCACGTGCCCGGGTCGCTTCGCTTCCCGGACTATTAAGGCGGCTATGTTGGTGCAGGCTAGGTTTGACCCGACGACAGCACGTCAGTACCCTCAAACAGTCGCCCGAACGCCGGCGATACGGCTGCGACCCATGACTGGGGACCGCGCCGGCCAGCGAGCACGAGCCATCCCCGACCGACCCGCGGACGAAAAGCCTGAGAACGGCCGGATGGTTGGGATTACCTGAGCGAGACACAACGAGGAGAACGTGGTGGCCAAGGGCAAGCGCACCTTTCAGCCGAACAACCGGCGGCGAGCCCGCGTGCATGGCTTCCGCCTGCGGATGCGCACTCGAGCCGGCCGTTCGATCGTGTCCGACCGGCGCCGTAAGGGCCGCCGCACCTTGACTGCTTGATCGCAGCGCCGGGTTTTTAGCGGTGTTGTCCGTGCGTAACCGCATGAAGCGGTCAACGGAGTTTGATATGACGGTGAAGCACGGGATGCGTATGTCGCAGCCCGATCTCATCGTTCATGTTCGACGGGGTGGCCATGGTGACGGCGGCAGCGCTCCGCACGTGGGTCTGATCATCCCGAAGGCGGTGGGCTCGGCCGTCGAGCGCCATCGGGTCGGCCGTCGGCTGCGGCACGCGGCCCGCAGGATGGTGGGGGATCTTCATGAATCAGACCAGGTGGTGATCCGGGCCTTGCCGAGCAGCCGAAATGTATCGTCGGCATGCTTAGAGCAGCAGTTGCGGCGCGGATTGCGGCGCGTTTTCGAGTCGGCGGGAACGAACCCGTGAGTGTCGTCACGCCGGTGCGTGCGCTGCTGCACACCGGGGGCGCGGCTACGACGCGGTTTGTGGTCTACCTGATTCAGCTGTACCGCCATATGCTGTCGCCCCTGCGACCGGCGACTTGCCGTTTCGTTCCGACGTGCAGCCAATACGCCGTCGACGCGCTGACCGAATACGGTCTGATTCGTGGGGGTTGGCTGGCGACGTTCCGACTCGCCAAGTGCGGCCCGTGGCACCGGGGTGGGTGGGACCCCATACCCGAGGGCGCGAACTTCCATGACACGAGCGTCGCCGGGCCATTCCCGGCGACGCGAGGGGAGGGTGAGCTGGTTGTTTGATTTCTTCAGCCTCGACATCGTCTATTACCCGGTGTCGTGGATTATGTGGGTCTGGTACAAACTCTTCGCGGCGCTGCTCGGTCCGTCCAACTTCTTCGCGTGGGCGCTATCGGTGATGTTTCTGGTGTTCACCCTGCGGGCGCTGCTCTACAAGCCGTTCGTCCGGCAGATTCGCACCACACGCCAGATGCAGGAGCTCCAACCGCAGATCAAGGCCTTGCAGAAGAAGTACGGCAAAGACCGTCAGCGCATGGCGCTTGAAATGCAGAAGCTGCAACGCGAGCACGGCTTCAATCCCATCCTCGGGTGCCTGCCGATGCTCGCGCAGATCCCGGTGTTCATCGGGCTCTATCACGTCCTGCGGTCCTTCAACCGGACCACGGGCGGCATCGGACAGCCGCACTTGTCGGTGATCCAGAATCGTCTGACGGGGAACTACGTGTTCACCGCGGCCGACGTCGGCCATTTCCTGGACGCGAACCTGTTAGGCGCGCCGATCGGCGCCTCGATGACACAGCGCTCCGGGTTGGACGCCTTCACGTTTTTCAGTCGCCCCGCGGTGATTGCGGTGGGTGCGCCGGTCATGATCCTGGCGGGCATCGCGACCTACTTCAACAGTCGCGCGTCGGTGGCTCGCCAGAGCCCGGAGGCGGCGGCCAATCCACAGACCGCGATGATGAACAAGCTCGCGCTCTACGTGTTTCCGCTCGGCGTGGTCGTCGGGGGCCCGTTTCTTCCGCTGGCGATCATCCTGTACTGGTTCGCGAATAACATCTGGACATTCGGTCAGCAGCACTACGTGTTCGGCATGATGGAAAAAGAGGACGAAGCCAAGAAGCAAGAAGTGATCGCGCGCCGGGCGGCCAACGCACCGGCGCCCGGAGCCAGTCCGAAGCGTAGCGCTAAGGCCACCCCGCCGAGTGACAACGGTTCGCCGGGCGGTGCGAGCGACGCCACAGCGAACCTGGAGGCCGGCGACTCCCCGGCGGCCGAAGCCGAGGCCGCCGGTGAATCAGATAAGACGAACCGGTCCGGGCGCACCGACGGACCGACTAACCGTACTCCGCGGCCCGGGGCGCGCCCCCGGAAACGCAAACGCTGAGGGGCGCGGGGGCTTCAAAGGGGCAAGCCACGACAGGCAGGCGGCCCCAATTGGTTAGAGACCCGTGGATGAGGGAGAGAAAGGCATGACAGACGCCGACACCACCGAACGCAACCTCGAGGCCGACCTCGACACCGCACCACCGGTTGAGGACGGGCTGACAGGGCCCGGCGATTCTGACGACCAGGAGGAGCGATTGGTCGTCGAGGGGGAGATCGCCGGCGACTATCTCGAAGAGTTGCTGGACCTGTTGGACTTCGACGGTGACATCGATCTCGACGTCGATGGCAACCGCGCGGTCGTCAGCATCGACGGCGGTGAGGATCTGAACAAGTTGGTTGGCCGCGGGGGCGAGGTCCTCGACGCTTTGCAGGAGCTGACCCGGTTGGCGGTGCACCAGAAGACCGGCGTGCGCAGCCGCCTGATGCTCGACATCGCCGGTTGGCGTCGCCGACGCCGGGAAGAGTTGGCGACGCTCGGTGACAAGGCCGCGCGGCGGGTGCTGGCAACGGGAGAACGCGAAGAGTTGGCTCCGATGACACCGTTCGAACGCAAAATCGTGCACGACGCGGTAGCGGCGGTGCCGGGTGTGCATAGCGCGAGCGAGGGCATCGAACCGTCACGCCGGGTCGTGGTTCTGCATGACTAACACGACTGAGCCGGGCAGAGTCACAGCCGTGTAGTTAGGGAGCACGCTTCTAAGAAGGTGTGCACGAAGGATGTTTCACGTGAAACATAGCCGGACGGATGAGCGCGTAGATTCGGGTGCCGTCGACCCTGGTCCGGCACCGGAAGCGGCCGCTACGGTTTTCGGTCCGCGGCTGGAATTGGCGCGGCGATACGCCGAGACCCTCGCAGACTCGGGCGTGGCCCGCGGCCTCATCGGACCACGCGAAGTCAATCGCCTCTGGGACCGTCATTTACTGAACAGCGCTGCGATCGGAGAACTGCTCGAACCGGGCGAGCAGGTCGTCGATATTGGCAGTGGAGCCGGGTTGCCCGGCATACCGCTGGCGATCGCACGACCCGACCTCGATATCGTGCTACTCGAACCGCTGTTACGGCGCAGCGAATTTCTCAACGAGGTCGTCAGCCAACTAGGGTTAGCCGTCGAGGTCGTGCGCGGGCGGGCCGAGGAACGCTGGGTGCGCGACCGGTTGGGTGAGAGGGGCGCCGCGGCGTCGCGAGCGGTTGCAGCATTGGACAAGCTGACGAAGTGGAGCATGCCGTTGCTACGACCAGGCGGACGGATGGTCGCTATCAAAGGGGAGCGTGCGGTCGACGAAGTCGAAGGGCACCGGCGTGTGATGGCAGCGGCGGGGGCGGTTGATGTCAGGGTGGTGGTATGTGGCGCGGAGTATTTGCAGCCCCCCGCAACCGTGGTTTTAGCGTGGCGCGGAAGCCCAAAGGGGCGGAGGTCCGCGCGAATGGGGGAGGGCGCGACGCAATGAGTTCATCACCAGACGGGGACCTCGCCCCGACCACGGGCGCTTCACGGGCCACGGTGCCCGCCGCTCACGGGCAACGGGGATCGGGCGAGGATGTTTCACGTGAAACATCCGACGAACTCGACACTCCGATCGGGGCCGCCGCCGAACGTGCCATGCGGGTCATCCACACCACCTACGAACCGCTGCGCAGGCCGGCTCGCCGCCGGATTATCACCATCGCCAACCAGAAGGGCGGCGTCGGCAAGACCACGACCGCGGTCAACCTTGCCGCCGGACTCGCCGTCCAAGGGCTCAAGACTCTCGTTGTCGACCTCGATCCTCAAGGCAATGCGAGCACCGCACTGGGGATTGCCGACCGCCACGCGGGCACCCCGTCGTCGTACGAGGTGCTCATCGGCGAGACTTCTTTGCAGGATGCGATACGACCGAGCCCGCACAGCCCACGGCTGTTCTGCGTTCCTGCGACGATCGACTTGGCCGGAGCGGAAATCGAATTGGTGAGCATGGTGGCACGGGAGAATCGGCTCCGGACCGCACTCGCCAGGCTCGATACCCTCGACTTCGACTACGTGTTCATCGACTGCCCGCCGTCGCTCGGGTTGCTGACAATCAACGCACTCGTGGCCGCGCCCGAGGTAATGATCCCGATCCAGTGTGAGTACTACGCGCTCGAGGGCGTGTCACAGCTGATGCGCAATATCGAAATGGTGAAGGCCCACCTCAACCCTCAATTGGAGGTCAGCACCGTGATTCTGACCATGTACGACGCGCGGACCAAGCTCGCCGACCAGGTGGCTGAAGAGGTGCGCCGCTACTTCGGGGCCAAGGTGCTGCGGACGGTGATTCCGCGGAGCGTCAAGGTCTCGGAAGCGCCTGGCTACAGCATGACCATCATCGATTACGACCCGGGATCCCGCGGCGCGATGAGCTATCTCGACGCGAGCCGCGAACTTTCCGAGCGCGCCAACCAGCATTCCTGAAAGGGACGACCATGACGCAGCCGTTACGCAAGAAGGGCGGCCTTGGCCGCGGCCTGGCTTCGCTGATCCCCACGGGCCCGGCGGATATGGACTCGGGGCCGTCCACGCTGGGGCCGCGGATGGGGGATGCTGCTGCTGACGTTCTGATCGGGGGTCCGGCGCCGGGCGCTGCCGTCTTAGGTGCGGTCTACCGCGAGATTCCACCGGCCGACATCGAACGTAATCCTCGTCAGCCGCGGCAGGTGTTCGACGAGGAGGCGCTGTCGGAACTGGTGCACTCGATCCGCGAATTCGGGCTCCTGCAGCCGATCGTCGTACGCCCGGTCAGCGGGTCACCGACCGGTACGCCGTACCAGATCGTAATGGGCGAGCGGCGGTGGCGGGCAGCGCAGGAGGCCGGGCTGGCCACCATCCCGGCCATCGTTCGCGAGACCGGCGACGACGATCTCCTGCGCGACGCCTTGCTGGAGAACATTCATCGAGTCCAACTGAACCCGTTGGAAGAGGCGGCGGCTTACCAGCAGCTTCTCGACGAGTTCGGCGTCACCCACGATGAACTGGCATCGCGGATCGGCCGATCCCGACCCTTGATCACCAACATGATCCGCCTGCTCAAACTGCCGATCCCGGTCCAACGACGGGTTGCGGCAGGTGTGCTGTCGGCCGGTCACGCCCGCGCGCTGCTGTCCTTGGAGGCCGGCCCGGAGGCGCAGGAGGAACTGGCTAGCCGGATCGTGGCGGAAGGTCTCTCTGTACGGGCTACCGAGGAGGCGGTCACCCTGGCCAACCAGGCCGACGGGGCCACCCCGGCGCCCCGGCGGCGCAAGCCGATCCAGATGCCTGGACTGCAAGATGTCGCCGAGCGGCTGTCCAATGCGTTCGATACCCGGGTGACGGTCAGCCTGGGCAAGCGAAAGGGCAGGATCGTGGTTGAATTCGGCTCGGTCGACGATCTGCAGCGGATCGTTGACATGATGACTGTGACCAAGAGATGACCTTTCTGTAATTACGTCACTGTGACACCCAAGTCGTTTCCAGGGCGAGAGCAGCGTGCAAGGACCTCGCTACGACTACCGCAATCAGTGGAAAGCAAATGTGCCCCAAGCCGTTTCGACCAATCGACCGGACACAACCGCGCGACCCGGCCCGTTTTGGCGCGCACGTCGCCCAGCCTTGCGAAAGTTGGCCTCAGCGGAAGCAACTCTCCTATCCTGAAGGGGTTGCCGTTGTAATAGGCTGCAGTACTGCACGGAGGCCAGGAGGCTAGTGTCCGTTCGAATCATGCCGCTACGGCTCGAGGCCTTCGAGCAACTACCCAAACATGCACGCCGCTGCGTGTTCTGGGAGGTCGACCCCGCCGCCCTCGGAGATCACGGCCATCTCGCCGACCCCGAGTTCGAAAAGGAAGCGTGGCTGTCGATGGTGATGCTGGAATGGGGCTCGTGCGGTCAGATCGCGACGGCGGTCCCCGACGACCGCAGTGAGGACGACCCGCCGTTCCTCGGATACGTCTTGTACGCCCCGCCGGGTGCGGTGCCCCGGGCCCAGCGGTTCCCCACCGCACCGGTGTCCCCGGATGCGGTGTTGTTGACGTCGCTGGGGATCGAACCCGGGCAAGCCGCCGACGACCTGCCGCACAGACTCGTCGAGCGGGTCATCAACGAGTTGGTCCGCCGTGGCGTGCGGGCGCTGGAGGCTTTCGGCCGCACGCCGGCGGCTTTAGAGTTGCACGACCCACGGATGGTGGATCCCGATGTGCGACCGGTGTTGGAAGCTCTCGGCGATTGCTCGGTCGAGCACTGCATTATCGACGCGGACTTCCTGAAGGACGCGGGTTTCGTTGTGGTGGCGCCACATCCGTACTTCCCGCGGCTGCGGTTGGAACTGGACAAGGGCCTTGGCTGGAAGGCCGAGGTGGAGGCCGCCCTGGAGCGTCTGCTGGAGAACGCTCAGCTGCAGCAACCGGTCGGCGCGGGCTCTGTATCCGGTCCAGCGTCGAGAGCCCAGAGCGGTTAGGTACCGCCCAGCCCGCCGGTGCGTTCCACGGCCAATTCGTGAGCCAGCAGTTCGGCGAAGGTGAATGTTCCTGTGGGGCGGTCGTTTTTGCCCAGAAGATAGAGGCGCTTAACCGCGGCCAGGATACCTTCGGCGATGGCGTCACGGGACTGCGTCGACAGCAACATGGCCCGATCATGTGGGTTCGTGACGTAACCGATGTCGACCTGGACCGTCGGCATCCGGGTCAGCCGCAGCAGATCCCACGTACGGCCATGCGTCCGGCAATCACATAAACCGGTGCGGGCCACAACTTCCCGCTGAATGAAGTCGGCCAGATTACGGCCGATGGTGGAAACCGAACCGTGCGAGTTGCCGAAGTGGAAGGACGCTACGCCGTTGGCCGACGAGCTCGCCTGACTTTCACAGCGCAGGCTGATCATCAGATCTGCGCCGACGTTGTTGGCCGTGGCGGCCCGCTCGGCGTCCGACGGACTGCGGTTGGGCGACCGCGACAGGAAGGTCTCCATCCCGATGGCGGCCATCCGTCCCTCGAGGCGACTTGCCAAGTCCCACAGCACATCCGCCTCGCTGACAGGTCCGTTCGGACCCTGCACGATCAGACCATGGTCGGTCCCGCCGCGACCCGGGTCGATGATGATCCGCTTGCCCGACAGCTTGGGACCCGATCGGCGGACCAACTCCTCCTCGCGGATCGCATGCGGCGAGCCGCCGCTGACACGTGAACTCAGAAAGTACAAGGAGCGCAAAGTTTCCGGCCCACAGATTCCGTCGGCGGCGAGCCCATACTCACGCTGATACGACATCAGGGCGCTGTGGGTCTGCAGGCCGAAGTGGCCGTCGACCAAGCCGGTGTAGAAGCCGAGGTCCTGCAATCGTGCCTGCAGAGTGGCGACGTCGTCACCGTAAAGCGGGGCGCCGAACTGGTGGTAGAGCGTGCGCGCCCCGAGTCGGTAGGAAGCCTCCTTCAACGCCCGGTAGGTGGCTTCTCCCACGATACCGTCCACCAGGAGCCCGCGCTGCTGCTGAAAAGCACGCACCGCCTGGTCGAGTTCGGCATCGAAGAACTCGACGGCCACCTGCTGCCCGGTGGCCAGGGCTTCGTCGGGATTCTCCAGAAACCCTAACGTGGCCAGCGTGGACCGGATCTCGGTCACAGCAGCGCTGCGGTCACCATAGTGCAGCACGTCGCCGCGTTCACGGCGCGGACTCGACATACCAAGGGTCCTCCGGGACAAACCGACAGCCCGATTATCTGGGCACCAACTAACCGTTATTGTCGCAGACACTTCTTGATTTGCGGAAAACCCGAGGCTAACCACGGGCGTGGTGCGTCGATACGAACCCTGGGTCAGGCGAGGTCGGGTACGACGTCGGAAAGCTCACGCAGCAGCGCCGCCTTGCCCTTGGCGCCGACGATCCGCTTCACCGGTTGGCCGTCCTTGAACAGGATCATCGTGGGTATCGAGACCACCTGGAAGTCCCGCGCCGTCTCGGGGTTGGCGTCCACGTCGAGTTTCGCCACGGTGAGCTGTCCCGCCCGCTCGGTGGCGATCTCCTCGAGGACCGGCGCGACCATCTTGCACGGGCCGCACCACGCCGCCCAAAAGTCAACCAGCACAGGTGTATTGCTCGACAATACGTCGGCGGAGAACGACTTGTCCGAGACTTCGATTGTTGCGCCGTGCTTTTCGGTGTCGGTCATTGTGGTGCTCCAATCAATGGGTCGTTACTGCTGGAAATTCGGTTGCAGCGCTTTGTGCGGCGGCGCCGGACTCCTTATGTTCGGCGAGCCAGCGTTCGGCGTCGATGGCTGCTGCGCAGCCACTGCCGGCGGCGGTGACGGCTTGGCGGTAGGTGCGGTCGACCAGGTCGCCGGCGGCGAACACACCCGCCACGGAGGTGGCGGTGGTGCGGCCCTGCACCAACACGTAGCCCTCGGGATCGACGTCGAGGACGTCGCGCACCAGCTCCGAGCGCGGCTCGTGACCGATCGCGACGAACATCCCCGTGACCGCCAACAGGGTCTGCTCACCGGTCACGGTGTGGCGCAACCGCAGCCCGGTCACCGTCTCGGCGCCTTCCACCGCGACCACGACCTGGTTGGCGGCGAAGGTGATCTTGTCGTTGGCCCGCGCCCGATCCAGCATGATCTTCGACGCCCGAAACTCCTCACGGCGGTGCACCAGCGTCACACTGCGGGCAAACCGCGTCAAAAACACCGCCTCCTCCATCGCCGAATCCCCCCCACCGATCACGGCGATATCCTGGTCACGGAAGAAAAAACCATCACAGGTGGCACACACACTGACCCCGCGGCCCAGCAACTCCTGCTCACCGGGAACACCCAGATACCGCGCCGCGGCCCCCATCGCCAAAATGACCGCCCGCGCCCGATGCGTTTGCCCGCTAGCGGTCACCACCGACTTGACCGGCCCCTGCAGCGACACCGACTCCACATCCTCCATCCGGAGATCGGCGCCGAAACGCAGCGCCTGCTCGCGCATCTGATCCATCAACTCCGGACCGGTGATGCCGTCGCGAAACCCCGGATAGTTCTCCACCTCGGTCGTGGTCATCAACGCCCCGCCAAACGCCATCCCCTCGAACACCAGCGGCGCCAGCTGCGCCCGCGCGGTGTACAACGCCGCGGTATACCCGGCAGGACCCGAGCCGATGACGATCACCTCATGGACGCGCTCACCATGGATTTTGTCGGCAGTCATACGAACCTTTCGAACGACGATCTCCGGACACCTACAAACGCCAGCGTAGGCGCGGGTGTTCCCGCCCGCGGCAGGCCACCCTAGCTATAGCTAGGGGTGGGAGACCTGGGTGCTGGCCAACAGCCCGGTATCGGCTGCGCTGCAGCTGGACGCAACGGCGAAGACCGCCAGCTTGTCAAGCGTGTCGGCCGCCACCACCAGCAGCACGCCGGGGTGAGCGTTGATCTCGATAGGCCGGGCGCCCAGCACCGGTGTCGACGCCGGATATCCAAGGCCGCCCAGGCAGGATGCCAGCCGCGCCGGGTCGCCGAGGGGACTCCCGAGTGGTCCGTAGTCGGGTGCGCGGCCGAGCAGGTCCCAAATCTCGTGCTGCGTGAGCGGAATCACCATCGGCGGTGTCGACACCGTGATGTGTAAGGCCGTCGCAGGTGTGCTCGGCATCGGCGTGGGTGCCCGCAGCAGTGCCGCCGTCCCGACGGCGATCGCGGCCAGCACCGCGAACACACCCGCTGCGGCCGCGATAGTTCGGGCGGGGCGGGTGTGTGGTCGAGCGGAGTGAGTGGGAGCGCCCCCCGGGGCAGAATCCGGCGACGTCAGCGCCGCCGAGATTCTCGCGGTGACCGCGGGGGGAACGTCGGGTGCCGACGCGGGGTCATCGCCGGCGGCGGCGACCTCGCGGCGGACCCGGTGCAAGGCCCGCAGCGCGCGTTCGGCGCGCGGGTCGGCACGGACCTGTCTGCGCACCCGAGCGGCGGCAGCGTCGTCGAGCAGCCCGGCCTGCAGGTCGGCGAGCACCTCGACCGTCAGCGGCGGATCCTTTTCCGCACGGCCGTCATCGGCGGCCCCGGTGTCGGCGTTGGCATCCATCCGTCCCAGTGTCCGTGATGCACCGCCGCCTGGCTACGCGTGGCGTCAGCGCAGATCGGCCGGGGCGCTGGCGTCGAGATGGCCGAGCAGTTCGGCGAGGCGGACCCGGGCGCGGGCACAGCGGCTCTTCACCGTGCCCTCGGCGACGCCCAGCAGCGCGGCGGTATCGGCGACCGAGTATCCCTGCATGTCGACGGCGACGACCGCCGCGCGTTGCTCGACGGGCAGCCGCATCAGGGCCCTTTGCACGGTGATTGCGGTGTCGACGTGGGCAGTCCGGTCGGCCACCGGGTGGATGTCCTCGAGCGGGGCGGTCGGGTGGGCCTTGGTGCGCCGCAGCCGGTCCAGGCAGGCATTGATGACGATGCGGTGCAGCCAACAGCCCACCGCGGCGTCATGCCGGAAGGATCCGGCGCCGCGATGCGCGGAGAGCATCGCATCCTGCAGCGCGTCTTCAGCGTCCTCACGGGTGCGGGTGGTGAGCCGGGCCAGGTGGTGCAGCTGCCGCTGGTGACGGCGGAACAACTCACCGAAGGCGTGCCGGTCGCCGGCGACATGGGCTGCCAGCAGTTCAGCGTCGCTGCGTTCCCACCTGGCGTGCCCCCCGAAACCCACGGCCGGACAGTAACCAATCGGCGCTGGGACGGCACTTCACCGCCGTGCGGGTCTGTGAACGGGTGATCGCGAGCGCGGCGGCGCCGAGCGATGGGGGCACCTCCCGCTTGCAACGGACGGCTCAGCACCGTCAGGAAGCGGCTTGGACCGTGATCTCGGAGATGGCGGTCTGGCTCTTGCCGTCGGTCGTCCCCAGGGTGGAGATCCACACCAACAGGTTCGATGTCGGTGAGCCGGCCCGGACCGGTATTACGTTATGGCCCGGTTTGAGCGGGAACGCCGGGGCCAGCACGCTGGTGTCGTTCAGCGTCGACGGGGTCGACGTGGACGCCGATCGAATCTCGACTTTGGTGCCGGTGCTCGGCGTGTCGATGGTCACTTGGCCGACGACGGTGGGGTTCGGCAGCTGCAACATCAGTCCCTCGCCCTGCTTGAAACCAGGGAACGGGACGGCGTCCGTATAGATTTCGGTCGACCAGGAAGTTGAGGGGTCGCCATCGATAGCCTGCCCGGCCTGGCCCGGGTTGTCGGCATCGCCGTCGGGGGAGTAGACGGTCACTTTGGTGGGTTTGACGATGGCGCCGGCCGGGGCCGAACTGGCCGACGACGACGTCGACGAGGACGGCGTGTTGAGTCCGAGTTCGTCTTTGTTCAGGCCACCACCGAGATTGCCGAAGATCTTGCTCACCACCGATGCCAGCACCAGCAGGGCCACCAGGATGACGGCCAGTCCGGCGCCGACCCCGATCAGGAGGTTGCGCCGACGGCGGGCGAAGGCCTCTTCGTCCCGAGCCGGCGCGCGGTAGGGGAGCGGCGCCGCCGAATCGTCGACGGGACCCAGCACCTCGGTACGGTCGGCAACCGCAGTGGCTTGTTGCAGCAGGTTCAAAAGCGTCGACGCACTGCGTATCCCGCTGTCCTCCTGAATTGCCCGTACGGCGACCGCGGAAATCTGGAAGGGAATGTCGCGGTCGATGGCCATGGGTTCGACGGGATTGCCGGCGGCATCCCGCTCGGCCGGTGCCAGCCCGCTGCGAGCCCCGGACTCGGGCAGCGGCCACCGGTTGACCAGCAGGGCATAGAGTGCGGCACCGATTCCGCGGATGTCGTCCTGCGGATTGGCGTCGGGCATGGTCGCCGGATATGCCAACACCACATCGCCCTCGATGCTGACGCGCACCCGGTTGGGGTGGTCGATCGACAGTGCCACGCCGGCGCGGTGGGCCGCGTCGGCGGCGGCCGCCAGCGACTGCATCGCCCGGACCGCGCCGATGGGCGACGGCGAGGAGTCGGCGACCTCCTGCAGCGAACCGCCGCCGATACACTCCGAGACCACGATGCCACCGGGACCGGCTTGCACCACGTCGAGCACCCGGGCGACACCCGGCTTGTCGATCCGGCTGAGCCGCAGGGTTCGCGACAGGATGTCTTGCCGCACTTCGTCGGGCAGCGTTCCCTGGGGGTCGACGAAGGTCAGCGCCACCTGCCGGTCGAGGGCGGTGTCGAGTGCCTGCCAGAACTGCAGAAGCGGGGTGCCGCCGTGGGAGACCAGCAGCCGGTATCGGCCACCGGCGATGCGGGCGCCCGGAACCAGGCCTGCGTCGGCGTGCGCAGCGCCGCCGAGGTTTTCCGACGGGTGCGGCGTCGAGGTTCGAGGGCCGGGCTGAGCCGGGATGTCGGGCTGGAAGTCGTCGGCAACCGGTCGCCGTCCGGCGCCTGACACCGAGCCGGAGGATCCGGCACCGGATGGCGCGCTGTCCACGGGGCGGTCGGTCACCTCCGGTCCTTTCGCTGCTCGGGCGCTGGCTGCCCGCTCCGGAGGCCTTTCCAGAGATTGACGCCGAATCGGCTCCTGGACCGCATCGAACCCCGGCGGGGACGAATTCCTCTGCTCAGCGTACGTGACCAGGGTGCCGGGAGACGATCGATCCGGCACCGCCACTTTGTCAAGCCCCGGTCGCACGGCGTGCCCGCCGATGCGGCGCCGGACGACGGTCCACGCGGCCCGCGCCTCGGGGACCTCCGCCCGCAGCATGACCGTGGCCATGATGGGCAGCATGATGGCCGCAAGGATCACCAGCCGCAGCATTGAACCGGCGCCGCCCCACTGTGTGGTGAGCTGACCCAGCTTCAGCAGGTGATCGATGACGTGGGCGACCAGGCCGGCCAGCAGCGAGGCGGCCGTCGTCACCAGGATGGTGCGCACGTCGCCGAGGCCGATCAGGTGGCCGCCGGCGGGCAGGAGGTCGCGCCGCAGGAGGCGGTAACCGACGATCGCCCCGGCCAGGAAACCGACGCCGTTGGCCAGCCCCAGGAGCCCGGCCACCAGCTTGTGGTCGCCGGTCAGATGCGGCGCCAGCACCGAGCCGGCGATCTTGACCGCAGTGATGACGAGGATGACCACGATCGGTGTCCAGGGCTGCTCGCGGGCGTAGAAGACCCGCAGTTGCAAAAGCACCAGTCCGTAGGGGATCAGCGTGAACGCCGACAGCGCGATGGCTGCGCCCAGATATCCCGCGTCGACGCCCCCGAAGTGGCCGTAGGCAAACAGCGCGCTGCCGATCGCCGGGCCGCCGACGGTCATCACCGCCACGATGGGGATGAGCGTGATCAACGTCAGCCGGGTTGCCAGCGACAGGTCGGCGAGCACGGCCCGGGTGTCGTTGGCGGCGGCGTTACGGCTCAGCCGGGGCATGACCACGGTCAGCACCGTCACTCCGATCATGCCGAACGGCAGCATGAGGACCAGCCAGGTGTAGTTGTAGATCGCGGGGCCCGATGCCGCCGCGGTGCTGGCGATCTGGTTGCCGACGACGAGGCCGAGCTGGCTGATCAGCACGTAGAGCACCATCGCTACGGCCATCGTGCCGAAACGCTTGAGGCGTTCGTCGATGCCCCACAGGGGCCGCAGGCTGACGTGCTGGCGGCGCAGCGCGATCAGTAGCACGGCGGTCTGAGCGAACACACCCAGTGTGGTGCCGATGCCCAGCACCAACAACTTGGTGTTGCCCATTCGGACCGGGTCGACCGACAGCTCACCGGGGACCACCGCGTACACCGCCAGCGTCACGAGCGCGACGATGTTGTTGACGACGGGCGCCCACGCCGTCGGCCCGAATACGTTGCGGGTGTTCAGGATCGCCATGAACACCGACGTGAGACCGTAGGCGAGCACCTGCGGCAGCAGCAGGTAGGCGAACGCCGTGGTCAGCGGCTCGTTGACTTGGGGGTGGCGGCCCAGCATCAACCGCACCAGCAGCGGCGCCGCGAGCACCGACAGCGCCGTCGCCAACAGCAGCAGCGTCGTCGTCAACGTGACGAGACGCCGCATGAACGCCGTGCCGCCATCGGGGTCGCCTTGTTCGGCGCGGGCCAGCACCGGCACGAAGATCGCGGTGAACGTCGCCTCCAGCACCAGCGCGGCCACCAGGTTTGGCAGCTGGTTGGCCACGGAGAACGCACTGGACAGCGCGGCGCCGAGGATCGCGGCCAGCACGATGATCCGGGCGAAGCCGGTGAGCCGGCTGACCAGCGTCGCGAACGCTATCGCCCACGACCGCGAGACCAGGGCGGCGTCGGACAGTTCGGGCCGGCGACGGTCGATCCCCGCGGGGACAGGCGGAAGCGGGCCGGTCGGCGGGGAGTGCGGGTCGCCAAGGCGTGGCCCTGTTAGTTGGGGCGAGGTTGTTCGGGGCGGGCGCCCTGGATGTGGATGGGCCCGCCGTGAGGGGTTCATACTCGATGCTCTTGATCGACGCGGCGATCGACCTGGTGGTGCGCTTCGGGTGGTCTGGTGGCGTATTTGCGGTGGGGCGGGTCCGGGCGGTCGAGGTCGGCGCGGTCGGGCTGGCCGCGGAATCGGTGCCACAGCCGCCGCCCGGCCAGCAGCACCAGCACTGCGGCGGCGCTCATCGTGATGGCGAACAGCACCTTGCCGTAGGCGTTGGAGTGCACCGAGAGGCGCACGGGGTCACCCAGCCGGAGGCCCTCGGGGGTCCGCAGTGTCACGTCGATGGCGACCCGTTGGGTGAAGTGGACTTCGATCGGCACCCGCAGCGGCAGGTAGCCCGGGGGCAATTCGATGACACCGAGGTCGGTGGCCCTCATCCCGGGCGGGGCGTCGACCTGCAGCCGCACCCGGATGGGGACGGCGAGGCCGTTGTGCAAGGCCAGCGGCAGTGGACTGTGTTCGGTGGCCAGCGTGTAGGAGCCGCCCGGATTGACGATGGTGACCGCGCCGAACAGGTCGTTGATCGTGGTGCCGACCACCGCCAGGCGTTGCTGAGCCAGCCCGTTGCGGGCGTCGGGCGGTTCGGATTGGCTCAGGGCGCGCAGCATGTCCTCGCGCAGCGGCGCGGTGTACTGGACGCCGGTCAACCCGGTGCGTTCGTCGGTGGTCAACGCCGACGTCAGGCCCCACAGGCGGCCGACCTGACCGGCGATGCCGGCGATCACGTCGTCACCGAATCGGCCCCGCGCGGAAGGGAGGTCGCCTGCGGGCTCCTGCGGCTGGGCGCGGGAGGCGGCCTCGGCGAGCAACGCGGGCAGGGGCCGCGGCACCGCGAGGCCGGAGTGGATGCTGGTGGCCAGCGCAGTGAGGATGCCCTGCGCGTCCTCGGCTCTCAGGTTCCACGTCGCCGGCGGGACCAGGAGCTGGGTGCGCGGCGCGGCGTCGTGCTGCAGCGGGTGCCAGAACATGGAGCCCAGGGCATCCTGGCGTCGCGCGGTCTCCGAATCGTGGGTCAGCCGCACCGTCAGCGACGAGTCCAGATAGGTGGGGGCGGCGGGACTGGTGCCGGCCCCGGCGAGCGCGGCGCCGACGGCCGGGTCGAACGGTGCGACCACCACCTGCGGGGACAGCCGCCGCGGCGCGGTGTCGACGCTTGCGGGGGCCTCGCCGGTGGAACCCTGGGCAGACAGGTCGGCGGCGGCGATCGCGACTGTGCTGTCGCCGTTGCTCAGCAGTGTGACCGCGCGGTCGGTCAGCGGGCCGTCGGGCAGCAGTGTGGCGCCGCGTGTCGACGGGACGTCCAAGATGCGGTCGAGGATGCCGGCGACGGCGGTGGTGGCGATTGCGCTGAGCCCCGGATCGTTGACCCGCTGCAAGGCGCCGAGGTCGGCTTGCGCGTAGGGGAGCGGCGCCACGCACGTGCGGTGCGCCAGCGCGCGCAGCCGGTTGAGCCAGTCCGTGGCGGCGACCTGGCCGGTGCCGGGGTGTGTCGGGGTGCCCGGTTGTTGCGCGGGGCCGTCGGGCGAATTGGACACGACGTAGCCGTCGGTCATGGCGTTGACGGTGACCAGCAGATCCGGGTCGACGGCCAGGCACAACGCGCGGTTGACCGCACCGCCGGGATCCACGTCGTGGCTGGTGGCGAACTCTGCGGCGGACAGCAGGATGTCCAACCGGCCGCCGGCGGCCAGGGAGGTGGCGAGGTCGTCGTCGACGAGTCGGACCGGGACCGTGCCGCCGGGCACGCCGGGGGCCAGCCGGGGCCGGTCGGCCAGCGGCCACAGCATGGTGATCAACACGGGCTTGGAGGTGTCAGGCGCGACGGCGGAGCCGAAGTCGTCGGCACGGTCGGGCGGGACGCCGATCACGGGCAGCAGGAACCGCGCGTTGTCGAGCCGGGCCGGGGTGCCATAGTCCGGGGTCCCGTTCACGTTGACCAACAGCGGGTAGATCCCCGGTTCGTCGACGCGCAGGGACGGCGCGTCCAACGACCGCAGCGGCGCGGACAGGGTGAAGCCCACCTCTTGCCCGCGCCGCAGTTCGGGTGACACCGTGAGGAAGTCCGCGGCGGGCTGGTATCCGTCGGTGTTTCCGTCCAGGGAGGTGCGCAGGCCCGCCGACCCGGTGACGGCGGCGGCGTGCTCGAGCCGGACCATCACGTCGCGCACGGGGCGATCCCCGACGTTGGTGACCACGCCGCTGACGGTGACGACGGGCTGGCTCGACGTGGTGACGACATCAGGGGTGACCTGGTCGATGCGAACCCGGACGAAGGGCGTCACGCCCGGCTCGCCCGCGGCCGCGAGCGGAGTGAAGCCGCCCGTGAGGACGGCGAACCCGGCGGCGATGCCGACCGCCGCGGCCAGCCGCACCAAGCCGGCCCGGCAGAGTTGCGGCGCGGTCACGACCCCGGCCCGTGGCCGTTCTTGCGCCCGGTGGCCGGTTTCTCCGAATGACGGGTGCGCGAGTGCGTCTGCGGTCGGCGCCGTGGCGAGCTGGGGGGCAGCGGCGGAAGCGCAGCGGGACCGTGGCTCTGCAGCTTGTCGATGAGCTCGTCGGCCACCCGGGCCAGCCGCCGCTCGTCGGCGTAGGCCAGCCGGGACGGCAGCTCGCGGATGGGCACCCAGGCCACCTCGGCGACTTCGAGGTCCTCGTCGCACAGCTCACCGCCGGAGAACCGCATCAAATAATGGTGGACCGTCTTGTGTACCCGGCGGCCGTCGGTGACGAACCAGTAGTCGATGCGCCCCAGCGCGGCCAGGACGCTGCCGCGGATTCCCGTCTCCTCGGCGACCTCCCGGATGGCCGTCTGCTCGGCGGTCTCACCCTGCTCGATGTGTCCCTTGGGCAGCGACCACAGCATCCGCCCGCGCCGGTCGACGCGGCCGATCAGCGCCGCGACCTGCTCGTCGCGGGGCCCGTCGAGGCCGTCGATGACCAGCCCGCCGGCGGAGGTCTCGTGCACGGTGCGCAGCCGCTCCGAGACGCGGCGCGAGGGACGGGGCGGGGCGGGCTGGTGCTCGGCCGGCTGGGCGTTTGCCGGGCTTTCGGGCGAACCCACGCCGCGACGACCGCGGCGCCGCCCCCGGCGCCGACGCGGCTGCGCTTGTTCGCCATCCGACACCCAAGCGATAGTAGCTGGCACGGCGGCATCTTTAGGAGACGCTCGCCGCTGGGCGTGACGGTTTGGCCGGGGCGGCCGCGACGTCGGTGTCGCGTGCCGACGCGTTGCGGTTAGGCTTTCCGAACGTGCCTGACGCCGCCCAGGAAGCCGAACTGCTGACCGCCGCCGCGGTCGCGCTGAATCGGCACGCCGGCACGCTGCTCGAGATTGGCGCGGCCTTCGACGCCGCCGGGCACCAGGTGTATCTCGTCGGCGGTTCGGTGCGCGACGCGCTGCTGGGCCGGCTGAGCCCCGACCTGGACTTCGCCACCGACGCCCGCCCCGAGCAGATCCAGCAGATCGTGCGCGGATGGGCCGACGCGGTGTGGGATACCGGGATCGACTTCGGCACGATCGGCGTCGGCAAGGCCGGGCACCGCCTGGAGATCACCACGTTCCGCGCCGATTCCTATGACCAGGTGTCGCGGCACCCCGCGGTGCGCTTCGGCGACCGCCTCGAGGACGACCTGCTGCGCCGCGATTTCACCGTCAACGCGATGGCCGTGCGCCTGACGCCCGGCGGTCCCGGCGATTTCCTGGACCCGCTGGGCGGGATGGCGGCCGTGCGCGACCGGTTGCTGGACACCCCGGACGCGCCGGAGATCTCCTTCGGTGACGACCCGCTGCGGATGCTGCGCGCCGCGCGGTTCGTGTCCCAGCTCGGCTTCACCGTCGCGCCGCGGGTGCGCGAGGCGATCGAGGAGATGGCGCCGCAGCTGGGCCGGATCAGCGCCGAACGGGTGGCCGCGGAACTGGACAAGATGCTGCTCGGGCAGGATCCGGTCGCGGGCATCGACCTGCTGGTGCAGACCGGGATGGGGGAGGTGGTGCTGCCCGAGGTCGGCGGCATGCAGATGGCCATCGACGAACACCACCAGCACAAGGACGTCTACCAGCATTCGCTGACCGTGCTGCGCCAGGCGATCGCGCTGGAGGATGACGGCCCGGATTCGGTGCTGCGCTGGGCCGCGCTGCTGCACGACATCGGCAAGCCGGCCACCCGCCGGCACGAGCCCGACGGCGGGGTGAGCTTTCACCACCACGAGGTGGTGGGCGCCAAGATGGTCCGAAAGCGGCTGCGGGCGCTGAAGTTTTCCAAGCAGATGGTCGACGACGTCTCGCAGCTGGTGTTTTTGCATCTGCGGTTCCACGGCTACGGCGACGGCAAGTGGACCGACTCGGCGGTGCGCCGCTACGTCACCGACGCCGGGCCGCTGCTGCCGCGGCTGCACAAGCTGGTGCGCGCGGACTGCACCACCCGCAACAAGCGCCGGGCCGCCCGGCTGCAGGCCAGCTATGACCGGCTCGAGGAGCGCATCGCCGAGCTGGCCGCGCAGGAGGACCTGGCGCGGGTGCGCCCGGATCTGGACGGCAACCAGATCATGGAGCTGCTGGATATCCCGGCGGGGCCTTTGGTGGGCGAGGCGTGGCGCTTTCTCAAGGAGCTGCGGCTGGAGCGCGGACCGTTGAGCACCCAGGAGGCCACCGAAGAGCTGCTGGCGTGGTGGAAGTCGCGCGGGAACCGGTAGCGGGGTCGACGCGTCGGAGTAGTCGTGGATTACTGCCTCGCCGGTGACGACGGAACCGCGGCCATCTGGCACAACCAGCCCGACCTGGACCTGGACGGAGACGGCCGGCCCGACGCGATCGGCCCGGACTGCGACGGTGACGGTCTGCG
>Ga0080006_1137993_pt1 | contig 42039 bp, 43 predicted proteins | sample RS3BMetagenome_FD_69209 | JGI IMG/M metagenome (GOLD analysis project Ga0080006, IMG submission 69209) | Ferric oxide microbial mat and aquatic microbial communities from Rainbow Spring, Yellowstone National Park, USA - RS3B (SPADES... ...
GGCCCCGCCCCCCCGCGCGCCGCCGGCGGGCGGGCCGGGGGGGCGCGGGCCCGCGGGCGGACCGCGACCGCCAGGCGGGCGCCGCGCGGCCGGCTGCGCGTGACGAGTCCGAGCGGGTCGCGGTAGGCGAGCCTGACGTCATAGACATGCAGGCCGCGGCGGACGTCCCCGTCCAGCCAGCGCAGGCGGAGGCGGCCCACGCCGAACCAGCCCTCGTGCACGTGCCGACGATCGCCATCCTGGATCGTCACGCGCCAGAAACCGGGCCAGAAGCTCCGCCAGACCGCCTCGATCTCGAGGAAGTCGCCTGCCTCGGGATGCTCGGCGGGCACCGCGACGCGGGGATGCGCCGTGCCGGCCAGCAGCCAGCCGCAGGCGGCCGACAGGCAGAACAGCACCGCGACGCGCCCGAGGTAGCCCCAGATCGGCCCCGGCGTCCACGCGACCCCGGCCAGGAGCAGAAGGGGCAGGCCAAGCGGCGCGATGCGGCGCAGGCTGCCGGTCACCGTCCAGGCACCACCCCGGGCAGCGGTGTCCGCGCGAGGACTTCTTCCACGACAGAGACGCCGGTCACGCCGTGCATCAGGCGGTCGCCCCGCACAACCACCCGGTGGGCGAGCACGTCGCGCGCGAGTTCACGCAAATGGTCCGGCGCGACGTAGGCTTCGCCCCGCAGGTAGCAGAGCGCGCGTGCGGCGCGGATCCAGGCGATGGCCCCTCGGGGCGACACACCGAGCGAGAGCGCGTCGTGGCCGCGCGTGGCCTGCACCACCGCGAGCGCGTACCGCGCGACCGGTTCTCCCACCAGGACCGCCTGGGCGTCCTGCACCGCCGCTCCGAGCTCCTCCGGCGTGATCAGGGGCGTGAGCTCCGGCGCCTTCTGCCGGAAGCCCTCCGCCTGCAGCACCGCCCGCTCCGCGGCCGCATCCGGATAGCCGAGGTGCAGCCGCAGCAGAAAGCGGTCGAGCTGTGCCTCGGGCAACGGGAAGGTGCCCTCGAACTCGACCGGATTCTCGGTCGCCAGGACCATGAAGGGCCAGGGCAGCGGGTGCACGACGCCGTCCACCGTGACCTGCCGCTCCTCCATCGCCTCGAGCAGGCTGGCCTGCGTCTTGGGCGACGTGCGGTTGATCTCGTCCACGAGCAGCAGATGCGTGAACACGGGACCGGGACGGAACGTGAACGTCTGAGCCCGCGGCTCGTAGTACGTATAGCCCGTGACGTCGGACGGCAGCAGGTCCGGCGTGCACTGGATGCGCTGGAACGAGACGCCGAGCGCCTGCGCGAGGCGTGTGACGAGAGAGGACTTGCCGACACCCGGCACGTCCTCGATCAGGACGTGCCCTTCCGCCAGCACCGCCGCCAGCAGGCGCTCCGCCGTCGGCACCCTGCCCCAGGCGGCTTCGGCGAGGCGCTGCTGGAGCCGGGTCAGGGCAACTGAAGACACACCAGACCCCTCCCCCCGCGGGGGGATTGGCGGCGCGGGGCGGCGCTTCCTGCCGCGGGACTCAGGCGCCGCGCGCGATGGCTTCCGCCACCTCCATGAGCTGCACGTCGCCGCCGCCGTACGCGATGCGGCTCCCGAGCACGTCGCGCAGCCACATCTCCACCGGGAAGTCCTCCGTGAAGCCGTAGCCGCCGAATGCCTGCACCGCGTTGCGCAACGCCGTCACGGCGGCGTCGCCGCTCTGGAAGTTGGCTTCCGCGGTGGAGAGCGCGGCGTCGCGCCCCGCGTCGATGTCGCCGGCAGCCCGCAGCACCAGGAGGCGTGCCGCGTCGATGCCCGTCCGCATGCGGGCGAGCATGCCCGCGACCTGCTGGTGCTCGATGATCGGCCGGCCCATCGTGCGGCGTTCGCGCGCGTAGGCGACGGCGGCCTCGTAGGCGGCCCTTGCCGTGCCCACCTCGGCCGCCGCGGTCAGCATGCGGCCGAGCTGCAGAACCTCGCGCGCGATCGCGAACCCCTGGCCCTCCTCGCCGAGTCGCCTCTCCGGCGCCACCTCGCAGCCCTGGAAGTCCAGGGTGCCGATCTGCAGGCTCCTGAGGCCCGACGTCTCGGTACGGCCGAGGAACTGCACACCTGGCGCGTCCTGCGGCACGAGGAACAGGCTCGCACCCCTGAGGCCCGCGTCCGGGTCCGTCTGGGCCAGCACCAGCAGGATGCCGTCCCTGCCGGCGTTGACGATGAAGCGCTTGCGCCCGTCGAGGCGGTAGCCTCCTTCCGTAGGCCGCGCCTCGCTGCGCACGCGCTGCTGCTCGCCGCGCGACGCCATCTCGAGTTCTGCGCCCGCCTCGGGCTCGGTCACGGCCAGCGACGCGAGCAGGAGTCCTCCCTCGCCCGCGAGGGCCGGCAGGTACCGTGTCTTCTGCTCCTCGCTGCCATGGCGCGAGATGGCGGCCGCCACCAGCCCCTGGCTCGCGATCGCCATGGCGAGACCGAGGTTGCCCCAGCCGAGCTCCTCCATCATCGCGACCTGCGCAAGGGCGGTGACGCCCGGGCCGCCGTAGGCCTCGCCGACGCCCGGTGCGCAGAGCCCGAGCTCGCCGGCCTCGCTCAGCACGTCCCACGGCACCTCGCCCGTGCGGTCGGCTTCCTGGCCGCGCGCGCGCAGCCGCGCCTGCGCGAAGTCCTTGGCCACGCCCTGCAGTGCGAGCACATCCTCGGGCAGCCCGAGAGAGAAGTCGAGCGCCAACAAAACCGCCTCCATCGCTGTTACTCAAAGCTCTGCCGAGGGTTCCCTCCGCTGCTTCGCCACGGCACCGGCCGGTCCTGCCCCGGCCGGCCCCGCAAGAAGGCCCCACCCCCTCGCGAGGGTGGGGCCCCGGCGGCCCACCGTCAGGCCGTCTCTTCCTGCTTCTTGCGGCCCTTGCGTTCGGAGGTGACCAGAAGCGGCTCATCGTGCCGCTGCACGACCTCCTTGGTCACGACGCACTTCGTGACGTCCTTGCGCGAGGGCGTGTCGAACATCACGTCGAGCATGATGTCCTCGATGATCGCCCTGAGACCCCGCGCGCCGGTGTTGCGCTTCAGGGCCTCCTGCGCGATCGCGCGCACCGCGTCATCCTTGAACTCGAGGTCCAGGCCGTCGAGCTCGAAAAGCTTCTGGTACTGCTTGACGAGCGCGTTGCGCGGCTCGAGCAGGATGCGCACCAGGGCTTCCTCGTCCAAGGCGTCGAGCGTCACGATGATCGGCAGGCGCCCGACGAACTCCGGGATGAGCCCGTACTTCAGCAGATCCTCCGGCAGGACCTTCGAGAGCACCTCGCCGATGCGCTCGTTGCGCGTGTGCCCGACGTCGGCGCCGAAGCCGATGCCCTTCTTGCCGGTGCGCGCCTTGATGATCTTGTCGATGCCGTCGAAGGCGCCGCCGCAGATGAAGAGGATGTTGGTCGTGTCGATCTGGATGAACTCCTGATGCGGGTGCTTGCGCCCGCCCTGGGGCGGCACCGACGCGACCGTGCCCTCGAGGATCTTCAGGAGCGCCTGCTGGACGCCCTCGCCCGAGACGTCGCGCGTGATCGAGGGGTTCTCCGACTTGCGGGCGATCTTGTCTACCTCGTCGATGTATACGATGCCCTTCTCAGCCTTCTCGACGTCGTAGTCCGCCGCCTGGATCAGCTTGAGCAGGATGTTCTCCACATCCTCGCCGACATAGCCCGCCTCCGTCAGGGATGTGGCGTCGGCGATAGCGAACGGCACGTTGAGAATGCGCGCGAGCGTCTGCAGCATGTAGGTCTTGCCGGAGCCCGTCGGTCCCATCATGACGACGTTCGACTTCTGCAGCTCGACGTCGTCGATCTTGGAGCCGAGGTTGATGCGCTTGTAGTGGTTGTACACGGCGACCGAGAGCGTGCGCTTGGCGCGCTCCTGGCCGATCACGTACTGGTCGAGGATCGCCTTGATCTCCGCCGGCTTGGGGATGTTCTTGAGTTCGACCTCGACGTCGTCACCGAGCTCCTCGTCGATGATCTCCGAGCAGAGCTCGATGCACTCGTCGCAGATGTAGACGCCTGGCCCTGCGATCAGGCGCTTGACCTGATCCTGGAACTTACCGCAAAAGGAGCACTTGAGCTGGCCCTTCTCATCGGTGAACTTGAACATCCGCGACACCCCCTTGCTAGCGGGACGGGTTCGGGTTGTGCAGCTCGCGCGACGCGATGACCTCGTCGATCAGGCCATACTCCTTGGCTTCCTCCGCGGACATGAAGTAGTCTCGGTCGGTGTCGCGGTAGATCCGGTCCACGTCCTTGCCGGTGTGCTTGGCCAGGATGCGGCTGGTGATCTCCTTCACCTTCAAAAGTTCGCGCGTGAAGATCTCGATGTCGCTCGCCTTGCCCGGAGGGGCGCCGCCGACGCCTGCCTGGTGGATCATCACACGGGAGTTCGGCAGCGAGAAGCGCTTGCCGGGCGCCCCGCCCGCAAGCAGGACCGCGCCCATGCTGGCTGCCTGGCCGACGCAGATGGTGGACACGTCCGGCCGGATGTACTGCATGGTATCGTATATGCCCAGCCCTGCGTCCACGACACCGCCTGGCGAGTTGATGTACAGGTGCACGTCCTTCTCGGGGTCCTCGCTCTCGAGGTACAGAAGCTGAGCCACGATCAGGTTCGCCACCTGATCGTCGATCGGCGTCCCGAGAAAGATGATCCGCTCCTTGAGCAGGCGCGAGTAAATATCGTAAGCACGCTCGCCGCGATTGGTCTGTTCGACGACCATCGGCACCATGTAGCCCATCGGATCCCTCTCCTTACCGCGCTACTCCTGATCCGCCGGCTCTGCCTGCTCCGCGGGCTCCGGCGCCTCGGACGGCGTGGCAGCCGGAGCCGCCTGCTCCTCACCCAAGGTGCCCAAAAAGCTGCGTAGCTTCTCGTCCAGCAAGATGCCGTAGAGAGACTGCTGTTCCTGCTCGCTCAGGCTGCTGGTGCCGCGGCTGCGCTCCAGGAGCTGCCGCGCACCGTCGAACTCGGCCTGCGTGAGGCCGATTCCCTCCTGCTCCAGGATACGCCCGACGACCAGCTTCGCACGCACCTGCTGCTCGGCCTGCCGCCGCATATCGTCGTCCGCCTCGTGATCGTGTGCCGCCTCGCCGTACTGCTCGTGCAGCATGCCATGAGCCTCGCGCTCGACGAGCACCTCGGGTACGCGTACCTCGGCGTCCGCGATAATGCGGTCCAGAAGCGCATTGCGACGGCGATCCTCCGCCGTCCTCTGCGCCTCGGCACGCAGAGCATTCGCGAGTTCCTCGCGCATCTCCTTCAGATCCTGGTGGCCGTGCTCCTGCGCGAACGCGTCGTCCAGGGCCGGCAGTTCGATCTCGCGGACATCCTCCAAGGTGACGTGCGCGGTGCGCTCCGGGTGCTCGCTGTCGAGCGGCACCTGGCGCGCGTCACCTGCGCGCGCGCCCGAAAGCGCCTCGCGGAATGCCGGGAAGGACCGGTCCAGGGCGACCTGCGTGCGCTCGATGGTCCCAGCCTTGCCGTCCTCGTCGACGTAGGTGCCGGTCAGCTCGACGACCGAGCTCTCCTTGCACTCCTCGCCAGGGACGAGTGTCGCGTGCGAGCGCCGCTCCTCGTCGAGCGCGGCGTCCACCATGGCGTCGTCCACCTCGGATGCCGCCAGGTCCTCGCGCGGCCAGTTGCGGTAGTCCGGCAGCGTGACGGCCGGCTGCAGGAGCACGCGTGCCTTGACGCGCACACCCTTGTCGTCCTGCGGGTCGATGGCCTCGATCGTGCCATCCTCGTAGGGCGTCAGCTTGAGCTCCTCGATCGCATCCGAGTACGCCTTCGGCACGAGCTCGTTCAGCGCGTCCTCGTAGAGGTGCTGCGGACCATAGGCCCGCTCCACGATGGGCCGCGGCGCCTTGCCCGGGCGGAAGCCCGGTACGCGCACGCGCTTCGCGATCTTGCGGAACGCCTCGTCGAGCGCCTCCTGCATACGTTCGGGTTCGATCTCGATCAGCACGCGGACCTCGTCATCGTTCAGCTGCTCCAGTTCGACCACCATGTCCACCTCTTCCCAATCGGCGGGGCCGGACGCCGGGTCCGGCCCCGCTGCACGAAACGGGCGACCGGCCGGTCGCCCTAGAAAATTGGAGCGGAAGACGGGATTCGAACCCGCGACCTTCGCCTTGGCAAGGCGATGCTCTACCACTGAGCCACTTCCGCAGGAGCCACTTTGGTGCGGGCGGAGAGATTCGAACTCTCACGGGTGTCCCCATGGGATTCTAAGTCCCACGCGTCTACCATTCCGCCACGCCCGCCTGGTGGGCCATGATGGATTCGAACCATCGACGCCCCGCTTAAAAGGCGGGCGCTCTAACCGCTGAGCTAATGGCCCAAACTTGGTTGGGGCGGTAGGACTCGAACCTACGCGTGCGGGATCCAAAGTCCCGTGCCTTACCAGCTTGGCTACGCCCCAGCGAGGCGAACACGCCGCGACACCTAAATATGGATGGGGTGAATGAGGGGACTCGAACCCCCGACCCCCAGGGCCACAGCCTGGTGCTCTAACCAACTGAGCTACATTCACCAGATCGCATGCGACATGATATCATCCGCCGCATGCCTCGTCAACGAACAGCGAACCCTTCGCGTCACGTCGCAATGCGCACACGGCGGTCCGCGCGGCGAGCTCCGGCAGCTCCGTGGTCAGTCGGTCCGAAAAGACCTGTGGATCGCCGGTTGTCGCGCAACGCACGCGTCCCGACTCGTGCTGCTGCGGCAGCTGCTGCGCGAGTTCCTCGGCCAGCATCTCGCCGGGGTCGATCAGGCGCGCCCAGCCGGCGGTCAAGGCGCCGAGCACGGCCGTGAAGTGCGGCAGATGCGTGCAGCCGAGCACGACGGCGTCGCATCCCGCCTCACGCAGTTCGGCGAGCGGTGCCTGCGCCTCGCGCACGACGTCCTGGCGGCTGGCGCCGCCTGCCTCGGCCAACGCGATGAGCCTGGGACACGCTACCTCGAGGACCGGTCCAGGCATCGCTTCGCGGTAGGCGTGGGTGCGACAGGTGTTGCTCGTCGCGAGCACGCCGATCCGGCCCATGGCGCCGGCGCCGCGCGCGACCGGCGCGATCACGCCGTACACCGGACCTCTGAACGCCTCGCGCGCCGCCTCCATGCCGAGCGCGCTCGCAGTGTTGCACGCCAGCACCAGGACCTCCGCCGACTCCCTGCGCGCGAGCGCCGCGAACGCCGCCACGTCGCGGCGGACGTCCGTCTCCGGGCGATCTCCGTAGGGGAAGTGCTCCTGGTCGCTGAGGTAGAGGTAGTCGCGGCGCGGCAGCCGGCGCCGGAGCGCCGCGAGCACGGTGAGGCCGCCGATGCCGGAATCGAAGAGCGCGATCAGCGTCATACCTCCTTCCCGCCCGGCGGCTGCAGGAACCTCGGCAACGCGGGCGAACCCGGGCGGAGAACGTGAGACCGACTAAGGCAGCAAAGGGGGCGCAGTGCATGATCCAGAGCTGGCGCGGCTTGCGTGCCGTCGTGGTCGGCGCGCAGGGCGGCGTCGGGCAGGCGATCACCCGGGAGCTGATGCAGCGTGGCGCCGCGATCGCCGCGATGGTGCGCAGGCCGTACCCTGACCCGCCGCCCCGCCTCGAGGTGGTGCTCTCGCCGCTCTCCGACCCCGAGGCCGTGCGCGCGGCCTGCGCCGAGGTGGCCAGAGGGCCGGTCGACGCGCTATTCGTCGCGAGCGGCGCCTACGCCGGCGGCACGCCGATCGAGGCGACGCCTCCCGACGTCTTCGAGCATCTCCTCTGGACCAATGCGCGCCTGCCCTTCTACCTGCTGCAGGGCCTGCTCGGCCCGCTGCGGCAGGCGCACGGTCACGCCGTGCTGATCGGCGCCCTCGCCGCCGAGGATCCCCGTGCGGGTCAAGCCGCCTACGCCGCGGCGAAATCCGCCCTTCATAGTATGGTGCGGTCGGCGGCGCGCGAACTGCAGGGCTCCGGGGCCACCGTCAACGCCCTCCTGCCCTCCGTGATCGACAGCCAGGAGAACCGGCAGGCCATGCCAGGCAGGGATCCCTCACAGTGGGTCTCGCCGCAGGGCCTCGCGGCGCTCGCAATCTCCCTCGCGGAGCCCTGGGCCAAGGACCTTCAGGGAGCCCTGATCCCTGTGCGCGGCGGGCTCTAGGCGTCCGCCTCCTCGCGTCCGGGCGCCTCGATCGCCTGCAGCAGCGGCAGGATGGCCAAAGGCTCCCCCAGCACCCAGTCGGCGCCCGCCGCTGAGAGGGCCTGCCCACCGGCCCAGCCCCAGCCCGCACCGATGGCCGGCACGCCGGCGGCCTTGGCCGCCTGCACGTCGCTCGGCGCGTCGCCGACATACGCGACGGGCAGCCGGTCGACCTTTTGCATGGCGTGCAGAAGGGGCTCCGGGTTCGGCTTGTGGCGGTGGGTGTCCTCGCGGCAGACGACGCAGCGGAAGTGCTGCTGCCAACCCAGGCGCTCGAGCTCGCGCTCGACGGCCCAGCGCCGCTTGGACGTGACGAGCCCTGCTTCGATGCCGAGCGACGGCAACGCCTGCAGCAGGTGCTCGACGCCCGCGAACGCGGGGATGCTGTCCTGCTCGAGGCGATAGAGCGGCTGCATCTGCCGCCAGATCTCGTAGTAGAGGTCAGGCGGCATGCCGGCCGACGCGGCGTCGTGCGCCAGGAGGAAGCGCACGAGCCCCGCCTCGTCGGTGGCGAGGCCGCGGTCACGGAAGGCCTTCTCTGCGGCGCGGAGGTGTGCCGGGCCGGAGTCGACGAGCGTACCGTCCAGATCGAAGAGCACGAACACCGGCGAGGCCTCCTCCCGTTGCCTCCCGCCGCGCGGCAGGAGGCCGCATGGCTGTTGCCCAACTCTTGCACAGGAGGCGGTCCCTGTGCAACCCACCGCGGAACCCGGCATGACGCCGGACGACGTGATCGAACGGCTGCAGCGGCTCCTGCCCCAGGAGATCGCCTTGCCGGCCGGCCGCCCGTCGGCCGTGCTCATCCTGCTCTACCCGAGCGGCGGCCGCCTGCACGTCACCCTGACGCAGCGCACGCAGGACTTGGCGCACCACAAGGGGCAGATCGCATTTCCCGGCGGCTCCAGCGACCCCGCGGACCGCGACTACTGGTCGACGGCCTTGCGCGAGTCGCGCGAGGAGGTGGGCCTGCTCGGCTCGCCGCGGCGGCTCGGCTTCCTGCCGCCGATCTTCATCCCGGTCTCCGGATTTTCGGTCGCGCCGTGCGTCGGATACCTGCCATGGCCACCCGCGTTCGCGCCGCACGCGGACGAGGTGGCGGCTCTGCTGGAACCTGCGCTTGACGACCTCTGGCCTTTGGAGGACTGGGAAGACGTGCCGCTCAGGACGGGCGGCTCGGTCCACCTGCCCTTCTATGCCTGGCACGGGCACAAGATCTGGGGCGCAACGGCCCGCATGCTGCACGCGCTGCGCGGCTTTCTGGAGCAGGCGCTGGCTGCCCAGGGCTGAGCGGCGGGCGTCCTAGCTTTCCGCCGGCAGCTTGCTCGTGAAGGTGTGCAGGCCGCACTCGGTTTTGCCCGTACCCGCCCAGCGACCGGCCCGCTCGTCTTCCCCGTCTCCGACCGGTCTGGTGCATGGCCAGCAGCCGATGCTCTTGTAGCCGCGATCCGCCAGAGGGTTGTAGGGCAGATCGTTCCCCGCGATGTAGCGCCAGGCGTCCTGCCTGGTCCAGTGGGCCATCGGGTTGATCTTGGCGATCACCCGCCCGTCGGCCAGGGTGTGCCGCTCGAGCACCTCGACCTCACCGCGCGACGCGGACTGATCACGCCGCATGCCGCTGACCCAGGCGTCCAGACCCTCGAGCAGCTGACGCATCGGATCCACCTTGCGGAGGGCGCAGCAGCGGTCGGGATCCCGGCGGTAGAGCTCGTCGCCATCGCGCTCCGCCTGCCGCAGGACGCTGAGCTCCGGTCGCACGTCGATGACCTCAAGCCCGTATCGCTCGGCGAACTGGTGGCGCAGGGCCAACGTCTCCGGAAAGAGATAGCCCGTGTCGAGGAAGTAGACCGGAATCGGCAGCCGATGCATGGCGATGACATGCGCCAGCACGATGCCCGTACCGCCGAAGCTGCAGGTGAAGGCGAGGCGCGGATAGCGTGCGGCGCTCCGCCGCAGAATGGCAGCGAGATCACCGCCAGCGACCGCGTCCGGTTCCTGGCCGAATGTCGGCCACGCTTCCGTCTCCAGCAATAGCCCCCCCATGATCGCCGGACAGGCCCTCGTTCGGCCGCGCTTTGCGTCGTCGGGCAGGGGACCGGGCCCAGTCAATCCTCCATGGCTGTTCCCGGCTCCATGTCACCTGCCGTCCATCTGCCCCAGGGCCCGGGACACGGTCGTCCCGAGGGGTGAGCTGCAGCTGTACGGAACAACCTCCGCGCGGTCGGCGCAACGCATCCGGCCATTCCCTGTCAGTAGCCCCTCTTGGGGTCGACGAGGCCTACGAGCGGCTCGCCCGTCAGGAAGCGCTGCAGGTTGGCCGCCGCGAACGACCGCACCAGGTGCGGCTCGCTCGGCCCTGAGCTGTGGGCCGATATGAAGCAGTTGGGCAGGTCCCAGAGCGGGCTCTCGGGTGGCAGCGGCTCCCGCTCGAACACGTCGAGCTGGGCCATGGCCGGACGCCCCGCGCGCAGTGCCGCCACGAGGTCGCGCTCCACCACCGCGTTGCCGCGCCCGACATTGATCAGGATCGAGCCCTCGCGCATGCCGGAGAGCACGTTGCGGTCGACGATGCCGTCCGTCTCCGGCGTCGCCGGCAGCACGAGGACGAGCGCGTCGACACCCGCGGCGAACTCGGGCATCTCGCCTGGCGTGAAGTGGCGGTCGCATACGCCGCGACCCTGTGGCGTGCGGCTGAGTCCCCAGATCTCCATGCCGAAGGCGCGACCGACCCGCGCCACCTCCGAGCCGATCGAGCCGAGGCCCGCCACGCCCAGCCGCTGCCCCTGCAGCGACGTACCGGTCAACCGGCGCCAGACGTGGTCCTGTTGCATGGCGCGCATCTCGAAAACGCCGCGGCGCAGCGCGAGGAGATAGGCGAAGACGTGCTCCGCCATGACCGTCGAGAACGCGCCGACGGTCCGCGTCAGCGCGACGTCCGCCGGCAGCTGGCGCACGATCATGTCGACGCCGGCGCCAAGCCACTGGATCCAGCGCAGGCGCGGCATCCTGGCGAATGTCTCCGTCCGCACGCCCCAGGCGAACAGGGCCTCCGTCTCCTCGAGGTAGGGTTCCGCCTCTTCGAGCGTGCTTGCCCCATGGATCTCCGCGTCCGGGGCGACCTGGCGCAAGGCCTCGACGTAGCTTTGCGTCTCCTGGGCATAGACGAGGATCTTCAAGGCATGCGGGACGGCCCGGGCCGTCCCGACTTCCCCCTTTCAGGCTGGCAAGGTGGCGCTTCCCATGCCAGACCTTTCTGCGCCGGCGACGCGGGCCCCTCCTGTCCGGCGGCACACCGTCGCTCCCCGGGGCTCTGCTATACTTTCACTGGTCCCGCCCGGCACAGCTACATACGTCCAGGAGGAGTGTCGATATGCCACGCATCGAACGCGACGCGCTCGGCGAGGTCGCGATCCCGGATGGTGCGCTCTGGGGGGCTCACGCCCAGCGATCGCACGAGAACTTTCCGATCAGCGGCCGCCTGCCGCGGCCGGAGTTCCTGGCCGCCGGCGCCCATGTCAAGCGCGCGGCGGCCATCGCCCACCGCCTGACCGGACGCCTGGAGCAGCCGATCGCGGACGCCATCGTCTGGGCCGCCGACGAGGTGATCGCCGGCCGTCACCTCGATCAGTTCATCGTCGACGTCTACCAGGCGGGGGCCGGCACCTCCTTCCACATGAACCTGAACGAGGTGCTGGCGAGCCTGGCCTCCATCCACCTCGGCGGCCGCATAGGGGACCACAGGGTGTCCGCGCACGACCACGTCAACATGGGGCAGTCGACGAACGACATCTTCCCGACCGTGATGCGCGTCGCCTCCGCCGTGCTCTGGCGCGGCACGCGCGCCGAGGCGCTGGCCCTCGCCGACGGCTTCGGGGAACTCTCCCGCCGCACCGACGGCATCCTCAAGACCGGGCGCACGCACCTGCAGGACGCCGTGCCGATCCGCTACGGCCAGGAGTTCCTGGGCTACGAAGGCGCGATCCGCCAGGCGGTCGAGCAGACGGACGCCGCGGTCCGCTACATCTATGAACTCAACATGGGCGCGACGGCCAACGGGACGGGCCTGAACGCCGAGCCCGGGTATCCCGAGGCCGCCGCGAGCGAACTCGAGAAGGCCCTCGGATTGCCGTTCAGCCCGCCGCGCAACCGCTTCCGCCTGACGCAGAGCATGGGGGACTTCGTCTTCTTCTCGTCCGGCCTGCAGGTTCTGGCGATCGAGCTCTCGCGCATCGCCTCCGACCTCCGGCTTCTGTCGTCGGGGCCGCACGCGGGCTTCGGCGAGGTCCAGCTGCCGGCCGTGCAGCCCGGGTCGTCGATCATGCCGGGCAAGGTCAACCCTTCGATCCCGGAGATGGTCAACATGGTCGCACTGGACGTCATCGGCGCCCACGCCACCGTCGCCACCGCCGCGCAGTACGGCCAGCTCGAGCTCAACGTGATGATGCCGGTGGTCGCGGACCGGCTCGTCGAGTCGCTCGTGATCCTGGGCAGCGCCTGCGCAACCTTCCAGTCCCGCTGCGTCGCGGGCATCAGCGTCGACGCCGAGCGCAGCCTGCGCCTCCTCGAGGGCTCCGGCGCCCTGGCGACGGCCGTCGCGCCGCATGTCGGCTACGCCAAGGCCGCGGAGCTGCAGAAGGAGTCGAACCGCACGGGACGCAGCGTGCGCGACCTCGTCGTCGAACAGGGACTCCTCTCGGCCGACCAGGCGGACCGCGTGCTCGACCTGCGCACCATGACGGAACCGGGCGTAGCGGGTTAGCCGCCCCGCACGAAGGCGCCCGCCAGCCTGAGGCTGCGGGCGCCTTCGCCATGGCTGCACATGGGCCGATCGCTCGTTGACAGCCGACCCCGCCTGCCGTACGATTCGGCGCAATATACTCCGTAGAAGGAGGCCCGCCGATGGGCGAGGAGTCGCTGAGGTCCCCGGTCGTGCTGAAGTTCGGCGGCTCGTCGCTCGCGACGCCCGACCGCGTCCGGCTGGTCGCAGGGCGGATCGCCGAGCGCCACCGGCAGGGCGATGCGGTGGTCGCCGTCGTCTCGGCCCAGGGCGACACGACCGATGAGCTTCTGGAGCGCCTGCACGAGCTCGCTCCTGACCCTCCGGCGCGCGAGGTGGACATGCTGCTCGCGACCGGCGAGCAGCAGTCGGCTGCGCTCGTCGCGGCGGCCCTCAGCGCGCTCGGCGTACAGGCCGTCTCGCTGACGGGCTGGCAGGCGGGCATCGCCACCGACCCCAGCCACCGCCGCGCGCGCATCCACGGCATCGCGCCGCAGCGCATCCGCCGCCTGCTGGCGTCGGGCCACGTGGTGGTCGTCGCCGGCTTCCAGGGTCTCAGCGACGCGGGCGACGTCACGACGCTCGGCCGCGGCGGTTCGGATCTGACGGCCGTCGCCCTGGCTGCGAGCCTCGGTGGCACCTGCGAGATCTACTCCGACGTCGACGGCGTCTACACGGCGGACCCGCGCATCGTCCCGGATGCCCGGCGCCTCCCGGCGATCGGCTACGACGAGATGATGGAACTGGCCGCGCTCGGCGCGCAGGTGCTACAGGGACGCGCGGTCGAGTACGCGTGGCAGCACGATGTCGAGGTGCATGCCCGCTCGACCTTCGCCGAAGGTCCCGGCACGAGCGTCCGGCACGCTCAGGCCACCGAGCGCGTTCAGCCCGTGACCGGCGCGGCGCTCGACAGGAGTGTCGCGCGCGTCCTGTGCGAGCGGGTGCCTGACCGGCCGGGCATCGCCGCGCAGCTGTTCGGCGCGCTCGCGAAGGCGGCGATCAACGTCGACGTCATCGTCCAGAGCCCGAGCCACGAAGGCAGGACCGACATCGCGTTCACCGTCGCCGACGACGATGCGGTGGCGGCCGAGGAGATCGCGCACGCCGCGGTCGAAGGGATCGGCGGCGGCCATGTGTCCCGCGACGCCGACGTCGCGAAGGTCTCGCTCGTCGGCGCCGGCATGCTTTCGCGCCCCGGCGTCGCGAGCCGCGCCTTCCAGGCCCTCGCAGGCGCGGGGATCAACATCATCGCGATCACCACGTCGGAGATCAAGATCTCCTGCCTCGTGCGCCGCGAAGAGGCCGAGGCGGGCCTGAGGGCCCTGCACAAGGCGTTCGGGTTGGGCGGGGACTGACCGGCGGAGCGCCGCCCGCCGGCCGATCCGCAGCAGTCTGCTATACCGCGGCGGCGAGCTCGGCCACCGCTCCGACGAGGCGGCCGAGCTCCTCGCGCCGCGTGTAGAAGCCGCACGAGACTCGCACAGAGGCGTGCGGCGCGGGCAGGTGGCGAACCCGCAGGCCCTGCTGGCCGAGTGCGGCCGACACGTCTTCCGCAGCCCTGCCCCGCACCTTGAAGCTGACGAGCCCCGACATGGCGTCCTGGACGCGGGTGCAGAGCTCGACGCCGTCCACCCGCAAGAGGGCCTCGGCGAGTTCGCGGCCAAGGCTGGCGATGCGCCCGGCCGCCCACACCGGGTCATGCTCCTCCTGCCAGCGCAGGCTGGCGACGAGGCCCGCGAGCTGCGCCTGCGACGGCGAGCCGATCTCGTACCGCCTGGCGCCCTGGGCCGGCTGGAAGTGCCCGGCGCTGGTGTCGAGCGCCGTCCCCGACAGGTAGCCGACGAACGTGGGCTGGCACTGCGCCAGGCGCCCTTGCGCGACGTACAGCGCACCCGTGCCCTCCGGCCCCATCAGCCACTTCTGGCCGGGGAGCGCGTAGAAGTCCAGTTGGCTTGCGTGCAGGTCGAGCGTCAACGCACCGGCCGCCTGTGCGGCGTCCACGATCGTGACGAGCCCTGCCTGGCGCGCCCACGCCCCGAGCTCAGATGCCGGCAGGACGTCGCCGTTCGTCCAGAGCACGTGCGAAAAGGCGAGGGCCTTCGTCTGCTGCGTCTGACGCGCGGCGAAGGCGTTCAGCCATGCCCTCGGCGTCGCCTGGTCAGGCGTGTCGACAAAACTGATGCGCACGCCGGTGCGCCTGGCGAGCGCGGCGAGTGGCAGCAGGAGCCCCGGGTGCTCCTCGCGGGTCGTCAGGATCTCGTCGCCCCTCTGCCAGGCCATGCCCCAGAGGGCGATGTCGAGCCCATCCGTCGTGCGCGGCGTGAGCGCGATCTCGTCGGCCTCCGCGCCCACGCGCCCTGCGATCAGCGCTCGCGCCTCCTCCCGCAGCGCCTGGCTCCGCTCGTGGTAACTCGGCCCGAGGCGTCCGCTCGCGATCTCGGCCTCGAGCACCTCCCGCATCGCGTCGCCGCTCTGGCGCGGCAGGGGCCCGTAGGTGCCGTTGTTCAGGTAGACCTCGCGTTCCGTGGCCGGAAGATCGCGGCGCACGCGGGCGACGCGCGCGCCATCCTGTCCCTCGTCGCCGAAAGCCTGCATCCGATCGCCTCCGCTGAGGCGATTCGCCTCATGCCCCGGCGCTCCTGCCTAGTGTTATGATGCCAAGGGTCCGCCACGAGGGGGATGCACGTTGCGCCTGCTGGGATTTGCGCTCGCCGTGCTCGCCGCAGTCGCGTTCGGCCTCTACATGGTGCCGCGGCGCCTCTCGCGCTCGTCGCCGGACGACTTCTCGTCCTTCATGGGCATCGGCATCGCCATCACCCTTGCTCTGCCTCTCGTCGCCGGCCCGGGCCGGTTCGTGCCCGGAGGCTTCCTGCTCTCCATCGGCAGCGGCCTCGTCTTCGCGCTCGCGACGCACCTCTTCGTCCTCGCCGTCGACCGCCTCGGCCTGACGCGCGCGACGCCGGTGAAGAACCTCGCCGGCGTCTTCGGCACGCTGTTCGGCCTGACGATCCTCGCGGAGTACCGCGGGGCAGGCCCCGCGCTCATCGGGCAACTGGTCGCCGGCAGCCTGATGATCGCCGTCGGCGCCTACCTGATCGGCGGCGTCGGCGACCGCGCCCGCGAGCCCTCGGCGCCAGGGCTGCGCGGACAGGCCGGCGGCTTCCTGCTCGCCCTCCTGTCGGCGGCGTGCTTCGGCTTCTACCTCGTGCCGCTGCGGCTCTCGGCACCCCTCGGCCCACACCTCGGCTATCTGGGCATGGGGGTCGGCGCCCTCCTGGGACTCGTCCTGCCCCACCTCTTCGTCGGCCGGCTCGGCAGTTCGCCGCGCGACGCCCTGCTCGGCATGCTGTCGGGCGCCCTGCTCGCGATCGGCGCTCTGCTCGGCACGCCGGCCACCCGCCTGATCGGGCTTTCCGTCGCCTGGCCCCTGACGCAGCTCAACACCTTCGTCGCCCTCGTTGCAGGCTCGTGCTGGCTGCACGAGTTCGACGCCAGCCACGAGCGGAGACGCCTCGTCTCCGCCACGGTCCTGACCGTCGCGGGCATCGCTCTCCTGGCCCTCCTTTGAGCGCGGGACGCGACGCAACCCGTTAGCATGCCCCGAGGTCTCGCTCCCGATGCGCTATGATGGTGGCATCGCACCTGCGCCTAAGGCTGTGGGCCGTCGGCGCTGAACGGGAGGGATTGGTGAACCATGAGTGTCGAGCTCGATCAGCGGGCGGCCATCACGGCCGAGCTTCTCACGGCCTGCCGGGATCGCTTTGCGGCGGACCCGGGCCAGCGCACGCTGGCGAACGCGGTCCGGAAGAACGGCGTCGCCGCCGTGGCGCTCAACCAGGACCGGGTGTGGTCCATGCAGCATACCTTCTCGCACATGGTCAAGGGCGGGCCGATCACCAACCAGAAGCAGAGCGGGCGCTGCTGGATGTTCGCGGGCCTCAACACCTTGCGCATCCCCGTCATGCAGCAGCTCGGCCTCGAGGAGTTCGAACTCAGCCAGGCCTACCAGATGTTCTGGGACAAGTTCGAGAAGGCGAACTACTTCCTCGAGAGCATCCTCGAGACGCTGTCTGAGCCGCTGGACGGCCGCCTCGTGGCGTGGCTCCTCGCGGCGCCCCTGAACGACGGCGGGCAGTGGGATATGTTCGTCAACCTCGTCGAGAAGTACGGCGTCGTGCCGAAGTGGGTCATGCCCGAGTGGTTCCACGCGAGCCAGTCCCGCGGCATGAACAGCCTGCTCACCGCCAAGCTGCGCGAGGACGCGGCGCGGCTGAGGAGCCTCAATCAGCAGGGCACCGGCCTCGACGGCCTGCGCCAGGAGAAGGAGCGCATGCTCTCCGAGTTCTACGTCGCGCTCGTGACCTTCCTCGGCGAGCCGCCCGAGCGCTTCGACTTCGAGTACCGCGACAAGGACGACGCCTTCCACCGCGAGGAGGGCCTGACGCCCGTCGAGTTCTTCCGCCGCCACGTCGGCATGGACCTTGGAGACTACGTCAGCGTCATCAACGCGCCGACCGCCGACAAGCCGTACGGGCGCACGTTCACCGTCAAGTACCTCGGCAACGTCAAGGGCGGCCGCAACGTCCTCTACCTCAACGTCGAGCCGGAGGCCCTGCGTCAGGTGGCCATGGCGCAGCTCATGGATGGCGAGGCCGTCTGGTTCGGCTGCGACGTGGGCAAGATGCAGGACCGCGAAAGCGGCATCATGGCGGCCGACCTCTACGACTACCAGTCCGTCGTGGGCATGCCCCTGGCGATGACCAAGGCCGAGCGCCTCGACTACGGCGAGAGCCTGATGACCCACGCGATGGTCTTCACCGGCGTGAACGTCGTCGACGGCCGACCGAACCGCTGGCGCGTCGAGAACAGCTGGGGAACGGAGAACGGCCAGAAGGGCTACTTCGTCATGGACGATGCCTGGTTCGACGCCTACATGTATCAGGTGGTCGTGCGGCGCAGCCACCTGCCCGAGGAGCTCCAGGCAGCGCTCTCTCAGAACCCGATCGAGTTGCCGCCCTGGGACCCGATGGGCTCGCTCGCCGACTGACCCGCCACGCGAGCTTGGGCCCGCTCCCCCGCGGGAGCGGGCCTGCCCGGTCCCGAACGCACAGGGAAAGCGAGGGACCCGACATGCGCCACCAGCTGACCGGCACCACCCTGCAGGTGCTCGAGCTTGAGCTCCAGGACGGCGAGACGATCGTCGCCGAGTCCGGGCGGCTCTCCTGGATGCAGCAGATGCAGATGCAGACGCGCGCCAGCGGCGGCGTCTTCGGCGCCTTGCGCCGCATGGCCGGCGGCGGCACCCTCTTCCTGACCGAGTTCACGCCCAGGGGCAAGGCGGGCACGGTGGCCTTCGCCGCGCGGGCACCAGGCCAGATCGTCGAGCTCGACCTCGGCGGACAGGACTACTTCGTGCACGAGCACGGCTTCCTCTGTGCCACGGCGGGCATCGAGCTGTCGGTGGGCTTCCAGCGCTCGCTCGGCGCCGGCGTCTTCGGCGGCACCGGCTTCGTGCTGCAGCGGCTGTCCGGCGACGCCAAGGCCTTCATCGACCTCTCTGGGGAAATCGTGAGGCGCGATCTCGACGAAGGCGAGGAGATCCTCGTGCAGCCGGGTCACGTCGGCATGTTCGAGGGGCGGGTCGCCTTCGAGATCACGACCTTGCCCGGCGTGCGCAACATGCTGTTCGGCGGCGACGGCTTCTTCCTCGCGCGCCTGCGCGGTCCGGGCAGCGTCTGGCTGCAATCGATGCCGCTGCCGCTCCTGGCGCATACCATCGCCCCGTACCTGCCGCAGGCCGGCAGGTGACCCTGTGATCGCCATCCGGCGACTGGGCGTCGACGACTGGCCGATCTGGCGCGAGCTGCGGCTTGCGGCGCTCGGCGAGGCTCCCTACGCCTTCGGCTCGAAGCTCGCGGACTGGCAGGGCGACGGCGACCGCGAGCAGCGCTGGCGCGACCGGCTGGCGGCGGCCGGCATGGTCAGCGGCATCGGCACCGGCGGCGAGGTGGAGCTCATCTCGCTCTGGGTGGCACCCTGGGCGCGCGGGCAGGGCGTCGCTGACGCCCTGGTCGACGCGGTGGTGGTCTGGGCGCGCGCACTGCCGGCCGCGGCCGTCGCGCTTGCCGTGCGTGAAGGCAATGCGCATGCCGTGACGCTCTACCTGCGCCACGGATTCGTCGACACCGGACCTCTGGCGCCCGAAGACGCCGACGCACCCGGCGAGCGCAGGATGGTTCTTTCGCTGCACGCCGGTTGAGCCATGTCGGGCGCCGTAGTGACATGCGGGCCTTCGCGGCAGGCGTTGCGATCCTGGCGCGCCATGCGCTATGCTTAAGCGCACGCAGCGGGGCGTGGCGCAGCGGTAGCGCACTTGGTTTGGGACCAAGGGGTCGCGAGTTCGAATCTCGCCGCTCCGACCAGTTTTTGCGGGTGTAGCTCAATGGTAGAGCGGAAGCCTTCCAAGCTTCACACGTGGGTTCGATTCCCATCACCCGCTCCATGCTTTTCGCCCCAGTAGCTCAGCGGTCAGAGCATCCGGCTTCTACCCGGAGTGCCGGGGGTTCGAATCCTCCCTGGGGCGCCATTTGTGCGGGTCCGACACCTACCTTGTACCTGCAAGCATAAGTTGTCCCGTTTGGCCAGGATATGCTTTGAGCGTGTCCTGGCCACTTTATGCTTTGCAGGATTTGCACGCTGTCGGACGACATGACCGATGCAAGGAACGACGTGATTTCGTCCGACAGGAACCTTCGGAAAGGTAGCGTGATGTCGAGCAGCTACAGTCCGGCGGCGCGTGTGTAGATTTCGGCTGAAAGCGAACACCGCGAGGTAAGAAGAGGGGACCCCATCTAGCCGGCCGGCAGTGCGGCGATCCCGACCTTGTTGACCGCAAATCGACAAGGGGACGAAGATCGCGAGCCGTGCCCAACAGGAGGGTCCCAAGGCGTAGTATTCGCGAGATTGCGAGGCTCCATTTCGAGTTCGGGCTGAGCCTGCGCGAATATATCGCGCAGTGTCCATATCGGTGCGACGACGGTGCAGGAGATGCTGGTTCGCTTCGGCGAGCACGGGCTCAGTTGGCCGTTGCCGGCGGATCTCGGCGACACCGAGCTGGAGCAGATGCTCTATCCCAGGGAAGGCGAACTGGCCCTCTGCGTAATCCCTCGGATCCCCTTTCGCCGGATCTCGTCCAGCGCCAGTTCACCGCCGACGCACCCAACCACCTCTTGGTCTCCAACATCACCCCAGCACCCCACCGGCGAGGGATGGCTCTACACGGCCGCCGTGGTCGGCGTGTTCTGCCGCAAGGTGATCGGCTGGGCGACGTCCGAGAACCTGCAGATGCAGTTCGTACGCGATGCGCTGAACATGGCCGTCCGCAGCCGACATCCCATCCCGGGGAGCACCATCCACCATTCCGACCACGGTGCCCAGTACACGGCCATGGCGTACGGGCAGCGTCTCAAGGCCACGGGTCTCGCCGGCTCCATGGGCTCTGTGGGCGACGCCTACGACAACGCGCTCATGGAGAGCTTCGCTCGACCACCGGACCTGGCCCACGAGGAGTTCCCTGCGCTCGGCGATCTTCGAGTACATCGAGGGATTCTACAACCCCCGCCGGGCTCACTCAGCCCTCGGCTTCCTGTCCCCAAACTCGATCCGAACGTTTGGATCAACCGGCCTGACGACCCACCTTAACGTTCACTGAATTAGTCGACCGATCTGCCCGAAAGAGCTTGACACCTTCCGCCCGGCGGTGCCCAGCCCCGGGGGCATGTGGAACTAATGGAGGTGTGACCAGAGCAATGAGAGAGACAGAACATCCCACAAGGCTGCCGCGATAATTGCTGGCCAGATGCCTTTGCGCAACGTTACAGGCAGAGCGAGAATCACACCCATCAACGCCGCCCAGGCGGCCATCGCTATACCCTGGCTGCCGAGGATGTGCGGCACGGAGAAGAGGATGCCGCTGACGAGGAGAGCAAGCCAGGTGCGCGAGGGCCAGTCGCGCATGAGGCCCTGCAAGACGTAGCCTTGGTAGACGATCCCGCTGGAGAGACCCCACGCGATGGACAACGCAGGGATCTCCAGCCACGGAACGCGCATGGCGTACACGAGGGCCGTGGTAGAGAATCCGTTGGTAGCGTGCAGGACTAAGTTTGCGGCGTAGGCGACCAGAAATCCTCCAGCGAAGAACAGAGCACCCCAGCCGAGATCCCGCCACGCGAGGCGCCTGAGGCCGAGGTCTCGGAACGTCACCTTGCGACGCATGAACAGCCACGCGATGCCGAGTATGACCGCCTGCTCAACGACGGTGACGACGACAAGATCGCGGCTGAAGACGTGCATGGTGTTATTGAGTCCTGCTATTCTGACTGGAAAGCCGGTAGCCGCCCAGACCAGGAGCGCCGTGACGAGCGCGGACCCGAGATAGGACAGGGGCACCATCAGCAGGATGCGCCAAACACTGATCTTCTGCCCAGCCGTGGGCATGGACTCGTTGATCTCTTGCATATGCGCGCCTCAAACCTCTCTTACCTCGGACGCAATCCCCAACACAGCCCCCACCACGGCACCGCCGACAACAGTGCTTCTTCGTGCCCATCAGGCTACACCACTTATAACCATGTGAGCACACCCTCTTGAATACGTGAAGACGGAGCGCCTCGCATAGCGCTCCGTCTTCTCCAGAGTCCGATATCAGAGATCCGGTCCTTCGTGCTCCTTGGCCTTCTTCGGCGGGGACGGCCCTCCGAGGAAGTCCGACACCTTCCTCGGCCCGAAGTCAGCATGGATCGCGCTCCGCACCCGCTCCGCTTCCTCAGGCGTACATTCCGTTTCGCCGAGTCGCTGTTCGAGGGTCTGCTGTTGCACAAGTCCCGCCTTCACGATCGCGCGGCAGAACCTGCGGTCCTTCTCACGGTTGGCTAGGTACTTCGCGATCAGGAGATCGTGCGGCTCGAGGCAGTACGCGGTCACGCCACGGGTGGCCGGTGTGAGCACCGGGATGAGCCGATCCTCCCATCCGCGCGGTAGCCGGCTCGTGGTCCTTGACACTCCATCGGCGTACACCTGGAAGGTGTCGAAAAACAGCGATCCTTCGCCCAGCGTCCCGCTGATCAGGTCGGCCTTGCGCTCCGAAGGGTCGTCAAACGGCAGTACGTCAAGTTCTTGAGACATCGTGGCTTCCACAGGGAGACCGTCGGCGTACTTGCCGAGTATCGCCTGACTGCCGACGATGATGAGCCGATCCTCGTTGAGGATCGTTCCTGCCGCTCGGACGAGGTGTTCCATCTCATCGCGGCGCATTCTGCCACTCCTCCGCAACGGCACGCTGGATCGCCCAGGTCTCCTTTGGAGGTACGATGCCAGTGAATGGTGTGGTATGCCGCAGCGCCGTCGCGTATTCGCTCTCTTCAACCAGCACTGCGAGCAGCTTCTCCCGTGGGCCGTTGAGCAGCCGTTCCCACTCATGCACGTAGTACGACTCATTTGGGCGGCCGCGCCGCGCCTCGAGCGTGCCCCTCGCCTTCCGCAGAACAGGGCCTGGATCGGCTCGGAGCTTGGCCGCGATGACCTGGTGCAGCCGCAGCGAGAAGAGGTCGTTCTTTCGATGACCGCTCACGAACACGAACTGCACCTCCTTTGCCCCAAGTATAGCCACCTGCTGCATAGCGGCCAATGCTGGTCAGCGGACCTTGATCGACTGACCCAGTGCCAGCGCGTCGTCAATGCCCTTGCCCCACGACGCCTTGAGCACCTGCACCTCCATGCTCTTCAAGACTTCGCGGAACTCGGCCAGGTTGCGCTCGACAGCTTTGCGAGTCTCTGCCCGCCCATCCTGGGCAGGAGCCAGGATCACACGCTCCGCCTTGATCTCCTGCACTACCGGAACAGCCTTGCGCCAGTTGGCGACGCCGGCCACGCCGAGCGCCGGAACCGAAAGCAGGTGTGAGGCCACGTCCGCCTTGAGAGGGCCTTCCGTTATCCAGATCGCCCACCGCCGCCGCACGATCTTGCGCCCTGCAACATGGCATGGGAGGGCGCGGCGTTTGCCGAAGCCGAGATCTATCGTGTCGTGGAGGCGCTCGGCGTGGTGGCCGAGGCGGAGATCAAGGCAGACATGACCGTGCCCGAGGCGGCTCCTGCGACGCCGGCCGGGGATACGCTGCTCATCGGCATGGACGGCACCACGAGCTTCATCGACGGCGACTGGCATGAGGTGAAGGTGGGTGTTGTGGGACTCGACGTGGGTACGGGAGAGGTTCCTGCCGGCCAGCGGAGCATAGGCACCGTCGCCACAGAGGGGAACCAGCAGCCCGGGAACCACTCGGCCAGTTCCCGCATCATCTCCGTCACGAGGTCGAGGTGGGTCTGGCCGGCGGCGTCCTCAAGATCGAACGTTGCCCATGGGCCATCCGTCATGAACGCTGACTCACCGTCGATCGTCGAATCACCCGACGCCGCGCGTGGTGTCAACACGCCCGAAATACATGAACAAGCGCCGATGGTATTGCAGCAAAGAACGGAAACCTCCTCTGCCAGCATCCGCCTGCGCGACAGACATCAACCCGCGCGCCGACATGGTGCGGATCATCCACCACGACCGGTTGTTGAAGGCACAACCTTGAAGCAATGATTCGGCCGTTTTGGCCAATCGCTGCTTCCTTTTTTGCACGCAACCCAGTTGCGCTCGATCAACTCCCTTGGCTCGGTGGGGATTCAGCGTCCCGGAGGCAGTGGGCACCTGGCCCGATGAGGGATGGTGCGGCATCCGTGTTCTTCGCCCTATCGGAGCAGATCCTGGCCATCGATCCATGGGAACCATGGCCCTATCGCACTCATCTTGGCCCGGCGCCCGGATGCAGGACCTCTCTTGCTGTTCCGCACGCTAGAAAGACACGAACTCCAAACCCGCCCCCGGAACCTCTTCAGAGGGAGAGGTCGCGATCCCCCTGCGCGTACTGCCGCGCAGCGGCCACGAAGGCGCTGATCAGCGGGTGCGGCTGCCCGTAGCGGGAACGGGCTTGGGGCACGTAGAGGGTGGCGATGAAGTACGGATGGTCCGCAAGCTCAAGAGCGCGGACTTCTCCGTCTTCGCCGAACGCGCCGAATGCCAGACCGTGCGCTTCGAAGGCCGGACGATAGTCGGGATTGAGGCCATAGTTGCAGAAGAACGGTTCAACGACCGCCTCCGTGGCATAGAGAGCGTGCACCCTGGAGCCGGGAACAAACCGGACAACATGTTCTTGCCCAGCAAGTGAACAGGCAAGCGCAGTCACGGTGAGGCGCTGGGCGGTTGGGTTTGTCTCTTCGTGGTCGGCGTCCTTGATCCCCAGAACATTGCGGGCGTACTCGACGAGTACGTGCTGGAAGCCTCCTCAGGTGCCGGTCAAGGGTACCTTGCGTTCGCGGGCGAACTGGATGGCACGGAGAGCACCGTCCATGTTCTCATAGGGGCTGCCGGGGGCGATCAACAATCCTGCGAAGCGAGAGAGCCGGTCGGCGGCATCTTCTTGGAGCGTGGCAGTCGGTACCCATTCAAAGGATAATGGGGCGGCGACATGCGTAAAAGCATCATTCGTTGCAACGTGGGTTGGATACTTGGGATTGTAGTCTCCGATGATGCCGATGATGGCGCCCCTGGAGCGATCCTTGACATGCGGACTCCGCAACATCGGGTCAGCCTCCGTTCCAGTTGCAGTCATGCGTGCGAAATCCAGCGTTGTCTACGGTGGCGGCAGGTACTTACGTTCCAAGAGTATGACTTGACGGATACATCATGTCTACTTACGCTTTCTGCATGGAACCTGTAAGCCAAGGCTTCACATTGGATCTCCGGAAGGTGCGCCTCCTGCTGGAGTTGCGTGAGCGCAGCACCATCACAGCCACCGCCGAGGCACTGCATCTGACCCCTTCTGCGGTCTCGCAGCAGATTGCAGCCTTGAGTCGTGAGATCGGAGCGCCTCTTTTGGTGCGGCATGGCCGCGGGGTGCGGCTCACTCAGCAGGCGATCCTGTTGCTGGACCACGCCGCCCTACTCAATGCACAGCTCGAACGCGCACGCGCCGACCTGCTGTCCTACACCGTCGGAGAGATCGGTCAAGTCGTCGTTGGCGCTTTCGCAACTGCCATCACGGGCCTGGTCGCTCCAGTGGTGGCGAGACTGTCCCGCGATCGGCCGGGGTTGCACCTGACGGTCCGTGAGGTCGAGGCGCCGGACTGCTTTACCATCCTGGACTCGGGGGAACTCGATGTGGTCGTCACGGTGGACTATCGCCGCGGCCCGCTGCATAACGATCCGCGCTATCACCGCTGCCACCTGCTGCATGACGTGTTTGTCGTGGCCTTGCCGTCCGGTCACCATCTTGTGGGCCAAGAGTCCATCGACCTCGCAGACCTTTCGGACGAGATCTGGGTGTTGGGCGCGATGGGCGGGGCCTGCCATGAAGTCAGCTTGGCAGCGTGCACTGCAGCTGGATTCGCCCCGAACATCCGACACCAGACGAACGACTGGAACGCAGTCCTCGCGCTTGTCGCCGCCGGTGCGGGCGTGGCTCTCATCCCAAGCCTAGCGCTAGCACCTCATGGCTACGAGGGCATCGCTTTGCGCCCTACGTCCGGGCCTCATCTCCCGATGCGTCACATCTATGCTGCGGTGCGGGCCGGAGCCGAGAAGTCTCCAGTGCTCACGCCGGTTCTCGATCTGCTCCGGGAGGCTGCCGCGTTGCATGCCGGCTGAAACCGGATGCAAGGACTCGCCGAACACAGGGCCTGCTGACCCACGAATGCATCACAAGCCCCAGACATCTGAGGACTGCCCTTCGGGAGAGCGTTCCTTCCATGCCCGCGATCCCTTCGACAACCTGCCCTGCTCGTTCCGGTCACGACCGCATTCAGGAGTGGAGGCACCTTGGACCAAGCCCTCCCGGGACGCCCACAGCGGCCGGTGGGCCAACCACAGAAGGCCACTCCCCGACTACCCCATAGCATCCTGGCGCCGGGCCGTCGTCGGAGCGGTGCCACGACATCTATAATGGTCGGTGCGCTCCATGAACAGTTGGTGCCCTGCGCGCGCGCAGCGGCGCTGTTCGTCGTCTGCGCCGCAGGGGGTGGCGAAGGTGAGGCGCTGGATCGCGGCACAGGTCCCGCGATCTCTGTCCGATGTGCCGTTCCGCCGCTACTGGTTGGGCCAGGGCCTCTCCTTGGTCGGCGACCAGATCCGCATGCTCGCGCTGCCCCTGACGGCGGTGCTGGTGCTGCATGCCGACGCGACGGGAATGGCGCTGCTCAGCGCCGTCGGCATGCTGCCTTGGCTGCTCTTCTCTGTGCACGCAGGCGCCTTCGTGGACCGTCGCGGCAGGCGGCGCCAGACGATGCTGGCGGCAGATGCGCTGCGGGCCCTGCTGCTTGTCCTAGTGCCGGCTGCCTTCCTGCTCAAGCTCATCAGCCTGCCGCTGCTGTTCTCCGTCTCGTTCCTCGTGGGCACCTGCTCCGTGCTCTTCAGCGTCTCCGCAAGCACGCTCTTCGTCTCACTGGTGCCCAGCGACCGCTACGTCGAGGCGAGCTCGCTGTTGAGCGGGTCCCGGGCCGCGGCCTTCTTTGTGGGTCCGGGCATCGCCGGCTACCTGATCCAGCTGTTCGGCGCGCCGTTCGCCCTGTTGGCCGATGCGGTGTCGTTTGTCGCCTCGGCGGCTTCCCTCGCAGCCATCCGCCCGCAGGAGCCTCCTCCCACCCTCCGGGCGCAGGGAGACGTCCTCGCCGGCCTCAGGTTCATCCGCTCGTCGCCGATCCTTCGCGCATCGCTCGGCGCCGCCGGCACGATCAGCCTGTTCCAGTCCTTCTTCGCCGCGCTCTACATCCTCTACGCCACCGTATCGCTGCATGTGACGCCGTTCGAATGGGGCATCATCCTCGGCCCGAGTTCCGTAGGCGCACTCCTCGCGAGCGGACTCGCCGCGCGCCTCAGCAGGCGGTTCGGTCTCGGTCGCACGCTATTGCTCGGCACGTTGCTCTACACGGTGCCGTACCTGCTCGTGCCGCTCGCCGGCGGGCCACACGCCCTGGTCGTCGCCACGCTCTTCCTGGCCGAGTGCCTCGTCGGCGCTGGATCGATGATCCGCGAGATCGCGAGCGGCACCATTCAGGCGGTCGCGATCCCCGATGCCGTGCGCGCCCGCGCTTCGGCCGGTTTCGTCGGCGTGAGCTCCGGCATCCGTCCCGTCGGGGCACTGCTCGCCGGCGGTCTTGCCGCCTTCTTGGGCGTGCACCTCACCATCTGGGTCGCGACGGCGGGAGCGGCACTCGCGTTTCTCTGGCTGATCCCGCTCCCCCTCGCCAGGCTCCATGCGGCGGCGGACTTCGCGAAGGCCGCTGGACCGGAGTCGGTCGGCGGCTGACTGCCGTGGCGTGCGGTGGGCGCCATGACCACGTGCGTGCAGGATCTCCCGGAGCGGCGCGTGAATTCCGTACGTCCAGCATCCCTTGCGCCGGCCGCAGGTGCAGCACCGGCCAAACCGCCGATCGCTGCAGTCCTGGGAGTATGCCGCAAGATGCGCCTCGGGGGGAGAAATGGCCACGCACGACCGCCGGCAGCTCACGCGATTCTACCTCGGAACCTTCTGGCTGTACGGCGCCGACCAGTTCGTCCTGCTCGCGGCCCGCTGGGGAATGGTCGCCCTCGCCCGCTCGCCGCTCATGCTGGCGTTGGTCGTCATCCTGCATGCACTGCCGCAGGTGGTCGTAGGCGTGCTCGGCCCGGAGCGCGCCGGCGGCCGCCGCCTGACACTCATCGCCCTCCTGGGCGGTGCCGCCCTGGCCATGGCGTGGCTCGCAGGGCTCGCGGGTGGCGGCGCACTCGTGGCGGCTCTGCTGGCCGCAGCCCTCCTTGCGGGCTGGACCAGTGCCGTAGCCGTGCCGCTGGGTCAGGCATCCCTGATGCAGTTCCTGCCCGTCGCGGAGCGGGTGCGCGGCTCGCGCGGCTACGAGGTGGCATCACGCATCCCCATGCTCGCCGCACCGATCGTCGGTGGCGCCCTCATCGTCCTCCTGGGCGTACGTCAGCTTGTGGTGTGGGCCTCGGTGCTCCTGCTGCTCGCCGCATGGGCCTACCGGCGCTGGCCCGAGGCGCGGGCGCCGCGGGCGCAGGGCCTCTTGCTGCGGCAGAGCCTCACGGCGGTGCACCGCGACAGGTGGCTCCTGACGGCGCTCTCGGTGCGCGGCGTCCAGAACCTGTTCTGGCCGGCCTTCACGCTCGCCCTGCCCCTGCTGGTCGCAGAGCGCCTGCACGGCGGCGCCATCACGTACGGCTTCCTCCTGACCTGCTACGGCGTCGCCACCCTGCTGGCGGCCGGCCTCTCAGGGCGCCTGCGGCTCGCCCACCTGCGCTGGCTCTACTACCTTTCTTGGGTCACGACGGGGCTCGGCTTCGTCCTGCTGGCCACGGCGGGCACCATGCCACTCGCGGTGCTCGGCGCCGCTCTCGCCGGCATCGGCTCGCCGTTCGTGCACATGGCGCTCGACGCCCACATCGGCACGCACGTCGACGCGCAGCTGCAGTCTGCCCTGTTCGGCCTGCAGCGGCTCGTCATGTCGGTGCTCTCCCTGGTGGGCTCCTACGCCGTCGGCTGGTGGCTCACCCGTACGGCGCCGGCGCATGCCCTGGCCACGTCGGGCGCGGCACTGGCCGCGGTCGGGGCGGCAGGCGCCTTGCTCGCCCTGCTGCAGGGGCGGACCCTGGTGCAGGACGTTGCGCGCCGCGCACCGTCGTGAGACGCTGGATCGCGATGCCGAGGCCGTCGCGCGCTGCGCCATGCCTTTCGGGAACCTCGTCGACCATGCCGCCGGACCGGCGAAAGGAGCAGACGATGACCGAACAGCGCCTCATTGCGAACACGCCCGAGCCGCGTACACGACAGAGCCTCGCCCACGACCTTCTGCGCCTGGGTCTAGGGCGCGGCGACCTTGTCCTGCTGCATTCCTCGCTCAGCAGTCTCGGCTGGGTCGTGGGCGGCGCTCCCGCCGTCGTCCTGGCCCTGCTCGACGTGCTCGGGCCGGCCGGCACGCTCGTCGTCCCGACGCAGACCGGCGACAACTCGGATCCTGAGGACTGGAGCCGCCCGCCGGTGCCGAAGGCATGGTGGCCGCTGATCCGCGCCGCGATGCCGGCCTATGATCCGGCCATCACGCCGACGCGCGGCATGGGCCGCATCCCCGAGGCTGTGCGCACCTGGCCCGGCGCTCGCCGCAGCGCCCACCCGCAGGTGTCGTTCGCGGCGTTGGGGCCACTGGCCGCGGAGCTGACGGCGAGCCATCCCTTGGATGACGGCCTGGGCGAGCAGTCCCCGCTCGGCCTCCTCTATCGCCGCGAGGCGAAGGTGCTGCTGCTGGGCGTCGGGTACGACAGCGCGACCGCCATCCATCTCGCGGAATACCGCCAGGCCGGCATGCCTCGCGGTACCTTCGGGGCGGCCGCCACGGTCGAAGGCGAGCGACGCTGGACCACCTGCAGCGACGTCGACCACCTCGACTCCGGCGAGCTCTTTCCGGCTCTCGGCAAGGCCTACGAGCAGCAGCACCTTGTCCTGAGGGGCAAGGTGGGATCCGCCGCGGCGCGCCTCCTGCCGATGCGGGACCTGGTGGACTTCGCGGTGCCCTGGATCGCCCGCCACCTCGCATCCCAGGCGTCCGGCGGCAACGCGTAGGCGGCGCCTCCCCCGACCCGCCGCGCCAGAGCCTCAGCGCCCGGCGGAAGGGCCGGGCGCTGAGCGTTGCCTCCGCCATCCGGCCGTAGCGGTTCAGCCAGGCAGTGGACCATAGCTTCGCATCACCCGCAGCAGGGTCTCCCCGTCGAGGGCCGGCACCTCTCTTCCCGGCGGGCGCACGGCCGTCATCGCCTCGCCGGCCAGGAGGGCGTTCAGCACCGCCTCCTCGACAGCCTGGCAGACCGCTTCGTAGACGGGGTCGAAGCGCTCGTCGTTCAATGCGGCGAACTGCAGCACGTCCTCCCCGGACTGCGGCAAGGGCGAAGGGTTCGCGGTGGAGAAGGCGAGGAAGAGGTCGCCCGAACTGTTGCCGCCCGAGCTGCCGGTGCGGGCGATGCCGAGGGCCGCGCGCCTTGCGACGCGCCCGAGCTGATGCGGCAGCATCGGCAGGTCGGTCGCCACCACGCCGATCACGGAGCCCATCTCGGGCTCCGCTCCACCCGGCGCCAGCAGCCTGCCCACCGGCACGCCGCACACGGTGAAGAGGTCCGGGCGTCCGAAGTTCGCCTGGACGAAGGCACCGACGACCCCTTCGACGCCGCCGGTGCGCACCCGGCGCGACGATGTGCCCGACCCGCCCTTGTAGCCGTAGCAGATCATGCCGGTGCCGCCACCGACGCTGCCCTCCGCCACCCTGCCGCCGCGCGCCGCGGCGATGGCCGAGAGCGCGTCCTCCTCGGTCACGCGCTGCCCGAGCACGTCGCTCAGCACGCCGTCGTAGGTCTCGGCGACCACCGGCAGGGCCCAGAGGTGATCCGAGGTGAAGGCGCCCCGGTAGGTGTCGATCATGTAGCGCACCGCGGCGTGGTGCACGATGCCGACGGAGTGGGTGTTCGTGAGGCAGACGGGGCCGACGAAGTAGCCGCCGTCCTTCACCCAGTGCAGGCCGGTCATCTCGCCGTTGCCGTTCAGGGCGAAGCTGCCGGCCCAGGCCGGGCGGAGCGGCCCGCCCCTGCCGAAGGGCAGGATCGCCGTGACGCCGGTGCGCACGGCCGGCTGCTCGTCCTCGCGGCGGATGGTGCGGTACCCCACCTCGACCCCCGGCACATCGGTGATGGCGTTGTGGGGTCCCGGCTCGCCCTGCAGCGGCAGCCCGAGCTCGCGCGCGCGCGGCTTCATCGGTCCGCCTCCGCCTCTTCGCCCCCCTGCGCCAGAAGCGCGCAGAGCGCCCGCATCGCCTTGCCGCGATGCGAATGGCGGGACTTCTCCTCGGATCTCAGCTCCGCCGCAGTCCGGCCGAGCTCCGGCACCAAGAAGAGCGGGTCGTAGCCGAAGCCCCCCAGGCCCCGCGGCGCCGTCAGGATCTCGCCGTCCCAGGTCCCCATCGCGCTCCACTCGCGCGGGCCGTCGCACAGCACGAGGGCCGCGCGGTAGCGCGCCGTACGCTGTGCCTTGCCGGCGAGCCGCTCCAGCAGGAGCAGGTTGTTGCGGGCGTCCGTCGCGCCAGGGCCGGAGAACCGGGCGCTGTAGATGCCGGGAAGGCCTTGCAGCGCGTCCACCTCGATGCCCGAGTCGTCGGCCAGGACAGGCATGCCCGTCGCCTTGTGGCCGTATTGGGCCTTGAGGCGCGCGTTCTCGAGAAAGCTCAGTCCGGTCTCCTCGGGCATCTCCACGCTGTCCGGCAGCGGCAGGATGCGGATGTCGTACGGACGGGCGATCTCGGCCATCTCGCGGAGCTTGCCCTGATTGCGCGTCGCGAGCACGACGTCACGCATGGCGCAGCACCCGCGTGAGCCGCTCGCCCAACACCTCGGCCTGCCGCGCGAGGAGGTGGCTCGTGCCCTCGCGGGCCAGCGCGAGCAGCAGGTCGAACTGGGAAGGCTGCAGGGGTGCGGCCTCGGCCGTCGCCTGCAGCTCGACGAAGCTCCCCTCCGAGGTGAGGACGAAGTTCGCATCCACCTCGGCCTGCGCGTCCTCCTGGTAGCAGAGGTCCAGGACCGCCTCACCGCCGACGATGCCGGCGGACACCGCCGCGATCTGGCGCACGAGAGGCCTTCCGACCGTGCGGTCCAGGTCCTGCAGCCAGCAGAGCGCGTCGACGAGCGCGACCATCGCGCCGGTGATCGACGCGGTGCGCGTGCCGCCGTCGGCCTGCAGCACGTCGCAGTCGACCCAGAGCGTGCGGTCGCCGATCGCCTTGAGATCGAGTGCCTGGCGCAAAGATCGCCCGATGAGCCGCTGGATCTCGTGCGAGCGGCCGCTCGGGTGGCCGCGCGTCACCTCGCGCGCCGTCCGCTGCGCCGTGGCGCGGGGCAGCATGGCGTACTCGGCCGTCAGCCAGCCGCCCATGCCGCGTCGCCAGGGCGGCACCTTGTCCTCCACCGTCACCGTGCAGACGACGCGCGTCTGCCCCACGGTGATGAGACACGATCCCTCCGCCTGCGGCAGGAAGCCGCGCTCCATCTCGACCCGCCGCATCTCGCCGCTCCTGCGTCCGTCCGGTCGCAAAAGGATTCCGCCCTTCTCGCGTGCTGGTCCTAAGTGTAGCGTAAGAAGGCCCCCGGCGCCGACGGCGCCGGGGGCCCGGGAAGCTCGCGTCAGGCGGCCTTCGCCTGTGCGGAGGGCTTCGCAGCCAGGTAGTAGACGATCGCCGTCACGATGAAGCTCACGAAGTAGGTGATGTCGCCGAACTGCGGGTAGTGGGTCGGGAACCAGCCGACGTAGAGCGGGTACTGGTTCATGAAGGGCACCGACACGAGGATGCCGACCAGGAAGGCCCAGGTGCCTGCGGCGAACGGCTTCTTGCGATTGTAGAACTCGCCGACCTCAAAGTGGCCGCGCGCCTTGAAGAGGTAGTCCACGACGACCACCGCGAGCCACGGCGCGACCCAGTAGCCGAGCAGGAAGAGGAAGCTCTGGTAGTGCGCCCAGTAGCCGTGCTGGCCGCCGTACCAGCTGACGATCGTGCCGAGGATGCCGACGATCACCGCACCGAGCCAGCGGTGCATCGGGATGTCGATGACGAGGGAGGAGAGCGCGCCGGAGTAGATGTTGAGGACGTTGGCGGTGATCGTCCCGAGCACGACGGCGATCATCGTCACGACCCCGAGGGAGTGCGGCAGGAGGTTCGTCACGAGGTCGGTCGGCACTGCGATGCCCTTCAGCGTGGCGAGCGCCGCGCCGAGGATCTCGAGCCAGAACGCAGAGATCAGGAGCGACCAGAACGCGTTGCCGAACACGGCCCGCACCGACGTCTTCTCGGGCAGATAGCGCGTGTAGTCGGAGGCGAACGCCATCCAGCCGAGGCAGTAGGAGAAGGTGATGGCGAGCGTGAGCATGAAGGCGCCGGACGGACCGCCGACGTAGTCCGCGAGCTTGAGGTTGGTGGGCGCGCCCAGGTGGCCGTGCGCGAAGCCGTAGAACGAGACGATCAGGAAGACGACCGTGAGCACGATCGCGAGGTAGCGTTCAAGCGTGTGGATCAGGTTGTAGCCGTAGACGGCGATGACGACCTGGATGACGACCATGATGGCGAGCCCGAGGGCGAACGACATATCGAACAGCCACTGCAGGGCGAAGACGCCGAGCACCGTGTTGACGGCGAACCAGGAGAAGCCGGCGAAAAAGTTCAGGACTCCTGGCAGGAAGTTGCCGTAGTAGCCGAACGCCTTGCGCGACTGGATGAGCTGCGGCACGCCGTACTTCGGGCCGAAGGTGCTGAGGAGGCCGAGCGCCAGGGCGCCGAGCAGGTTGCCGATCAGCATCGCGAGCGCGGCCTGCCAGAAGCTGAGACCGAACACGCCGGTTGCGAGGGCTCCCGTCACCAGCGTCGCGAACTCGACATTCGCTCCGAACCAGAGGGTGAAGATGGTGAAGGGCTTGCCGTGCCGTTCGTGCGGACCGATCGGTTCGATACCCTTCGGCTCGACCTTGAGCACCTGGTTTTGGTAATCGTACTCAGCGCCCACGCGACCCCTCCGTTTCCGAACATTCTACGCGCAGTATGCCATAAGGTTCGGTATTTGTCACCTAGGCACGAAAAAAACGGCACGCCCCGCGGCCTGCCGCTCTCTAGCCGATCGCCGTCAGGCCCGCACGGCCTGCTTCAGCTCTCTTTGGATGTCCTGCCACGGGATGTCGCCCGCAAAACGCACCTTGCCGTCGACGAGCACGAGCGGCAACTCGAGCTCGCCCTGGCGGACCCGCGCTGCGAGCTCCTGGTCCTGGCCGTCCTCGAGGTTGCGGTAGCTGACCCTGGCCTGCCCGCTAAAGCGCAGCTCGACGAAGCCCTGAACCATTTCGGCCTGCTCGAAGAACGTCATGGCGCTGGGACAGGCGCCGTACGCGAACTCCTCGCCGTTCGTGCCGATGATCGCCACGTCGATCATGACCGGCTCCCCCTTCGTGGTGCGAAACCAATTCTGGTGGAGGCGCGGGGGAACTGCCCCCCCGGTCCGCCAGGCCTCAAGCCCGGGCATCTACGAGCGTAGCCCTCGCTTTGATCTCGCCTTCGGTGCCTTACAAGGGCGAAGTCACCGTCGGCCAGCTGCAATTGATGTCCGCGCGCCGTCGCCGCGGCCGGTGCGCGTGAGTCCGCGAATTGCGTTCCTCCGACGTGCGGACTTCGTCAGGAGGAACGGCTCAAGCGCTCTTAGGCTGCGAGAGCGAAGTTGGAGTCGTTGGCAGTTGTGCCGTTTCCGCTGTTTTACGAGGCGCGGAACCTCGGCTCGCTTCCCGAACCGGACCGCCCGACGTCGATTCTAGTTCGCCCCCAAACTGTGGCGCCTGCCCTTCAGCGCGCGCTCCATCTCGCGTTTCGCGTCGCGCTCCTTCAGGTCCTCGCGCTTGTCGTAGAGCTTCTTGCCGCGGCAGACCCCGAGCTCCAGCTTGCACAGGCCACGATCCGTGAAGTACATGCGCAGCGGCACCACCGTCATGCCGCGCTCGCGCATGCGACCGACGATCGCATCGAGCTCGCTGCGATGCAGCAGCAGCTTGCGCCGCCGGTACGGGTCCACGTTCATGCGGTTGCCCTGCTCATACGGACTGATGTGCAGGTGCTGGATGTAGAGTTCGCCCTGCGAAAACGACGCGTAAGCGTCCTGCAGGTTCACCCGCCCGAGTCTCGCCGACTTGACTTCCGTGCCCGTCAAGGCGATCCCGGCCTCGATCGTCTCGAGGACGAAGTAATCGTGGCGGGCCTTGCGGTTGTCGGCGATGTTCTTCATGGCGTCTCGCCCGCAGGCTCCTTCGGCGTCTCCTTGCTGCCATTCTTGCCGCCTTTGCCGCGGCGGCCCGAACGGCGCCTACGATTGTAGTTGCGGCGAGACTTCCTGTCAACAACAGGGGTCTGTGCGGCGCCGCCGCCCGCGGCCTCGCCCTCCGCTGCCGCGGCGGCGCCGGCCTCCCCGTCCCGCACATCCGCGCCGCCGCTGCCGGCCGGCGCGGCGGGGGTCTCCGCCTGCGGCTGCGCCGCCTCACCGGCCTGGCCCGCACCCTTGCCGCCGCCGCGGCGCGCGCGGCCGCCACGGCCGCCGTGACCGCCATTCTGGCCGTTGCCACCGCCCTGGCCTTGCGCCGCCTGCGCCGACTCCGCAAGCGACAGCTCGATCTCGCCCTGCTCGACGTCGACGCGCTCGACACGCACGCGCAGGCGGTCGGCTAGGCGGAAGACGCGGTGCTTGCGCTCGCCCTGGAGCTGGAACTGCTTCTCGTCGTAGTGGTAGTAATCGTCCGTGAGCGAGCTCACGCGCAGCAGCCCCTCGACGCCGATCGAGACCTCGACGAAGATGCCGAACGGCGTCACGCCCGTGACGATGCCGTCGAACTCCACGCCCACCTTGTCCTGCATGAACTCGACCTTCTTCAGGTCGAGCGACTCGCGCTCAGCTTCGTCCGCCTGGCGCTCGCGCTCCGAGGAGATGCGCGCGATCTCGGGCAGGCGCGCCACGAGGTCCTCGCGCCGCTCGTCGCGCATCGGCCGCCGGCGCAGGTGCTCCTTGAGGATGCGGTGGATGACGAGGTCCGGGTAGCGGCGGATCGGCGAGGTGAAGTGGCTGTAGAGCGGCGTCGACAGGCCGAAGTGCCCGATCGCCGCCGTGTCGTAGCGCGCGCGCGCCATCGAGCGCAGGACGACGGCATTCACGAGATGCTGCTCGGGCCTGCCCTCGACGCGTGCGAGCACGTCCTGCAAGGCGCGCGGGTGCAGCTTCTTGCCGTTGCCGCTGGCGATATGGTAGCCGAAGCGCGCGAGGAGACCCCTGAGGATCTCGAGCTTCTCCGGGTCCGGCTCCTCATGCACGCGGTAGAGGAACGGCAGGTTCTGCCGCGTCGCGATCTCGGCCACGGCCTCGTTGGCCTGCAGCATGAACTCCTCGATCAGCTGGTCCGCCTCGGTGCGCTCGCGCCGCTCGATGGCGACCGGCTTGCCGTCCTCGCCAAGGCGCACCTTGAAGTCGCTGACGTCGAGGTCGATCGCACCGCGCTCGCGGCGGCGGCGGCGGAGGATGTCCTTGAGGCGCGCCATGCCGAACAGGATCGGCATCAGCTCCTCGTACTGCGGTTCCGGCGGCTGCCCCTCGAGCGTCAGGTTGACGCCACTGTAGGAGAGGCGCGCGCGGGTGCGGATGATGCTCTCCTGCAGCTGGTGGCGCACGCGCCGACCGGCCGCGTCGACATCGATGAACACGCTGAGGGCAAGCCTGTCCTGCTGCGGCAGGAGGCTGCAGAGGCCGTTGGAGAGGCGCTCCGGCAGCATCGGGATCACGCGGTCCACGAGGTAGACCGACGTGCCACGCCGCAGGGCCTCGCGGTCCAGGGCCGTGCCCTCGTGCACGTAGTTGCCGACGTCGGCGATGTGCACGCCGAGCCGCCAGCCGTCGTCGGTCGGCTGCAGCGAGACCGCATCGTCCAGATCCTTGGCGTCGTCGGAGTCGATCGTGAAGGTGACGAGGTCGCGCAAGTCCTGGCGCTGGCGCAGATCCTTCTGCGCCACCTCGGCGGGCAGCTTCTCGGCCTCCGCGAGGACGTCCTCGGGGAATGCCTCCGGCAGGCCCAGCTTGCGCACGATGGCGAGCACGTCCACGCCCGGCCCGTGCATCTCGCCGAGCCTCTCCACCACCTTGCCGACAGGGCCGCGCCTGGCGTCGCCGAACACCTCGACCTTGCAGACGACGAGCTCGCCGTCGCTGGCATCCAGGCGCTCGCTCTCGGGGATGATGATGTCGTAGGCGTCACGCCCGTCCTGCGGCCGCACGAACCATGCGCCGCCGACCAGCTCGATCCGCCCGACCATCGTGTCGCGCTGGCGCTGGACGATGCGCACCACCTCGCCGGAGCGCCCCTCGAGGTGGCGCACCAGCACGCGGTCGCCATGCATCGCGCCCTTGAGGTGCTCGACCGAGACCCTGAGGTCCTCACCCTCTCCGTCCTCGGGGATGAACCAACTGTCGCCGCGCCGGGTGCCCTGGATGCGTCCCGGCAGGAGGTCGACGCGCCCCGGCACCGCCAGGGAGCCGCGCCGCGTGCGCACGAGTTCACCCCGGGAGACCATCTCCTCCAGCATGCGCGTGAAGGATTCCCGGCGTTCGGTCTTGATCTCGAACCTGTCCGCAAGCTCCTCGGGCGACATCGGATGCTGCGCCTCGTCGCGGATGAACGCGATGAGGCTTTGCCGCTGCGGCAGGTCGGACGGGCGCCGGCGGCGGCTCACGAGGCACCTCCCAGGGTTCGCCCCAGGAAGGCTGCGGTGCGCTGCAGGAACGCCTCCGCGTCCTGGCGCGGTACGTGCTCATAGGATGGAAGCATCTCAAACTCCTTCTCCCGACTGCCGATCCGTTCGAAGAGCAGCCTCGACGCCTCGGGGCGCACCGTCGGGTCGTGCTCGGATTGCAGCACGAGCGCGGGTGCGCGCACCTTCGGGGCTTCGAGGGCGGCCTCCCGCGTCGCACGCACGAGTTCTGCCACGGCGTGCACCGAGATGCGGTCCTCGGCTTCGGGTCCAATCTTGATGAACGGAACGGCGCGCCACAGGTAGGGTGCGATCAGGGCCGTCCTGCGCTGCACTCCGGCCGCGGGGTTCACGCACACCAGCGCGCGGACGGGGAAGCGCGCCGCCAGATCCACCGCCAGCATACCCCCGAGCGAGAGGCCCAAGACGGCGACGCCGCTGCCCGCGCCCTCCTCCACGAGCTCCAGGAGGCCGAGCTCGGCGCTGCGACGCCACGCGTAGGCGGACGCCCGACTGAGTTCGAGCGGTCCCGCGCCATGGCCGGCCAGCCACGGCGCGGAGACCCTGTAGCCGTCCGCCGCCAGCCGCTCGCCGAACGCCGCGAGGTCCGCCGGGGCGCCCGTGAAGCCATGCACGAGCAGGACGCCCGGACCGCCCTGCCCCCAGCGCAGGCCCTCTGGCATGCCCTCGCTAGAAGCCGACGCGCGCGAGGACCAGCGACAGGGCGAAGAAGACGAACGCGAGCACGGCCGTCGCGCGCGCGAGGCTCTCGTCGAGCCCGCGCCGCCTGCCGAAGAAGGTCTCGCTCGAACTGCCGAAGGAACCTGTGAAGCCCGGGACGCGCGCCGACTGCAGCAGGATGCTGACGACCAGCAGGATCGCCACCAGGATGTAGACGATCAGACCCAGGGTCTTCAAAAACTGTTCACCGCCCAAATCTTCGTTACTTGGCTGAGTGTAGCACCCCAGCGCCCGCGCGCACAAGCGAGCCGGCATAGCGCTGGGACTCGCCCAGCTCGTCGGCGATGCGCAGGAGCTCGTTGTACTTGGCCACGCGCTCGCCCCGAGCGGGCGCGCCGGTCTTGATCTGGCCGGCACCCGTGGCCACGGCGAGATGCGCGATGGTCGCGTCGTCCGTCTCACCGGAACGGTGCGAGATGAAGGTCGTATAGCCGCTGCGCCTGGCCAGGGCCATCGTCTCGAGGGTCTCCGTGAGGGTGCCGACCTGGTTCAGCTTGATGAGGATGCTGTTGGCCGCGCCCTGCGCGATGCCCTGCTGGAGCCGCTCTTCCTGCGTGACGAAGATGTCGTCGCCGACGATCTGCACCTTGTCGCCGATCGCCTGCGTCAGCAGCCGGAACCCTTCGAAGTCCTCCTCGGCGAACGGGTCTTCCAGCAGGATGATCGGATACCGCGACACCCAGCCGCTGTAGATCTCCACCGCCGCCTGCCGCTCCACGAGCTGGCCGTTCAGGCGGTAGCTCGCGCCCTCGAGCAGCTCGCTCGCGGCGCAGTCGATCGCCAGCGCGACATCCTCGCCCGGCCTGAGGCCCGCGGCCTCGATCGCCCGCACGAGGAACTCGATGGCCGCCTCGTCGCTCGGCAGGTCCGGCGCGAAGCCGCCCTCGTCACCGACCGCCGTCGCGAGACCCTGCTTCTTCAGGAGCGACTTCAGCGTGTGGTAGACCTCCGCGCCGTAGCGCACCGCCTCGGCGAAGGTCGGGGCGCCTACGGGCGCCAGCATGAACTCCTGCACGCCCACGTTGTTGTCGGCATGCTTGCCGCCGTTGATGACATTCATGAACGGCACCGGCAGGAGGTTCGCCCCGACGCCGCCCAGGTAGCGGAAGAAGGGCAGGCCGGTCGCGTTCGCCGCCGCCCTGGCGACGGCGAGACTGACGCCGAGAATCGCGTTCGCGCCGAGGTGCGACTTCTGCTTCGTGCCGTCGAGCTTCAGAAGCCGGCGGTCGACCGCCACCTGGTCGAAGGCGTCCATGCCTTGCAGTTCCGGCGCGATCAGCCGCTCGACGTTCGCGACCGCCGTCCGCACGCCGAGCCCGTGGTAGCGCGCGGGGTCGCCGTCGCGCAGCTCCGTCGCCTCGTGCTTGCCCGTCGAGGCTCCCGACGGGACGATGGCGCGGCCGCGCGAACCGTCCGCGAGCCACGCCTCCACCTCCACGGTGGGATTGCCGCGGGAGTCGAGCACTTCGCGGGCGCGCAGGTCCGTGATCCTGGTCATCTCGAGGCACGCTCCTTCACGATGAGACTCTCTCCGGTCATCTCGGCCGGCCTCTCCAGGCCCATGATCGCGAGCAGTGTCGGGGCCACGTCGGCGAGGATGCCGTCGCGCAGGCTCTCCCCGGGCTCGGCGCCCGCGAGCAGCACCGGCACGAGGTTGCGGCTGTGTGCGGTCTGCGGGCCGCCCCGCGCGTCGATCATCTCTTCCGCGTTGCCGTGGTCCGCCAGCACCAGCACCTGGCCTCCCTGCTCCAGCAGGGCGGGCAGGAGCGCCGCAAGGCTACGGTCGACCGCCTCGACCGCGGCGACCGCCGCGGGGATCGACCCGGTGTGGCCGACCATGTCGGCATTCGCGTAGTTGAGCACGAACAGGTCCGGGCGCTCCCGGCGCACGCGCCGCACGGCCTCTTCCGTCAAGGCCCCCGCCGACATCTCCGGCTGGAGGTCGTACGTCGTGACCTTCGGCGAGGGGACGAGCACGCGCTCCTCGCGGGGAAACGGCTGCTCGCGCCCGCCGTTGAGGAAGTACGTCACGTGTGCGTACTTCTCCGTCTCGGCCATGCGCAGCTGCGTGAGGCCCGCCTGGCTGACCACCTCGCCGATGGTGTTCTCCACGGCGAGCGGCCCGAATGCGCGGGGGATCTGGAAGTCCCCGTCGTACTCCGTCATCGCGGAGAGCGGGAACGTGCCCTCCGGGCGGCGGAAGCCGTCGAACGCGGGGTCGGCGATGGCCCGCGAGATCTCGCGGGCGCGGTCGGCGCGAAAGTTCCAGAAGAAGAACGGGTCCTGCGCCCTCGCGCCTTCGTACGCGCCGATCAGCGTCGGCACGACGAACTCGTCGTCCTCGCCCGCGGCGTACGCCATCTGGAGCCCTTCGAGGGCCGATCCCGCGCGCCGTCCCCTGCCGCGCACGATGGCGTCGTAGGCGGCCTCCACCCTGTCCCAGCGCCGGTCGCGGTCCATGGCGTAGTAACGGCCGCCGATCGTCGCGACGCGGGCCCCTGTCTCGCGGCACACGGCCTCCAGGCGCTCGAGCGACTCGCCGGCGCTGCGCGGCGGCACGTCGCGCCCGTCGAGGATGGCGTGCACCAGCACCTCGCGCCCCGCCAGGAAGCGGATGAGCGCCAGCGCGTGGTCGACGTGCGCGTGCACGCCGCCCGGCGACAGAAGGCCCATGACGTGCACGCGCTGCGCCTCCCGCAATGCCGTGAAGACCGGGTTGCGCTCGAGCTCTCCCTGCGCGATGGCGCGGCTGATGCGCGGCAGGTCCTGATAGACGACGCGCCCCGCGCCGATGTTGAGGTGGCCGACGTTGGAGTTGCCCATCTGGCCGTCCGTGAGGCCGACGGCCTCGCCGTCGGTGCGCAGGCGCGCCATGGGCCAGCGCCCCGTCAGCTCGTCCCAGTACGGCGTCCTGGCCTGGGAAACCGCGTTGCCGGGCCCTGCCGGGGCGATGCCCCAGCCGTCGAGAACGATCAGTCCCGCGGGCCGTCCGCTACGCATCCACCATCACCTCCAGCATGGCGAGAAAAGAGCTCGGGTCGAGCGAGGCCGATCCGACCAGCAGCCCGTCGACCAGCGGTTCGGCCATGAATCCTGGCACGCTCGCGGCGGATGTGGAGCCGCCGTAGAGCAGCGAGAGATGCCCGAGTGCCTGGGGGCCGCAGCGCTCCCGCACCCGCTCGCGGATCAGCGCCGCCGCGTCGCCGGCCTGGGCGGGTGTCGCCGGGGCACCGCTGCCGATCGCCCAGACGGGCTCGTAGGCGATGACGAGCTCCCCCCCGAGGACTCCTGAGAGAGCGTCGAGGACGGTGTCCACCTGGGCGCGGATGCAGGCCGGGCCCTGCCCCGCGCCGCGTTCCCCGGCGTCTTCCCCGACACAGTAGACGGGCGTCAGCCCGGCGCGCCAGAGCGCAGCGATCTTGCGCGCGGCGAGCTCGTCGTTGTCGCCGGCGTAGCGGCGCCGCTCGGAATGGGCCACGAGCGCGTAGCGGCAGCCTGCGTCCCGGAGCTGGCCGGCGGAGACCATGCCCGTGAAGGCCCCTTCGTCGGCCCACGCGACGTCCTGGGCGCCGAGCGCGATCTGCCCGGCATGGTCCCGCAAGGCGCAGAGCGCGGTCAGCGGCGGAAAGACGACGACCTGCGCCCGTCCGAGCAGCGGCGAGCCCGCGACGGCCCCGAACCAGGCCCTGGCCTCGGCGATCGTCTTGTACATCTTCCAGTTGGCCGCGAGGATGGCCATCTCAGCTCTCCAGGAGGCCTTCGATGCCGGGCAGGACCCGTCCTTCCAGGAACTCGAGCGACGCGCCGCCGCCCGTCGAGACGTGTCCGACCCTGTCGGACACCCCCGCCGCGGCGGGGGCAGCCCCCGAGGCGCCGCCGCCCACCCACCCGTAGCCCCCGCACGCCGCGGCGGGCCTCG
>Ga0080006_1194040_pt1 | contig 42010 bp, 40 predicted proteins | sample RS3BMetagenome_FD_69209 | JGI IMG/M metagenome (GOLD analysis project Ga0080006, IMG submission 69209) | Ferric oxide microbial mat and aquatic microbial communities from Rainbow Spring, Yellowstone National Park, USA - RS3B (SPADES... ...
CAGCGCCTCGATCGAGATAATCACCGCGCCCTGCTCACAGCGCGGTCCGCCCACCAACAGCCCCCCGCCGCTGATAATCTTGAAATCGGTGGTCATCAGCGGCTGGTCGCCCTCGAACAGCGTCACCTCCATGTGAATCATGTCGCCGTCGCGGTCGATCGGTTCGATCTGCAGAATTCGCCCGCCCGGCAGGTCGAACTCCACCAACTGACCGAAGCGGGTCTGGCGGTCCTGGTGACTGACCAGATGGTAGGTAGTGAAGTGAAATAGCCGTTCCAGATGGCGTTGGAGGGCGCGCAGGCTGGCATCGCAACCCTTATTGGTGTCGGAGGCGAGGACCGAGTTGATCCTGACTTCGACCGCGCCGGCCGAAGGTAGCGCCGCCGCGCCCGCCGCCAGGGTTACCAGCAACACCACGCTCAAGCCGGCGGTTCGGGTTACCCGCTCAGTTATCGCCCGAATCCTCATCCGGCAACCATATGACCGTGGTTTTGTTCTCCGGCTCGCTCCATACCGCCACCGAGGGGGCCTTGGTCTCCAGGCGCGAGATGTAGGCCTGGCTGTCCTGGGTGGTGGCGGCTAGCGCCTCGGGTTGGTTGATAGCCGACTGCGGGCCAGCGGCAAGCGTAGGGCTGGTGACGTGCATCGCATGGCTGACCGGGCTACCCACCAGCAGGATCACCCAGGCACCCACCGCCAGCGCAGCCGAGGCGAAACTCAAGCCCGCCACCCAGCCCGCGGACCATTCCGGCGGACGGACGCGCCATAGCCAAGCGCGCGGCGGGCGTTGGCGAGGCAAACGCGCCATCACGGCGGCGCTGAAGTCGGGCAGCTCGGGTGGGACCAGCATCTGGCGTAGCTCGTGACCGACCAGTCCCAGATCCAGCAGCTCCTGGCTGCAAGAGGGGCAGCTCACCACATGGTTTTGAACCAGGGTGGACTCCGCCTGGGCCAATTCCCCGTCATGGTAGGCGGAGAGCAGGGGGTTTATGAAATCGCAGCGATCCAAGGCTTTCTCAGTTCATTCGCACGTCTTTCAGCAGCTCGCGCAGCCGATTGCGGGCGTAGTGCAAACGGCTCATCACGGTGCCCTTGGGACAACCTAGGATGTCGCTAATCTCGTCGTAACTAAGACCGTCAACTTCGCGTAAAAGTATCACCGCCCGATGCTCCGGCGTCAACTCATCCAAGGCCTGATTCAATTTGACTCCTAATTCGCCACGTGCCGTGGTTGTGAATGCGTCAGCCTGCGGCGCCGGCACCCGTTCCAATTCCGCTTGAGCTTCCTCCCCATGCATCACCACATGGCGTCCCTCGCGCCGGCGCCAATCGATCGCCAAGTTGGCGGCGATCCGATAAAGCCAGGTGGCAAAGCTAGAGCGCGCCTCGAACCGCGCCAAGTTCTGGTAGGCGCGGATGAAAGTTTCCTGCGCCAGTTCTAGCGCGTCGTCAGGGTTATACACCAGCGCCCGCGCCACCGAAGTCACCCGGCGCTGGTAGCGCTCCACCAGTATGCCAAAGGCCTCGCGCTGGCCGGCGGCGGCGCGCTTGATGAGCTGGCGCTCCTCCTCGTCGGGTTTGAGCGCGCTTCTCAATGGAAGTAGACGAAGGAGCCGGCGGTTACATTCACAGGCTTAACGGACGCAGGGCGGCCCAGTTGGGTCCGGCTTTGAGTTCCACCCGCAGCGGCACCGCCAACTCGGCCACCTGCTCCATCTCCGCGCGTGCCAGCGCCGCTACCTTATTTAGTTGTTCTTGAGGCACTTCGAAGAGCAATTCGTCATGAACCTGCAACACCATTTGGGCCCCCGGGGCCTGGCTCGCCAGTTTTCCATGCAGCCGCACCATCGCCATCTTTATCAAATCGGCGGCGGTGCCCTGAATCGGAGTGTTGATGGCGATGCGCTCGGCCTGGGCCCGCGCGCCACCTTGCGGCGAATTGAGCTCGGGCAAGTAGCGCCGCCGCCCCAGCAGAGTAGCCACATAACCGCTGGCCCGCGCCTGGGTCAAGCAATTCTCGAACCAAGCGCTGACCCCGGGTAGCCGGGCGAAATAAGCCTTGATGTAGCTGGCCGCCTGCTCCAGGCCAATTTCCAGCTCGCCGGCCAGGCGCTGCGGTCCCATACCGTAGATAATCCCAAAATTGATTACTTTGGCTAGCCTGCGAGCTTCCGCGTCTACCGCATCCGGGCCGACCCCCAACAATTCCACCGCAGTCCGCTGATGGATGTCTTCGCCTTTGACAAATGCCTCCACCAACACCGGATCGGTCGAGAGATGGGCCAGGATGCGCAGTTCGATCTGCGAATAGTCGGCCGACAGCAACAGCGCGCCGGGGCGCGCCACGAAGGCCTGCCTGATACGCCGTCCCTCGGCGGTACGGGTGGGAATATTCTGCAGATTGGGCTCGGTGGAACTAAGCCGCCCGGTGGCGGTGAGCGCTTGGTGAAAGCAAGTGTGCAAGCGCCCGCCGCTATCCACCGCAGCCGGCAAAGCATCCACATAGGTGGATTTCAGCTTGGAGATCGCCCGATATTCCAGCAGCCGGCGCGGTAGTTCATGCAGCGCGGCGAGTTTGGTCAGGACATCGACGTCGGTGGAATAGCCGCTTTTGGTCTTCTTAAGGCCCTTGGTCGGAAGCTTCAACTCATTAAAGAGAATCTCGCGCAGTTGGTTGGGCGAATTCAGGTTGAAGGAATGGCCCGCCAGCTTGCTGCATTGCTCCTCCAACTGGCTTAGCTGCGCGCTGAATTCAAGCCCCATCGCGGTCAGCGCCTGGGCGTCGATCCCCACCCCCACCTCTTCCATGTCGGCCAACACCGCGGCCAGGGGCAACTCGACCTGGGCGAAGACTTCGCTCAAGCCGTCGGCGCGCAGGCGGGCCTCGAGCACCGGCCATAGCGCGGCCACGATTTCCGCCGCCGATCCCGCCATGGTCGCGCCCGGCGACGCCAGGTGCTCGTGATAGAGATCCTCCAGGCTGGGTTCGGCGCGCCCCGGATTAATCAGAAAACCGGCGAGCATGGTATCGAAACCGACCCCTTTCAAGCCCAGGCCTTGCTCGTGCAAGGCGCGCAGATGAGCCTTGAAATCATGGCAGGCGCGCGGCGGAACCGAGGCATCCAGCAAGTCACGCAGGTCGCGCCAGTTGGCCTGCTCGACCACCAGCACGGTGTCCTCATCGAGCGCCTTGAGTTCGATCCGGTCGGACTGCATCTCCAGGGCCAAGCCCCGGCTGCCGGCCAGGCGTTTGCTGGCCTCTTCGATTTCGCCATGGCCCAAAATCAGCGCGCGGGCCGGGGCCGTGCGCGGGCGGGCCTGCTCCAAACCCAGCTCGCCCAGGACGGAATTGAACTCCAGCTCGCGCAGTAGCTCAATCGTGGCAGGCTCGTCGATCCCGGCGAAGGCGAAGTTCTCGAGTTGCAGATCGGTGGGAACGTCGGTATCGATACGCACCAGCTTGCGCGACAGTTCCAGCTCGCCGCGATGGTCAGCGATAAGCTGAGCCAGCCTTTTGCTTCCCCGAATAGAGCTTTGCGCCACGGCCGCTGGATTGGCCAGGATCTGATCGAGAGAGCCGAATTGGTTGAGCAGGGCGGCGGCGGTCTTGTCGCCGACCCCGGGCAATCCGCGCACATTGTCGATAGGGTCGCCGGTCAGCGCCATCAGATCGATCACCGAGCTGGGGTCCACCCCGATGCGTTCGCGCACCTCGCGCGGTCCCACCCGCCGGTCGCGCATCGTGTCCCACAGGCTTAGATGGGGGCGCACCAATTGCATGAAATCCTTGTCGCCGGTCAGGATCACGACCTCGAACTGCTGGCGCAGCGCGCGCAGGGCCAGGGTTCCGATAACGTCGTCGGCCTCGTAACCTTCGCGAATCACGCGCGCGATTCGGAAGGCATCGACCAGGCGATAGATATAAGGAAACTGCACCTGCAGGTCGCTCACCGGGGCGGCGCGATTGGCTTTATAGTCCTCGAACAGATCGTCGCGAAAGGTCCGTGCCGGAGCGTCGAAAACGATCGCCAGATAGCGTGGCCGGGTATCCTTGAGCAGCTTGAGCAGCATGCGCAAAAAGCCGTAGATCGCGTTGGTGGGCAAGCCGCGCGAGTTGTTAAGCGGCGGCAGCGCATGAAAGGCGCGGAAAATGTAGCCGGAACCATCGACCAGGTACAGGATGGGGCGGGCTTCGCTCATTGCGGCGAGGCTAACAAAAGCGCCCGTGGCGAAGCCAGCCCGCGCCCCGGCTTCCAAGCGGGGTCGTATTGACAGTCGATGCCATGGTGATTAACTGATTGGGTTGCTTATATTCCCCATGAATAAAGGGGGATGGCGCGGCGTCCCTAGGTTTACTCGCGTCGTGTAGAGGCATTGGAGCGCCGGAAGTTCGGGCTCCTTCGCCGCGATCGCGTATGGGGGCGGGCTGGGATTTCCAGGGCCGGGCATAGTGTGGCCGATCAATCTGCGTAAGGCGCATGACACCGCCCGCTGGCACGAACTGAATCAAGGTGCAGCCATTGGAGCGCACAGTTGAATGATTGAGGTTAAACAGCTCACCAAATTATACGGCAACTTTGTTGCTATCAAAGACGTCTCCTTCAAGGCCGAGAAAGGGCAGATTCTGGGCTTCCTCGGACCCAATGGTGCGGGCAAGACCACGACCATGCGGATTATCACCGGCTTTATGCCTGCCAGCTCAGGGACGGTGCTGATCGACGGCCTGGATATTTTCTCGCACTCCTTGGAAGCGCGCCGGCTGATCGGCTATCTGCCGGAAAATCCACCGCTGTACGTCGAGATGAGGGTGGAGAGCTACTTGCGCTTCGTGGGCCGGCTCAAAGGGCTCAGCCGCGACGCGATCGACGGCGCCTTGGATCACGCGGTGGAGATCTGCGGCTTGCGCGAGGTGCGCAATCGCATCTGCGGGCAACTCTCCAAGGGCTATCGCCAGCGGGTGGGCTTGGCCGGGGCCTTGATCCACAACCCGCCGGTGCTGGTGATGGACGAGCCGACGATCGGCTTGGATCCTCGCCAGATCCGCGAAATCCGCAGCGTGATTCGCGACTTGGCCGGCGACCACACTATCGTGCTGTCCACCCATATCCTGCCCGAGGTCTCCCAGATCTGCGAAAAAGTCGTGATTATCAACCACGGCCGGGTGGTCAAGGAGCAGGCGATTGCCGACCTGCCCGGACCGCTGGAGGATGAGTTCCTCAAGGCTATCGCCGGCGACCGCGAACATGAGGACGCCGACGCCGAAGAGGAGTTGGAAGAGGTCGAGGCCGGACGGAGCGCGATGTCATGAAGAACGCCTTGTTGATCGCCAATCGCGAGTTGCAGGCCTATTTCGTGCAACCCGTGGCCTACGTAGTGATGACGGTCTTTCTGCTATTGGGCGGGTGGTTCTTTTTCGCCCTGCTGCGCCGCTTCGACGTGATCCAGGAGATGTACCTGGCGATGCAGAATCCGCGCGCGCTGGCTCAGCTCAACCTCAATCAGTTGGTAATCCAGCCCTTGCTCCACAATCTGGCGATCGTGCTGGTGCTGCTGGTGCCGGCCCTCACCATGCGCAGCTTCGCCGAAGAAAAACGCATCGGGACCTATGAATTGCTGCTCACCTCGCCGGTGCGAACCGGAGAAGTAGTGGCCGGCAAGTTCATCGCCGCGATGGTCATGATCCTGGTGATGGTGCTACTGACCGCGATTTTCCCCCTGATCCTGGTCCTGTTCGGCAATCCCGAGATCGGGATCATCGCCTCGGGCTACCTGGGCCTGGCCTTTTTGGGTGTGGCCTTCGCCTCGGTTGGCCTGTTCACCAGCTCGCTTACGCAAAATCAGATCATCGCCGCGATTAGCTGCCTGGGGGCCCTGCTGCTGTTGTTCGTCATCTCCTGGCCAGCGGAAATCGGCGGCAGCACCACGGTCAGTGCGTTGCTGGGCTATCTGGCGCTGCCCGGCCATTTCAGCAACATGGTCAACGGCCTGATCGACACCAAGGATATTATCTACTTTCTCAGTCTGATGGCGGTGGCGCTGTTCTTGACCCAGCGCGCGGTCGAGTCGGCCCGCTGGCGCTGAGGGGTGGGAGTCTTTTAGTTATGCAAAGAAGTGCGGCTTTAGCCGGCATCATCGGCCTGGTTCTGCTGGCTTTCGGGGTGCTGGATTATTTCATTGCCTCGGGCTTCCATCTCTTCGTCATGATCAACGTGGTCGCCGGGGCCTTCGCCCTGGTGTTATGGGCCACCAACGTTAGTCGCGACAGCCTGGGCAGCGCGATCGGCAGCCGGACCACCAAGTACGGCGCCAACGCATCCATCTACACCATCGTCTTCATCGCCCTGCTGGTCGGGGTCAACTATCTGGCCAATCAGTACAATCGGCGCTTCGACACCACCCAGGAGAAGATCTACAGCCTCTCGCCGCAATCGATTCAGATCGTGCGGTCGCTCAAGCGTCCGATCAAGTTCTACGGCTTTTTCCAAGGTGGCACCAATCCTCAGGCGCAACAGGAGTACGAGGCCTATCAGTACGCTTCGCCCCAGGTCTCCTACCAGCTCATCGATCCCGACCGCCATCCCGAGTTGGCCGAGCGCTACCACGTCAGCCTGATGAACACTACCCGGGTTCAGTACGGCGACGACAATCCGGCCCACGGTACCAACGTGACTGAGCTGAGCGAGGAGAATCTGACCAACGCTATTCTCAAGCTGACCCGCGGCGGCACCAAAGTCGCTTACTTTCTGGATGGCGAGGGCGAAGCCGACCCCGACGACAGTAAGAGTCAGGAGGGGATGTCCAATTTCAGGCAGGCCTTGGAGGGTGAGGGCTATCAGGTCAAAAAGGTCTTCCTCGCTACCCGCGCCGAGGTGCCCAAGGATTGCTCCATCCTGATTGTGGCTGGTCCCACTCGGGTGATGTCTCAGCACGTGCTTGACGCCTTTGACGGCTACCTCAAGCGTGGCGGCAACGCCCTGGTGATGTTGCGTCCGGTCGGGCCGGATCTGACCGATCCCGAGGCCAACCTGGTCGCTCTGTTGGGCAAGGAGTGGGAGCTCAAGGTCGGCAACGATGTCGTGGTTGACCAGGTGCTGCGGCTGTTCGCTGGACCGGCGCTGGGACTCAATCCGATGGTCCAGGACTATCCCGACTCGCCCATCACCCACAACTTCACGCAACGGGTAGTCTTTCCCGAAACCCGCTCGGTCACGCCGATGCCGGGTAAGGCCGGCTTGACCGTGCTGCCGGTGGCACGCACCAGCGCGACCTCGTGGGCCGAGACCGACCTGTCGGATCTGTATAAAAAGCAGACCGCGAAATTGGACGCTCAGGATACCAAGGGGCCGATCACCGTGGCGTCCTCGGTGCAGGCCTTTTTGGAGGCGCTGGGTTACGCCAAGAGTGGGGAGTCGCGCATGGTGGTGCTGGGCAGCACCGATCTGGCCAACAACCAGTACTTCGACCAATTCTATAATCGCGACTTCGTCATGAACTCGGCCGACTGGCTGGCGGGCGAAAGCAAGTCAATCTCCATTCGGCCTCGCAGCCTGCACGCTTCCAGCTTCCGTCTGACCGTGGCCCAGTTCAGCGTGGTCTTTGCGCTGTCAGTGCTATTGTTGCCCGAGTTGCTCCTGATCTGCGGTATCGCGGTGTGGTGGGAGCGGCGCAACTGAAGGGCGCCGGCGGTTGAATTCAGTCATGCCGATTCGTAACACGATTATTGCTTTTGTGGCGCTGCTGGTGGTGGGTGCGATCGTCTACCTGACTCGTTCGCACAACACGGTGGCGCCAGTCCATTATCTGTTCAACGTCAAGCCCGAGGCGCTCACCCGCTTGACCCTGAAGTACCCCAACGCCGAAATCGATCTGGTACGCGAGGCCGGCAAATGGAAACTGGTCAAGCCGGTGAAGGCGCCGGCCGACAATGACGCGGTGAAAACCCTGGCCCAGGAGATAGCCCAGTGCCAGATCGAGCGGACGGTCGATGAGCATCCGGCCAGCCTGGCTCCTTTCGGCTTGGCCCAGCCCCAGGCCACGATCATCGCGGCGACTAAAACCGGCGTGCTCCCGGCGATCGAGGTGGGCAAGACCACGCCGGTGGGTTACAACGTCTATATCAAGACCAGCGCCAAGCCGGCGGTAATGATTACGGCGGCTGCCTTTGGTCCCGGCACCAAGCGCACCGCTACCGATCTGCGCGACCACACTTTGCTCAGCTTCAGCGCCGACGACGTCAACCGGTTTGTGATTGCGCGTCCCAATGCTCCCGCGATCGAGGTCGACAAGCAGGCCGGGAAGTGGGTGATCGTCAAGCCCGCGCGCTTTCCGGCCGATCAGCGGACGGCGCAGGAATTTCTCAACTCGCTCTCCAATTCGCGAATCAACGAGTTCGTCAACGATAATCCTACGGACTTGGCCAAATACAACCTGGCCAAACCCAGGATTACGGTGACGGTCTATCGGGATTCGGGCAAACCGCTATCGCTCGAAGTAGGCGGTCAGATCATGAGCGCGGGCAAGGAAGGCTTCTACGTTCAGCGCGACGGCCAGCCCGAAGTTTACTCGATCAACAGTTGGATGTTCGCCGACCTCGACAAGGATTTAGGCGATCTGCGCGACAAGACGGTGCTTGCCTTCGAGCCCTCCGACGTCGAGCGCATCCAGGTGACTCAGAACGGCCACACCTTCGACGTCGTGCGCAAGCCGGCGGGCAAATGGTACGTCGAAAGCAACGGTGGCAGCATCAAGGCGTTGGCCGATCCGGTCAAGGTCGAGCAGTTCATGGACCACCTGCGCACCATCAAGGGCGACCAGATTGCGCAGGACTCGCCGACCGACTTGAGCAAGTTCGGGCTCAACGCGCCCGGCCAGCAGGTCGCGCTTTATGGTCAGGACAACAAATCCCTGGGCTGGGTCAAATTCGCCAAGCTCGAGCGCCACGAAGACAACAAGGTCATCAACCCGACCCAGCGTATCGATTATTACGCGATGTCGAGTCAGGAGCCGACGGTCTACGGACTTTACGAGGCCTCCTATCGCGACCTTGATAATGGCCTGTCCGGACTGCAGGCGATAAGCGCGCTGCCGGCACCTGCGCCGGCCAAACCGGGTAAGCAAGCGGCCAGCAGCGTGGCCAAGCATTCCTGAGCGGCCCCGCCGGGCCGCCGATGGCGCGAAGGTCAGCCTGGTCCTGGGATCGGAAAGCGGATCGCAGCCGTCGTCGCATCTGAGCCGGGATTACCCGCATTACGGTGCATCTCCTGACAACCAGCTGTGAGTCGTTGGCCATTGGCCGAGCATTTCGACCTCGCGGTCTGCATGGAGACGCTGCATTACTGCCGCGACGTTGCGGATATGCTCGGGCTTAAGCTGTGGAAGGAGCCGGCTAAGGGGCCTTTGCGCGGTGGGATGCTGGCACGTGCGCTCGGATCGCTCAGGTATAAGCCGCAGGTCCGCGGCTGCCGCATCTTGTTTTCATGGTCGGATGCTCGGCTTTTGACAGTGGGAGCGAAGCGCTTGATATCATTGCGCTGAACTTCGATTCGCCCAAAGAAAAAAGAGTTGGATAATGGCGCACTTGAATTGCAGATTGCCCGAAAGCTTATGGCGGGCGCTCAATGCACGGGCCCGACGCGACGGCGAGCCGCTGAGCCATCTGGTGGCACGCGCGTTGGCCGAATTTCTCGACCTCAATCATGCCACCATCTTTCAGGTCTCGACTTCCAGCGCGCTGGTCGAGGGGATCTATCAAGGGGCGGTGCGGGTCGGCAAGTTGCGCGAACATGGCAACCTCGGGCTGGGGACCTTCGATCATCTCGACGGCGAGATGGTGGTGGTCGATGGCGAATTTTATCAGGTCCGCGCCGACGGTGCGGTAAGCCGGGCCGCCGACGACCTGCTGACTCCCTTTGCGGTGGTGACCGATTTTACCCCCGACCACAAGGCGGAGTTGGCCGGTTGCGCCAGCCTGGCCGAGTTGACCGCGGCCTTCGACCGCTTGCGCGACTCGCCCAACTTCTTTTTTGCCTTGCGCGCCGATGGCCGTTTCGATCGGGTGCACACGCGCGCGATGTGTCGCAGCGAAGAGGGTGTGCCATTGGCCGCGGCGGCCGCCCATCAACCGGAATTCGAGTTTGGCCCGGTGGAGGGAACCCTGGTCGGTTTTTGGTCCCCGCAGTACACCAAGACCCTCAATGTTCCCGGCTACCATCTGCACTTCCTCGACCGCCAACGCACGCGCGGCGGCCATCTGCTCGCATGCGCGGGCGGAGCCTTGGAACTTAAATGCCAGCGGGTCGCGGGCTTGACCGTCGCGCTGCCCGAGACCGAAGACTTCCTCAAGGCGGACTTCAGCCGCGACCCGGGCGAGGCCCTGGCCTACGCCGAACAGGAGCACAAGTGAGTTGGATCAAACGGCCGAGCGGCCCAGGGAAAAGTCGCCTTGCGAGGGTGGGACGCCTGCGATAGACATATAGAACAATGCGCGTCAAACCACGCTTCCTGCTCGGGGGCGGCCTAATTGTAGCCGCCATCGCTTACCTGATTGTGGTCGGCATCCGCAGCACTTCCGAATATTACCTGACCGTACCCGAAGCGCAGGCTCGCCAGACCCAGCTCATGGGCCAGGCCGTGCGGGTAGCTGGCCGCGTACAGGCCGGCACGATCGATTGGGATCCGGTCAGTCTGACGCTACGCTTTGCGATGGGGCCGATCCCCCCGGGTGACGATGGCACCGCCGCTGATACGGGCGCGATAAAAGCGGTCAGCGCTCATCCTCTTATGCTCTTTTCCGTGGTTTGCCGCGGTGAGCCCAAGCCGGATATGTTCGCGCCTGGGCGCGACGTTATCGTCGAGGGGCATTTGACCGGCCCCGGCGCGATCGAGGCCGAGCAGGTGCTGACAAGCTGTCCCTCTAAGTACACCCCCAAAAAGCCGAGCTGAGTGGGCTAAGGGCGATGGCATTTTTAGGCAAGTTGGCACTTGGGCTCGCGCTGCTCCTGGCGCTTTATTCGATTGGCGCCAATTGGCTGGGGATGCGCCGTCGTCGCCCCGAGCTGCTGGCCAGCGCGCGCCATGCGTTGTGGGCGATGGCCGCGATGGTGGCGTTGGCGGCGGGCACGTTGTGGGCCGCGTTGCTGCAAAGCGACTTCAGCCTGGAGTATGTGGCCAGCTATACCAGCACTACCCTGCCCACGGTTTACAAGGTGACCTCGTTGTGGGGCGGTCAGCAGGGGTCGCTGCTGTTCTGGACCCTGTTGCTGTCGCTGTTCACGGCGCTGGTGGCTTTTCAGAATCGCGCTCGCAATAGCGAAATCGCACCCTGGGTGCTGATCGTGATGGCGGGCGTGGCGGTGTTTTTCCTGGGGATGCTCAATTTCGTCACCCGCCCCTTCGATCCGCTGATTCCGGCCGCGGCCCAAGGACGCGATCTCAATCCGCTGCTGCAAAACTACTGGATGGCGATCCATCCACCCTCGCTCTATACCGGCTACGTCAGCGCTACGGTCCCCTTCGCCTTTGCCTGCGCCGCGCTGATCACCCGCCGGCTGGACGACAACTGGATTCGCAGCACTCGGCGCTGGGCGATTTTCTCTTGGTTCTTTCTCACTTTGGGCAACATGTTCGGGGCGCGGTGGGCTTACGAAGTCTTAGGCTGGGGCGGTTACTGGGCGTGGGACCCGGTGGAAAACGCAGCCTTCATGCCCTGGCTGGTGATGACCGCCTACCTGCATTCGGTGATGGTGCAGGAGCGCAAGGACATGCTCAAGGTCTGGAACCTGGTGCTGATCGGGATGGCCTTCGCGCTGACCCTGTTCGGCACCTTCATCACCCGCAGCGGGGTTATCTCCTCGGTCCATTCTTTTACTCAGTCCGGTCTGGGACCATATTTTCTGGGTTTTCTGCTGGTGGTCGTGACCGGATACAGCGCACTGTTGATTAGCCGCCTGCCCGCGCTGCGCAGCCCGGCGGAAATCGAATCGTTCCTCTCGCGCGAGGCGGCCTTCCTGTTCAACAACCTGGTCCTTGTCGGGATCGCGTTTGCGGTCTTCTGGGGCACGATTTTCCCGGTCTTGTCCGAGGCTGTGCGCGGCGTGAAGATCACCGTCGGTCCGCCCTTCTTCAACAAGGTCAACGGGCCGTTGGCGCTGGCCTTGATTTTTCTGATGGGAGTGGGGCCGCTGATCGCCTGGCGTCGCGCCAGCCGCAAAAATCTGGTCCAGAGCTTCACCGCGCCGATGCTGTTCGGGCTGGGCGTGGGTTTGCTGAGCTTGGCCCTGGGAATCCACCTCTGGTACGTGCTGGTGGCTTTTTCGCTGGCCGCCTTCGCTTTGGCCACCGTCGTGATGGAATTCCAGCGCGGGATCGGCGCCCGCGGCCGCATGGTCCACGAACCGCCGCCGCGCGCCTTGGCCAATCTGATTGCCAAGAACAATCGCCGTTATGGCGGCTATATTGTCCACGTCGGCGTGGCCTTGGCCTTTGTCGGTATCGTCGGTTCCTCCTTCTTCAAGACCGAAGTCAAGCGCAGCGTCAATCAGGGGCAGAGCTTCGCGGTTGGCCCCTATCGGCTCACCTATCAGGGGCTATCGTCCTTCGAAAACCCTCACATGGAACGGCTGACCGCCAACCTGGCGCTGACTCGTAACGGGCGAGCGCTAGCAACGCTGAGTCCGGCCAAGCTGTTCTACAAGCGCGAACAGCAACCGGCCACCCAGGTGGCGATTCGCCCCACCCTGGCCGCCGATCTGTACGTGGTGCTGGCCGGGGTGGATGACAAAAGCTCGATGGCGACCTTCGAGGTCTTTCTCACGCCATTGGTGAGCTGGTTGTGGCTGGGGGGTCTGATAATGGCCTTGGGCACGGTGGTTGCGATGTGGCCCAACTTGCGCGAGCGTGAAGCGATTGCCGCCGCGCTCAGCCGCGCCCACGGCGCGGAATCCGCCACGGATCTGGTCCGCGGTGCCGGCAGCGGCTGAATGGAGCCGCGGCGCACACCGGCAACGGCGATGGTGTTGCTGGCGCTGGCAGTCCTGGCCGGCGCGACGCTGTGGGGCGGACTGGCCGGGGCAGCCGCGCGCGATACCGTGCAGGCGGTTGCCGAGGGGTTGACCTGCCAATGCGGATGCGGGCTGACGGTAGCCAATTGCAATCATCCCAACTGCGAGTTCAGCGTTCCGGCACGCCAGCAAATCGGCACGATGCTCGATCGGGGGATGAGTGGGGCGCAGATTCTGGCCAGCTTCCGCACCAAGTATGGCGAAAAGGTTTTGTCCGAGCCGGTCGCCGAGGGTTTCAACCTGCTGGCTTGGATCGTCCCGTTCGCGGCCATTTTGGCCGGCGCCATCCTGATCCTGATAGCTCTGCGGCGTTGGCGCAGCGAGGATTCCAACCCCGCGCGAGGTGGGACGGGCGCTTCTCCCGCCGCTTATGCAGCCAGCTTGCGTGGCCGTCTGGAAGAGGAACTGCGGCGCAAACTTTAGTTCGACGCGAGTGATCGTGCTCTATATTGCGGCGGTACTGATTGTAGTCGGGGTGGCGCTGTTCGTTACCGCGCCCCTGTTCGAGGCCGGGGCCAGCCAGCGCGCGCGGTCGGGCGCGGGCGACTTGGCGCGTCTGGAACATGAGCGAGAGTTGGCGTTGCAAGGGCTGCGCGAGTTGGAGTTCGACCACCAGATGCACAAACTGGCCGAGGAGGATTGGAGCGCGCTGAGGCAGGCTCTGGAAGAGCGCGCCTTGCGTGCGATGGCGCGGATCGAAGAATTGTCGGGTGCTCCCGCCACCGCGGCCGCGCCGCGCGTGGTTGCGATTCGCTCCAGTCAGTGGAATTTCTGCCCCGAATGCGGCCAGGCGACGGAGCGGTCGGTACGTTTTTGCCCGCACTGCGGCAGGCCCTTGCCAATCAAGGAAGCTGGCGCTTCCGGCTAGCAAACCCCCATGTCCGAGCTTTTGCTGCAGGCCGACGCGCTGAGCAAGTTCTACGGCGAATGGCCGGTGCTGGTCGGGATCGACCTCCGCTTGCGCCCGGGCCAGGCCGCGATGGTGGTCGGGCGCAATGGCGCCGGCAAGTCCACCCTTATCAAACTACTCGCCGGCCTGAGCCGCCCTGACGCCGGTCGCTTGCTGCTGTTTGGTCGCGAGTTCGCCGAGCGTGGCTCGCGCGAGCTCAGGCGGCTGGGCGTACTGCTTCATTACAGCATGCTTTATTCTCAACTAAGCGCGTTGGAAAACTTGAGCTTCTACGCGCAGCTCTATCGTTTGGACGATCCTATGACCGTCGCCGCCAGTTGGCTCACGCGGATAGGCTTGGAGCGCTACGCTGGTCGCCCGGTGCGGGCGCTCTCGCGCGGCATGGAGCAGCGCTTGGCGCTGGCACGCGCGCTGATCGCCAATCCCGATGTGATTCTGCTGGACGAGCCTCTGGCCGCGCTCGATCGCGAGGGCATCGGGCTGGTTTGCCGCCTGCTTCGCGACGCTTTGGCGCGCGGTGCGGCGGTCCTGCTCTCTGCTCATGGCGCACTTGAGCTGGAGGGGATAGAGCTTGAGTACTGGCGGCTGCAAGAGGGTCGCCTGGCGCCCTGGCAAACCGACGATCGCAACGACGAAGGGCGGCCGGCCGTCTCGATGCGCTCGCGGCTGGGTTGGGGTTAGCGATGTGGGGTCAATTCAGCGCCTTGGTGCGCAAAGATTTGCGACTGGAAATGCGCAGCGGCGAAAGTGTCGTCGCCCTGCTTGCGCTGGGATTGCTGATTCTGGTGGTAATGGTGATGGCGTTTGGCCCGGCCGCCGGCGCGCGCCGAGCCGAGGTTGCCGCCGGCGCGCTGTGGATCGCGTTGATCTTTGCCGCGATGCTGGGTGCCAGCCGTGCCATGTTGGCTGAATTGGAGAGCGGCTGTATCCGCGGGCTATTACTGAGCCCGTTACAGCCGGCTACTGTATTCGCCGCCAAATTGGCCGTGGCGCTGTTGTTCATGACCGTGGCAGGCGCGGCGGTCCTGGTCTTGATGGTCGTGCTATTCAATTTGCAGTTCGGACTGGGCTTGGTTCGCCTGCTCCCGGTTTTCGCGCTGGGCTGTATCGGGCTGGCGGCTTTGTGCACGCTGCTGGCGGCCATCTCGGGGCGGGTGCGCGCGGGCGCGATGTTATTGCCCGCCCTGCTTATCCCGCTCTACATTCCGGCCCTGATCGCCGGCAGCAAAGCCAGCGCGCTGGTGCTCAATGGCCAACCGCTTTCGGCTGCCGCCGCCTGGCTCAAGATTCTGATCGCCTTCGACCTGTTATTCGTGGTCGCGGGTTACTTGCTATTCGAGTACGCAGTGCTCGAGGACTAGAAAGCGATGAAGCATGGAGTGGTCTGGAGCTTGGGACTGGCGAGCATCGTGTCGATGCTGGCGGCGCTCTTCATGGTGTTCGTTTACGTCCCCACCGAGGCCCAGCAGGGGCTGGTGCAGCGCATCTTCTATTTCCATCTGCCCTGCGCTTGGGTTGCTTTTCTGGCTTTTGGATTGGTTGCGATCTCAGCCGCTCTGTATCTATGGCTGGGCAGTCAGATCTGGGACGACTTGAGCTACGCGGCAGCCGAAATCGGGATGCTGTTTTGCACCTTGGTCCTCATCACCGGTTCGATCTGGGCCAAGCCTATCTGGGGCACTTGGTGGACCTGGGATTCGCGCCTGACCACGACCTTCATCCTGTGGCTGCTTTACGCCGGCTACTTGCTGCTGCGCGCCTTTGCCGGCGACAGCCCCGAAGTCGCGCGCTTCGCCGCCATAATCGGCATCGTCGGGGTGGTCGATGTCCCGGTGATCATTGTTTCGGTGCGGTTGTGGCGCACCATTCACCCTGCGGTCCTGCTCACGCGCCAAGGCGGCCATGGGCTGCAGGATCCCCGCATGATCGCCACCTTGCTGGTGGCGCTGGGCGCGTTCAGCCTGCTGTTTGTCTGGCTGCTGTGGCTACGCTTGCGCACCTTGCGCCTGGGCTCGAAAATCGCCAACGCTCGCCGCCGCTTGGCGCTGTACGAGATGGAGGCCAGGGTGTGATGGATAACTTGGGCTATTTGTTCGCGGCCTACAGCCTGATTTTTGTCTTGATCGGCTTGTACGTGCTGCTGGTCGGCAATCGTCAGGCTCGCCTAGAGGAGCGCTTGAAGGAGTTGGAGGGCAGCCTGCGAGAGCTTACTCAAGCCTCACCCGCGGGCGGGCGCGAGGTCAGCCGGTAATCCCCAGATGGCACGATTCAGGTGGCAGGATCTCCGGCAAACCGGGCGTTCGGCCTTGCGCCAGCCTGGTTCGTGCGTAGGTTGGACAGACCCGGAAGATGCGGGCTTAAGGGCGAGCTAGCGGACGAGGAATGGAATTTCAGGACTATTACAAAACCCTGGGCGTGGCGCGCGGCGCTACTGAATCCGAGATCAAGTCCGCGTACCGCAAGCTGGCGCGCAAGCACCATCCTGACGTCAATCCGGGCAACAAGGAAGCCGAGCGGCGCTTCAAGGAGATCAACGAGGCCTATCAGGTCCTGGGCGATCCCGAGAAGCGGAAAAAATACGACGAGCTGGGTGCCGATTGGCAGCGCGGCGCGCCCGAGGACGAACTGCGCCGGCGCTACGCGCGGGCCGGGATGGGGCAGGGCGGGGCCCGCGCCCAGGGCGATTTCAGCGATTTTTTTGCCAGCTTTTTCGGCGGTGGTTTGGGCCGGGGCTTCGCTCGGGGCGGTTTCAGCCCGGCCGCCGAGCGCGCTCCCGACCTGGAAGCCGAAGTCGAGCTTTCGCTGGAAGAGGCGATGCATGGGATCAAGCGGCGGCTGGAGCTGAGCGCCAGCGACGAATGCCCGACCTGCCAGGGTTCGGGTATGGTGATGGAAAGCCAGCGCGCCGGTCAGGCCCGCGTGGTTCGGGCGGCTCGCGAATGTCCAACCTGCGGTGGCACCGGAATCGTCAACAACCGCCGCACTTTGGAGGTCACCATCCCGGCTGGAGCCGGCGACGGTAGCCGGATGCGCTTGGCGGGCCAGGGCGGGCGCGGGTTGCGTCCCAATCTGAATGGCGATCTTTATTTGACTGTACGCATTCTGCCCCATCGTATTTTCAAGCTGGAAGGGCGCGACTTGCGTTGTGAATTGCCGGTCTGGGATTACGAAGCGGTGTTGGGAGCCGAGGTTACGGTGCCCACCCCCCAGGGTAAAATCTCCCTCAAGATTCCGCCGGCCAGTCAGACCGGGCGGGTGATGCGCCTGCGAGGCAAGGGGTTTCCCGCGCGTGGGCGCGAGCCGGCCGGCGATCTGTTGTTTGAGCTCAAGGTAATGGCGCCGCTGGATCTGACCGAGCCCGAGCGTACCCTGATGCGCGAATTGGCCCAGCGCCGCGCTGAGCGGCACGCGCCCGATCCGCGAGCGGATCTGTTGCGGTGAGTTGCGATGGCTGAGCGAAACCGTAGGCCGCGCGCCTCCGTGCGTGCGACCAGCCCGCGCCGCGAGCGCATCCTGTACAGTCGTTCCGTGGTGCTAAGTCTATGCCGTATTGGCGAGCCCGATCTGGCGCGCTGGGAAGCTCAGGAGCTGGTGGCTCCAAGCCGAGTCAGCCAGGGTGAAACGCTTTACGATCAGGCGGCACTCGAACGCATCCGGCTCATCCGTCTGCTGGCGGAAGAATTGGAAGTCAATCTACCCGGTATCGAGATTATCGTGCGCTTGCTGGATTCGCGCAGGCGGTAGCCGATGGCGCGCCGCAATTCCCATCGGGTGGCGCGCGCGGTGGCGGCCTTCTTCGCCCAGCGCCCTGGCTTATGCGCCCAGCCCGTGTTGTTGGGCTTATCCGGTGGTCCGGATTCCGTCGCCCTGCTCCATGCCTTGCTGATTGCGGACCCTGCGGTGCGGCCGGCGCTTTACGCCGCCCATTACAATCACGGTTTACGTCCGAGCGCGGACCGCGATGAGACCTTCGTGCGAGAACTGTGCGCGCAACTCGGGGTCCCGTTGCAAGTCGGCCACGCGCGCGAGTTGGCCGGTGCCAACTTGGAGGCGCGTGCGCGCCAGGCGCGCTACCGCTTTTTAACCGACGCCGCGCGGCGGGTCGGGGCCGAGCACATCGCGGTGGCCCATCAGGCCGACGATCAAGCCGAGACCGTGTTGATGCGGCTGCTGCGCGGCGCGGGCGTGACCGGGCTGGGCGCGATGGCGCCGGTCGGACCGGGCCGATTGATCAGGCCGCTGCTGGAGGTGCGTCGGGCCGAGATCCTCGATTTTCTGTCCTGCGTAGGCGGCGGATATATCGAAGATGATAGCAATGCTTCGCTGGTTCCCGAGCGCAATCGCGTGCGGCTTCGCCTGCTTCCGCTCCTGGAGGCCGATTTTTCCCCTGGCCTGAGCGCCCGCTTGTGCGAATTGGCGGCCGAGATGCGCTCGGTTGACAGCCTGCTTGAAAACTTGGCCGACCAATTTCTGACCACTGCCGAGGATGCGCAAGGCAACCTGGACATCGATCGATTGCAAGCCTTGCCGCGGGCGCTGGCGCTGGCCGCTTTGCGGGTCTACGCCAAGCGACAGGTAGGTAGCCTGTCCCATTTTGACCGCAGCCACTTCGAAGCGCTCTACCGGCTATGCCGCGGCGGGCCGCCCAACGGACGGCTGGACTTGCCCGGCGGCTGGCGCGGCTGGCGCCAATACGGCAAACTTAAAATCCTCGGCCGGATTCCCACCCAGCGCTCACTCGAGTTCGAGATGGAGTTGCGCGCGGGGAGCCGGGTGGAGCTGGCGGGGCTTTGGATTGAAGCTTGGCGGCGGCCTGCTGCGGCCGGTCAGTTACGCCCCAGCAGCGAGGATGAAGCGCTGTTTGACGCAGATGTTTTGGCAGATGGCCTGCGGGTGCGAAACTGTCGTCCCGGAGACCGCATTGTTCCCTTGGGAATGCGCGGGAGGCGCAAGCTCAATCGAATCTTCATCGAACGGCGCGTTGCCCCGGCCTTGCGCCCGGGTTGGCCGCTGCTGGTATGGGGTGAGGAAGTAGTATGGTTGCCAGGCTTGGTGCGCTCCAATGCGGCGCTGGTGAGCGCGCGGACCGAGCGGGTGCTGCAGGTGCGTATGACCGTTGCGCCGAATTTGACCCGCGTGCTAGCGTCTAGATGAAAATGAACCAATTTTCGCGCAGCATCGCTCTCTGGCTGGTGCTGGGCCTGATGTTCCTGCTGCTGTTCAATATCTTCAGCCGGCAACAGACTCGCGAACCGGAGATAATCTTCTCGGACTTCCTCAATCAGGTTGACAAGAACCAGGTTGCCCAGGTCACCATCCAGGGCAATTCTATCCACGGCCGCACCACTTCGGGCGAGCATTTCAAGACCTACGCGCCTCACGACCCCGATTTGGTGAAAGCCCTGCGCGCCAAGGGCGTACGGATAGCGGCCAAGCCCGAGGAGGGCGACCCATGGTGGATGGTGGCGCTGGTGCAGTGGTTTCCGATGCTGCTGCTGGTCGCGGTCTGGATCTTTTTCATGCGTCAGATGCAGATAGGCGGCGGCAAGGCGATGTCCTTTGGCAAAAGTCGCGCGCGCCTGCTCAATGAAAATACTCACAAGGTTACTTTCTCCGACGTCGCCGGAATCGACGAGGCCAAGGATGAGTTGGAGGAAATAATCCAGTTTCTGCGCGATCCCAAACGCTTTACCAAGCTGGGCGGGCGCATTCCCAAAGGCGTCCTGCTGGTGGGTCCGCCGGGCACCGGCAAGACCCTGCTGGCGCGCGCAATCGCAGGTGAGGCCGGCGTGCCTTTTTTCTCGATCTCAGGCTCGGATTTCGTCGAGATGTTCGTGGGCGTGGGTGCCTCGCGAGTGCGCGATCTATTCGTGCAGGGCAAAAAGCACGCCCCCTGTATCATTTTTATCGACGAGATCGACGCTGTCGGCCGCCATCGCGGCGCCGGCCTGGGCGGTGGTCACGACGAGCGCGAGCAGACCCTCAATCAGTTGCTGGTCGAGATGGACGGCTTCGAGGCCAACGAAGGCGTCATCCTGGTGGCCGCGACCAACCGGCCCGATGTTCTCGATCCCGCCCTGTTGCGCCCGGGCCGCTTCGATCGGCGGGTGGTCGTGCCGCGTCCGGACATGAAAGGGCGCGAGGGGATCCTGCGCGTGCATGTGCGTAAGGTGCCGATCGCCGAGGACGTTTCGGTGGACAAGCTGGCGCGCGGCACCCCAGGTTTTGCCGGCGCGGATCTGGAGAACCTGGTTAACGAGGCCGCCCTGCTGGCCGCCCGGCGCAATAAAGACAAAGTCGATATGGGCGACTTCGAGTTGGCCAAGGACAAGGTCATGATGGGTGCCGAACGGCGCTCGATGGTGATGTCGTTGGGCGAGCGGCGCAATACCGCCTATCACGAGGGTGGGCATGCGCTGGTGGCGATGCTCCTGCCGGGGGCCGATCCGGTGCATAAGGTGACTATCATCCCGCGCGGGATGGCCCTGGGCATCACTCAGCAACTGCCTCTGGACGATCGCTACACCTATACGCGTGATTATCTGATGACCCGCTTGGCGATGATGTTTGGCGGCCGCTGCGCCGAAGAGCTGGTCTTCGGCCATATGACCACGGGTGCGGGTGACGACATCGAAAAAGCTACCGAATTGTCGCGCAAGATGGTGTGCGAATTCGGGATGAGCCAGGAGTTGGGCCCGATGACCTTCGGGCGCAAGGACGAGCAGGTCTTTCTGGGCAAGGACCTCTACCATCAGCGCGATTACTCCGAACACACCGCGATCGAAATCGACCGCGAGGTGCGCAGGCTTATCCAGGAGGCCTACGATACCGCCCGTTCGCTGCTGGCCGGTAACCTGCCGGCGTTGCATGCGATCGCCGAACGACTTTTGGAAAAAGAAGTGCTGGAGGGGGCCGACGTCGAGGCGATCGTGACGGCCTACAAAGAGGGCCGCCTGCCCGAACCTGCTCCGGTCCTGGCCAAGTCCGACGGGCCGCAGCGCCCGCTCGAACTTGGGGTCGACAAAGCCAGGCCGGTGGAGGATGAAGGCGGCGCGGTACCGGGGTTGCCGCCCAAGCCCGTGCTGGCCTGAACTGCACGGGTGCCTGCCGCTGCTGACGACCTGGCCGACCGTGCCCGCGCGCCGCGCGACCTGCGCCTGCCTGGCGGGCTCAGGGTAAGCTTTCCGGCCATGATGGGGGTGCTCAACCTGACCCCCGACTCGTTCTCCGACGGCGGCCGCTTCATGGACCGCGACCAGGCCGTCGCCCGCGCCCGGGAATTGGTCCAAGCGGGCTGCCAGATCGTCGATGTCGGCGGAGAGTCCACCCGTCCGGGTGCGCGCGCAGTCCCGCTGGAAGAGGAATGGGCACGGGTTGGGCCAGTCCTGCGCCGGCTGGCTGGAAGACTGACCAGCGCCATCTCGATCGACACGCGCAAGGCCGAAATCGCGCGCCGGGCGATCCTGGAAGGTGCTACCATCGTCAACGACGTCAGCGCCCTGAGCTTCGATCCGGCGATGGCACCGGTGGTGGCGCGCGCCCGCGTGGCGGTGGTACTGATGCATATGCGCGGTACCCCGCGGACGATGATGAGTAAGGCGCGCTATCACGATCTGCTGGCCGAGGTCAGCCGCTATCTGCTCCAGCGCGCCGCTGCCGCACGCGACGCCGGAATTTCCCGCTCGCGGATCGTGCTGGATCCGGGGATTGGCTTTGCGAAGCGGGCGAGCCACAATTTTACTATTTTAGGCGGGATGACGCGGCTGTGCCGACTTGGCTACCCGCTCCTGATTGGCCCTTCGCGCAAGACCTTCATCGGGCGGGTGGCCGGGACGCAGCCCGAGCAACTTTTGTTTGGCACCGCGGCGACAGTTGCAATCGCGGTGGCCGGCGGTGCCGCGATCGTGCGAGTACACGATCCCGCGCCGCTGGCGGCAGTGATGAAGGTTGCGGCGGCGGTGGCCCGCGCCCGGAGTTGAGCCGATGGTCTTCCGACCCGAACTGATTCCTATTCCGCGCTGGCAGGACATCGTCGATATCCTGGTGGTGGCCTGGATCATCTATCGCATCGCCCTGATCATGCGCGGCACGCGCGCGGTCCAAATGGTACTGGGGGTGGCGGTGATCGGCGCGGCCTACGTGGCCTCCCAGTTTCTGGGCTTGTTCACCCTGAATTGGCTGCTTAATAACTTCCTGGGTTCCTTGATCGTCATTCTCGTGGTGATTTTTCAGGTGGATATTCGCCGCGCCTTGACCCGTTTCGGGACCCGACCTTTTCTGGGCTATCGCGGCTCGACCGCGCCTGCCGCCGAAGAACTGGCCCAGGCGGTGGCTTGGCTGTCGGCCCATCGTATCGGCGGTCTGGTCGTGCTCGAACGCGAGGTCGGCTTGACCGAATTTATCGAGGCTGGGCGGCCGGTGGATGCGCATCTGAGCGCCGAGTTGCTGGAGACCATCTTCATGCCGGGCTCGCCGCTGCACGACGGCGCCGTGATCCTCAAAGGCGATCAGGTGGTGGCGGCGGCCTGCGTGCTGCCGCTATCGGCCAACCCCAACCTGGTCCGGACCCTGGGCACGCGCCATCGCGCCGCCATCGGGGTGACCGAGGATACCGACGCCCTGGCGGTGGTAGTCTCGGAAGAGGACGGGACCATCTCGCTGGCGCGCGGCGGGGCCTTGACCCGCCATCTGGAGCCCGCCGCGCTGCGTCAGCGGTTGGAGAGCTTTAATCCGTAAGGTTGGCAGTGGGGCAGAGCGTGAAGGGCTTGCGACTGAGCGAGGTGCGGCAGCGATTTGTGCGCAATCTGGGGCTGCGCCTGCTGGCCTTGCTAATCGCGATCGGCTTGTGGGTCTTCGTCAACGCGGCCCAGCATGAGACGGAGACCGATCTGGTGGTTCCGGTGCAATATGCCGGGCTGCCGCCCGGGCTGATGATAATCAACGAGCATCCGCAATTCGTCAATTTGCGCATCTCGGGGCCGCAGACCCTGCTGTCGCTGCTCGACCCCGGCCGCATGACGGTCCACCTCGACCTGCGCGGGGTCACGCCGGGCGAAGCGGACTACAAGATTACCACCGACATGTTCCACATCCCGCGCCAGACCAGTATCGAGCAGATTACGCCCTCGCAAATTACCCTGGACATCGATCAAATCGTGACCAAGTCGCTGCCGGTCCATCTCGACACCAGCGGCGAAGTAGCGAGCGGGTTGGAGATAGCTTCGGTCCAGCTCCAGCCCGCGACCGTGGCGGTGACCGGGCCGCAACGGATGCTGCGCAACCTGGGCTCGCTCGATACCGTGCCGCTGGACGTGCAGGGGCTGGCCGCCGACGTCTCGCGCGTGATCGCGCTGGCGGATAGCGGTCCGCTGATCCGAGTTCCGGTCACCCAGGTCCTGGCCACGGTCCATCTGGGCGACGTCATCGCCGAGCGCCAATTTCGCAATGTCCCGATTGCCGTGCGCAACACCAGTTTGCGCGCGATGGTGATACCGCGCACGGTGTCGCTGGCGGTGCGCGGTCCCCAGCGCGCGCTCAACGGGCTGACTTTAGAGAAGGCGGTGTTTATCGACGCCCAGGATCTGCGCGTGGGCTGGTACGAAGCACCGGTGATGGTGGATTTGCCCAAGGGGCTGCAGGTGGTGCGCCAGCAACCCGAAAAAGTTAAACTGCGAATCTATCGCTAGACCGAGGCAGGATAAGTTGTCGCAACAAGAACGGCGCGCGCAGGCGCCTCGCCTGTTTGGCACCGACGGCATTCGTGGCATCGCCAACCAGGACCCCATCACCTCTGAAACTGCCTTGCGCCTGGGCCGCGCGCTGGCGGAAGTCTTTCGCCGGCCCGCCGGCAGCCACAGCCGATTCCTGATTGGCAAGGACACCCGGCTGTCGGGTTATATGCTGGAGACGGCGATGGCCTCGGGGATCTGCTCGGTGGGTGCCGACGTGCTGTTAGTGGGACCGCTGCCCACCCCAGGCATCGCCTACCTGACGCGCACGATGCGGGCCGCGGCCGGCGTGGTCATATCCGCCTCGCATAACCCCTTCCAGGACAATGGAATCAAGTTCTTCAACCGCGAAGGCTTTAAACTGGACGACGGACTGGAGCGCCGGATCGAGGAGTTGGTCTCGGATGACCGCCTGATTGAGCGCGCCAGCGCCGACGAAATTGGCAAGGCGGTGCGGATCGACGACGCGATCGGTCGCTACCTGGTCTTTCTCAAGGCCTGCCTGCCGCGCGACTGCCTTTTGGATGGCCTCAAGCTGGTTATCGACTGCGCCCATGGCGCGGCTTACAAGGTAGGCCCCGAGTTGCTGGCCGAGCTGGGCGCCGACGTATTCGCCCTGGGCGTGGAGCCTGACGGCAAGAATATCAATCTTGAAAGCGGCGCCCTCCACCTGGCGCGCTTGCGCGAGAGCGTTTTGAGCAGCGGCGCCGATCTGGGAGTGGCGCTGGATGGCGATGCCGATCGGGCGCTGTTCGTCGATGGCCGGGGTGAGGTCGTTGACGGCGACGAGGTGATGGCGATCATGGGGCGGGCGCTGAGCGCCGCCGGCAAGCTGGCGGGCAACGCCGTGGTGGCCACCGTGATGAGCAACCTGGGCCTGGAGCAGTCGTTGGCGGAGGCGGGAATCGGCCTGGTGCGCACGGAGGTGGGCGATCCGGCGGTCAGTCGGGAGATGCGACTTAACGGCTACAACTTCGGCGGCGAACAGTCGGGGCACCTGATCTTCATGGACCATTCCACTACCGGCGACGGCCTGATTACTACCTTGCTGCTGCTGGAGCAGATGCTCAAAAGCGGGCGGAGCTTGGCCGAAATGCGGGTTATGCACCGCTTTCCCCAAGTGCTGCATAACGTGCGCGTGGCGCGGCGCGCGCCGCTGAGCGAGATGCCCGAGGTCCAGCACGCGATCGCCGCGGTGGGCGCGCGACTTGGGCCGCGCAGCCGGGTGTTGGTGCGCTATTCGGGTACCGAAATGGTTGCGCGGGTGATGGTCGAAGGCGAAGATCTGGGCAAGATCAAGGCCTGCGCCCAGGAAATCGGCGCGCTTATCGAGCGCCAGGTCGGCCAGCCCAATTAAGCGGTGCGCCGATGATCAAGCTTGGCGTCAATGTCGATCACATCGCCACTTTGCGCCAAGCCCGGCGCACCAGCTATCCCGATCCGTTGCAGGCGGCCTTATTGGCCCAGCGCGCCGGCGCAGACGCGATCACGATCCACTTGCGCGAGGATCGCCGCCACATTCAGGACCACGATCTGTTTCGCATCGCTCAGGCGCTTAGCCTGCCGCTCAACCAGGAATTGGCACCAACCGAAGAGATGGTCGAATTGGCTCTCAAGCTGCGCCCGGCCGAAGTCTGCATCGTGCCCGAGCGCCGCGAGGAGCTGACCACCGAAGGCGGCCTGGACGCCGCCGCGATGAACGAGCGACTGGCGCCGATCGTGCGCCGCCTCAACCAGGCCAGGATCGGGGTAAGCCTGTTCGTCGAACCCGATCGACTCCAGCTCCAGGCCGCGCGCGAGCTTGGGGCCAAGTACGTGGAGTTGCATACCGGCCGTTACGCCGAGCTGGCCGATCGGGACTGCGCTTCGGGCGCGCGCTCCCGGCGGGCAGTGATTTTGAGCGAGGAGACTCGCGCTGAATTGGCCCGGGTCGCGCAGGCGATCAAAACAGCGCGCGGGCTGGGGCTGCGAGTCAACGCCGGCCATGGCTTGAACTACGACAATACCGCACCGATCGCCGCGCTGCGTGGAGTACAGTGGCTGCATATCGGTCACGCGATCGTGGCCCGCGCCGTGATGGTCGGGATGCCCGCGGCGGTGCGCGGAATGAAGCGCTTGATCGCCGCGGCCGGTCAGCGCGCTTAGCATCCAATAGCCCGCGGGCCGCGGGAATTTGCTAAGCTCCAACCATCATGCGCCTGCTCAGTGCCGACGAAAGCCGCCGCCTGGACCGCCTCAGCCACGACCGGTACGGCATCTCGTTCTGGAGCCTGATGTCCAACGCCGGGGCTGGGGTTGCGCACGCCTTGCTGGAACGATGGCCGCAAGCGCGTCAAGCTGGGGCAGGCGAAATCCTGGTCGTTGCCGGCCACGGTAACAATGGCGGCGACGGGTTGGTGGCGGCCCGCGTCTTGCACGAAGCGGGTCTGCGGCCGCGCGTCCTGTTGTTGGGGCAAAGCCGAGGGTTGGCCGGTGATAGCGCGCGCGCCTGCCAGGAGCTGACCGGCGCCGGTGCGCGAATCGAGGAGATTGGCAGTGAGGAGGCTTTGCACCAAGCCTTTGGCAGCCCGCGCTGGATCGTCGATGCGATCTTCGGCACCGGGCTCAACGCTCCGATAACTGGTTTGCCGGCTGCCGCGGTAACCCTGATCAACGGCCGCGATGCTGGCCGCGTCGCGGTGGACATTCCCTCCGGGATCAACGCCGATACCGGCGCCGTGATGGGGGTCGCGGTGCGGGCCGCGCTGACGGTGACCTTCGGCTTGGCCAAGTATGGTCACGTAAGCTATCCGGGCGCCAGTTACTCAGGCCAAGTGAAGATCATCGACATCGGTTTTGCTCCCGCGGCGATGGCGGAAGTCGCGCCGCAAGGATGTCTGGTCGAAGCACCAGAGATTACGCCGTTGCTGGCGCCCAGGTCCGCCGACAGTCATAAGGGCAATTTCGGCCATCCCCTGATAGTCGCCGGTGGATGGGGCAAAAGCGGCGCCGCCCTGCTTGCCGGCCGCGGCGCCCTGCGCATCGGGGCAGGGTTGGTGACAGTGGCTACCGCGCGCGCGGTGGCGCCGATCGTCGCCGCCGGGCAGGCCGAATTGATGACCGCGGCCTTGCCCGACCTCGATGGTCACCTGGCAGCCGGCGCAATCGAATCATTGCGCGCGCTGATGCCGGCGCATAACGCGCTTGTTCTCGGCCCCGGGATCGGAGTGAGCGCGGACACCAAGGCTATCCTGGAGTTTGCGGTAACCGAAGCCGCCGCGCCTGGCCGTCCCTTGCTGATCGACGCCGACGGGCTCAACGCCTTGGCGCAAATGGATGCCGCCCTGCTGCGCCGGGCGCGCGGTCCGGTTCTGCTCACGCCCCATCCGGGCGAAGCGGCCCGTGTGCTGCACAGCTCGCCGGCGCAGGTCAACGCCGATCGCATCTCGGCCGCCAAGCGGATCTGCGAGCTGACCGGTGCCTGGTGCCTGCTCAAGGGCAATCGCACGGTGATGGCGAGTCCCCAGGGCGTTGTCAGGATCAATTCCACCGGCAATCCTGGCATGGCCTCGCCCGGAATGGGCGACGCCTTGTCGGGAATTGTCGGCGGCTTGTTGGGGCAGGGGCTCGAGCCGATGGACGCACTGGCGGTGGGCGCCTTTATTCACGGCGCGGCGGCCGATCGCGTGGCCGCGCAGATGGGACCGGTGGGCTATATCGCCGGCGACCTGATTGCCGCCCTGCCGGCTACCCGGGCCTCGCTCAGCGAAGAGAAGGACGGCGCGTGACGATCACTTTGCATAGCGCTTCGGCGCGGGAAACCAAGGCCTGGGGCCGACGGCTGGCCTCGCTCCTCGAGGGGGGCGAGTTGCTCGGCCTGTCGGGAGAGCTGGGTGCGGGTAAGACCTGTTTCATCAAGGGGCTGGCGCGCGGCCTCAATCTGCGCGAAGAGGATATTCTCAGTCCCACCTTCACCATGGTTCAGGAACATCAGGGGCGCTTGGGGTTGTACCATATCGACCTCTACCGTCTGGAGCGGGCCACGGTCGACGATCTGGGGTTGCGCGAGTACCTCTTTTCCAGCGCGGTAGCGGCCGTGGAATGGATCGAGCGGTTGCAGGAAGTGGATGAATTGGAGCGGTTGGCCGTGCGCATCGACTACGAGGGGGCCAATCGGCGCCGAATCGAGCTGGGCGCCAGCCATCAGCGCTACCTCGATTTGCTCAGCCGGTTCCAGCAGAAGTTTATCTAATCCGCGATCCACGCTTGGCTCGCCTCGCCTACCACAATTGCTCGACCCCGGATTTTACGAAACAATCACTGCCAGCGACCGCTTTCGCAAACTGGCGGGGACGCGGTCCCGGTGCGGTCTGATAAGCGGAGAATACGTTGGAGATTGCGTGATCACAGGATGGGTCTGATCGTCCAGAAGTATGGTGGCACTTCGGTAGGTTCGCTGGAGCGGATTCGAGCGGTAGCGCAGCGAGTAGCGCAGGCCCACCAGATGGGAAATCAAATCGTGGCGGTGGTTTCCGCGATGGCGGGCGAGACCAATCGGCTACTGGGTTTGGCGCAACAACTGGCCGCCCTACCCGATCCGCGCGAGACCGACGTGCTGGCGGCCACCGGCGAGCAGGCCTCGGCCGCCCTGCTGGCGATTTGTCTGCGCGCGGCGGGTGCGCCCGCCTGCTCGCTGCTCGGCCATCAGGTAAAAATCGCCACCGATTCCAATCATGGCCAGGCCCGCATCCGCGCGGTCGAGTGCGAGCGCGTGTTGCAGGCCCTGGAGGGTGGGAATATCGTAATCGTGGCCGGTTATCAGGGGGTCGATGGGGCGGGTGATATCACGACCCTGGGTCGGGGCGCCTCCGATTTGACGGCGGTGGCGCTGGCGGCGGCGCTCGGCGCCGAGGTTTGCGAAATTTATACCGACGTCAACGGGATTTATACGGCTGACCCCAATATCTGCCCGGCGGCGCGCCAACTGGAACGAATTTCCTACGACGAGATGCTGGAGTTGGCCGGGCTGGGGGCCAAGGTCTTGCAGTTGCGCTCGGTGGAGATGGCGCGGCGCTTCAACGTGCCCTTGGTGGTGCGCTCCAGTTTCAACGAATCGGCGGGAACCTGGGTGGGACACGAAGATCAATCGATGGAAAACGTGCTGGTGGCGGGAGTAACCCTGGACCGCGACCAAAGCAAAATCACTCTGACCGGAGTCGAAGATCGGCCCGGGCTGGCGGCGCGCATCTTCGGCCCGATTGCGGCGGTCGGGATCGTGGTTGACATGATCATTCAGAATGCCGGCGCCCAGGGCCGCACCGACATGACCTTTACCGTTGGCCGTGGCGACGCCCGCCGCGCGCTGGATTTGATCGAGCAGGTTGCACGCGAGGTGGGCGCCCGCGGCGTGACTCACGAAGACGGTCTGGCCAAGGTTTCGATCGTGGGGTTGGGGATGCGCAGCCATGCCGGGGTCGCGGCCAGGATGTTTGAGGTGTTGGCCAACGAGCGCATCAATATCCAGATGATTGCGACCTCCGAAATCAAACTCTCGGTGGTAATCGACGCCAAGTACGGCGAGTTGGCGGTGCGGGTCCTGCACGACACCTTTTTGGGCAATGCGGAGGAGAGCGCCAAGCCGAGCGCTTCGTGACGCGATGGCGGGCGGCGGTAACATCTACGTTTACGACACTACCCTGCGCGACGGTCTGCAGTCCGACGACGTTTCGCTGACGGTTGACGACCGCCTGGCGATCGCCGTCCGGCTCGATGAGATGAACTTCGACTATATCGAAGGCGGTTGGCCCGGATCCAATCAGCGCGACGCCGAATTCTTCACCCGCGCGGCCAAGCTGCGCCTGCGTCATGCCAGGCTGTGCGCCTTTGGCGCCACCCGCCGCGCGCGGATCAAGGCCTCGCAGGACCGCAGCCTGGCGCTGCTCTTGCGCGCCGCCACGCCGGTGGCCACGGTCGTGGGCAAGACCTCGGAGCTGCACGTGCGCGAGGCGCTACGCATCTCGCTTCAGGAAAACCTCGACATTTTGGGCGACACCGTACGCTATCTCAAACAGCACGTCGACGAGGTGATTCTGGACGCCGAGCATTTTTTCGACGGCTTCGCCCAAAATCCGGAATTCACGTTGGCCTGCATAAAGGCTGCCGCTCAGGCTGGCGCCGATCTGATCTGCCTGTGCGATACCAACGGCGGGCGGCTGCCGCAGGAGATTGCGCGGGCGGTAGCCCAGGCGCGCGCGGCAATCGAGTGCGAAGTGGGAATACATTGCCATAACGATGCCGACGTCGCGGTTGCCAATACCGTGGCGGCAGTGGGCGCGGGTGCACGGCAGGTGCAGGGAACGATTAACGGACTGGGTGAGCGCTGCGGCAACGCCAACCTGATCTCGGTGATTGCCAACCTCCAGCTCAAACTAGGCTATCAATGCTTGCCCGCGGCCAAGCTCAAGGAGTTGCGTCAACTCTCGACCTTGGTCAACGAGTTGGCCAACCTCACCCCGCTAACACGCCAGCCCTACGTCGGGCGCAGTGCCTTCGCTCACAAGGGCGGTTTGCATGTCTCGGCGGTCCAGCGCAACACCGCCACTTACGAACACATCGATCCCTCGCTGGTTGGCAACGATCGGAGGGTATTGCTCTCCGAGTTGGCGGGGCAGAGCAATATCGTATACAAGGCGCGCGAATTCGGCCTGGAGCTCAAGCCCGACGACGATCGGATCGCGGGTCTGCTCGCGGAACTTAAACGGCTGGAGGCGGCGGGCTATGCCTACGACGGCGCCGATGCGTCCTTCGAGCTGGTGATGTTGCGCGCTCTGGGGCTGGAGCGCGAACATTTCGGCCTGGTCAGCTTTCGCGTCTTCGACGACAAGTGGAACGAGGATCAGGCGCCTTTCAGCGAAGCGATCGTGATTATCGACGGACCCGACGGAAGGCGTACTCGCAGCGCCGCGGCTGGCAACGGTCCGGTCAACGCGCTGGATTCGGCCTTGCGCGCCGCGCTCATTCCCTACTATCCGACCTTGGGCGCGATGCGCCTGGCCGACTACAAGGTCAGAGTGCTGGATAACGGAGTGGGCACGGGCGCCCGCGTGCGGGTTTTAATCGAGTCCACCGACGGCAAACGGCGCTGGACCACCGTGGGGGTCTCGGCCAACGTAATCGAGGCCAGTTGGCAAGCCTTGATCGATTCGGTGGAATACAAACTGCATCGCGATCGCGCCCACCCCAGGCTCAAGGCTGCCAGCTCCACCGGCGCAGCCAAGAGCAAGACGGCAGCGTCCAGTGGCCGGGCGCGCGCCGGAGGCTGGAACGGGACCGCAAAAGTTACCGCGCCCCAAGCTGGTATGCTTGAGCGGCGTCCCGGGTAATAGATCGCGATGGCGGCCTTCCTCGCGCCACTCGCTTAAGAGGAAGATTGAAGGAGCAGGCTCGGGAGATTCCGACGCCTGCCTGATTTTCACCGCGCCCGCGGGCGCCAGAGGTGCCAATGGCCTGGCTTAGCCGCTTGCGTGAAGACGTTCAGGTTGTTTTCGACTTCGATCCCGCCGCGCGCACCGCGCTGGAGGTGGTCTTATGCTATCCCGGCGTGCATGCCATCTGGGCCCATCGCCTGGCCTCCTGTCTGTGGCACCATCGACTTAAGCTGCTGGCGCGGATCGTCAGCGAACTCTCGCGCTGGCGTACCGGTATCGAGATCCATCCCGGCGCCCGGCTGGGCCGCCGCTTGTTCATCGATCATGGGATGGGTGTGGTGATCGGCGAGACTGCCGACATCGGGGCCGACGTTTTGATCTATCAGGGCGTGACCCTGGGTGGCACCAGCCTCAAGAAGGAAAAACGCCATCCCACGATCGAGGACCACGTCATGATCAGCGCCGGCGCGAGCGTGCTCGGCCCGGTTACCATCGGCCATCACAGCCGGATCGGGGCGGGCGCAGTGGTGGTCGCTTCGGCGCCGCCCTACTCGACGATCGTGGGGATTCCGGGCAAGGCCGTGGAGCGCGACCGATCGCACCCCGAAATCATGGATCTCGATCACGCCCACCTGCCCGACCCGGTGGCACGCGCGATTGGCGCGATGACCGAGCAAATGAAACGGCTGTCGGTGCGGATCGAGGAAATGGAGGTGCGCCAGGATTGCCTGGAGGATCAGATGGCCGAGGAGCAACGCCCTCAGCCGGCCTCGACCCTGGACAAGCCGCGCTGAAAACTGGCTTAGCGTTGCCGCGCTGCAAGCGGATGGTCGCGGTGAGAGTCAAGCTGCGGGACCTGCGCCAATTGTCGCGTTGCTTCAATAAATTCAACACGCCGCAGATCGCTCCGGTCGCCCGTCATCCCAGAGCGACGTGCGCAGCGCGAACGAAGTCCTTGTGGCGGGCGCGGCGCAGCGCTTCACGTATTTGCCGGGGCCGTATCAGCCGTACCCAAGTGCGCGAATCTGCCACAGACCGAAGGCGACCAGAAATATCGAGGAGACCAGCAGGATCTTGCCGAGTTGATCGACGCGCCGGCGCATTCCCAACCCCATCAGCACCAGCAGGAAAGGGTAGACCTGGACGTAATAGCGGGCCCCGAACTGAGCGAGTCCGTTGGAGTAAACCGTCAGGCTGGGCAGGCTCCCGACCACCGCGGCCAGGAGGAGAATCAGCGGCAGCTTGCGCTTGAAACTGGGGCGCAGCGCAAGCACAAAAGCCGGGCTGGTAAGCGGTAATCCCTGCCCCATGAAGGTCGGGTGAATCCAGGGGAAGCGGACGTCGAAGCTCGGCGCCATGAATAGAAGCGTGTACAAATTGTTGGGTAGATAATGGATGGAAAAAGGTCCATGAACCGCGGTCAAGTGGGCAGGATCGTGCGGATAATAGAGCGCAAAGGTGAGATCGAAAATGGTTCCGTAGCGCAGATAGTTGAAGCCGCAGTAGATCGCCAGGCTGAGGCCCCAGCCCGGTAGCAACTTCCATAGCTCCTTCAGTGGTCGCCCTCTTAGATACAACATCGCGGCGAACAGGGGACACACCAGGAACTGATCGTTGCGGGCCAAGCCGGCCATCCCGGTTAAAAGACCCAGTAATCCCGGCCGTGCGGCGCCAAACAGCTCATTAAGCGCCAACAAGGTCAGCAGGACCGAGCAGACCAGCACGAAATCCCAACTGCTGCCCACGGTCGCCTCGAACCATAGGGTGGTTCCCAAGCCGAAAAACAGGGTCAGCCAGATCTGCGGTGACGGCTTGACTTCAAGCAGTCCGAGCAGGCGCCAGGCCAGGGCAATTTCAGCGGCGCCGACGACGATGGAGACCATCGTCTGATTCACCGCCAGGCCCCAAATCGCCACCAGCGGGAGGAGCAGGATTGCCGCCAGTGGAGGATGCACCAGCAGGGTCCTGCCGTGATAAGTGATGTGCTCCATATAGCCCGGGACAGGATCCACCCAGGCGCGACCATGGATAAAGGCGTAGGCCTGTCGCACCGGTTCGTTGAAGCCGGTGGCGTCAAGCCTTTGCGTATAAGCGGTTACGCTATAGAGAGCCAGGAACGCGCTGAAGACTGCCAGCGAACTCCAGGTTGATGGTGCAAGCGACCATGAGCTGCCGGCGTTTGCCCGCCGACCGGTCCAAATGCGCTGCGAGCCGAGAAAAGCGCCGGCTATCGCCAGCACCGCTATCGCCAATGGATTGGGCCAGACGTGTCCTCTCATCAGGCGCAACAAAACGGCGTCGGCCGCAACCACCACAATCGCAAACGAAAAAAAGAGGCTGCCCGTAAGCCAGAGGAAGGACTCGTGTTCGTCGGCCAGCGCTAAACACGCCGCTGACCAGGGAATGACAAGCTGGATGGCGCGAAAATATAACCGATGCCGGGGCTCAAGGACCTTAGCGCTCGCAGCCATTAACTTGCGCGCGTACCATTGTTCTACATAAGGCGTCAAGCCAAGCTCAAGGATGAAGGTGCCGCCGAGATCGACGTTTGATTGTCGTACCTGGGGCTGCGGCAGGGGAGCGATGCGGCTTTTGTTCCAGTCGTAAGTGGATTAGCCTCGGACATGCGCCCATGACGGCGCGCTACTTAGGAGATTGGCATGCCACTGGTCCAGGCGGGTCCGATAAAACTACACTATGAGATCTATGGCGAGGGCGAGCCGCTCCTCCTACTGATGGGTTACGGGATGCCTGGCGCGGCCTGGACTCCAATCCTGCCTTTCCTCGCCGGCTTCCAATGCATCTACTTCGATAACCGCGGCACCGGGACTTCCGAACGTCCCAGCGCTCCATACACGGTGGCCGCGATGGCGGAGGACGCGAGCAACCTGCTCCAGGCGCTGGGGGTCGGCGCCGCCCACGTATACGGCATCTCGATGGGTGGGATGATCGCCCAGCAACTCGCTCTCGATCATCCCGCGCAGGTCAAGAAGGCGGTGCTGGGCTGCACCTGGTGTGGCGGGGCGCACGCGATCCAGCCGCCCGAGCAGGTGCTGACAGACTTGTTGGCGGGAACCAAGCTGGCCGCCAGCGCGCCCGAGCAGGCCCTCGATATCCTGCTACCGCTGCTCTACCCTGCGACCTTTTTGGCCGCCCATCCCGAGCTCAAGCCCATGCTGATGCTGGCGCTGGCCGCGGTGCCGCCCATCACTCCCGAAATCGCGGAGCAAACCTTGCTGGGCGTGGCCGAGTTTCAAAGTTACGATCGATTGCCCCAAATCTCCTGCCCAGTGATGATCGTTCATGGCGACCAGGATCAAGTGATTCCGCCCGCGAACGCACAAGTGCTCAAACGCCGCTTGCCGCAAGCCGAGCTGTGGATGATTCCCGGCGCGGGCCACGCCTTTGCCGGCTACGATCCGGTCGGCGTCCATCAGCGGATAGTGAGCTGGCTGCGCGCCTGACCTGCCGGCGAGGTTCCTGGCGCGCTTAACCGCGCTGGCCGTGAGACCTTGAGATCGGTGGAGCGGTCACATGATCTTTCGCGAACTCAATTGGGGCAAGTGTAAAACCTATCTGGCGGTCTCGGAAGCCAGCCGCAAGGCCGCCGTCATCGATCCTTTGCATGACAAGATCGAGCGCTACCTCGCGGTCCTCGCTTATCACGGATGGCGCTTGGAGGCGATCGTCGACACCCACACGCACGCCGATCATCGCAGCGGCGCGATAGGGTTGGGCGAACTGGCCCGCGCGCCAATCGTGATGCATCGTCTGGCGCCGGCTCCGCACGTCAGTATCCATGTTGAAGATGGTCAGGCGCTTAAAGTGGGCGACGAGGAACTGCGCGTCCTCCATACCCCTGGCCACACTCCGGATTCGATAAGCCTGCTTGCGAAGGACCGCGTCTTCACCGGCGATGTTTTGTTCATTCATGGGACTGGGCGCTCCGATTTCGCGGGCGGCGAGGCGGGCATTCAGTACGATTCAATAATGCGCAAGCTGTTCACGCTCCCCCGACGAAATCCTGGTATACCCCGCGCACGACTATCGCGGACACACACACTCAACCATCGGCGAGGAGAAGCGCTCCAATCCGCGGCTGGCCGGCAAGACGCGCGACGAATACATCAACTTGATGAACAACCTCGGCTTGCCCTTGCCCGAGGGGATCCAGGAGGCGCTCCAACCCAACCAATCAGACATCGACGCGGGCGCGCTCAAGTTTCCCACGCTGGCGCAACTCAACCAGGTGCGCCAGTTGAGCGCCGCGGAGTTGCGCGAGCGGATCGCGAGTTCCAATCCGCCGATATTGATCGATATTCGCGAGGAGGATGAGTATCACGGAGAGCTGGGACATATCGCGGGTGCCCATCTGATCCCGCTCAAGCAACTGCCCGAGCGGGCCGATGGGTTTGGGTATGCGAAGGGCCGCGACATCGTCGCGATCTGCCGAGTCGGGGTCCGAAGCGCGACCGCCGCCGCGATCCTCACCGGCTTAGGCTTCGAACACGTCTGGAATCTGAAAGGCGGCATGATCGAATGGGCCGATGCGCGGCTTCCGGTCGAGCGATGATCCCGCTCCCTCAAGATCCCTGGCGGCGTGACATTCTCTCGCCCGCTTGCGCGGGCGCCATGAGGACTCAGGCGCGTCGGCGCGGCGTTGACAGGTTTTCGGGCGCGCTTGTACAGTCGGTTACGCCAAATCTACGGTTTCGCTTGACCGGGAGTCTTAAATGAAAAAGTCCCGCATGGTGGTGGCTGGGATCGCTGGTGCTATCGGCTTCCTGTTGCTGGGCCTTGCTCTTGTGCTTGACGGTACGGCGACCCAGGGGTGGTTGGGACTGCGGCGCGCCTACGCCCAGGAGGCCACTGGCAAGGGCGTAGTGGGTTCCAAGGGTGCGTCGCGACCACACGGCTCGAGCGGCGGTCCGCTGCTACATGCTCCGGTCCAGGGTGAAAACCAGGTTTACGAACTATCGCCCAAATTCATCAAGGCTTTTACCACGATGGAGGGTGGTGCGGTGTCGCCCTGCGCGGCCCTGATGGATCCCTATCCGGAGTTCAATGGGATTGCGCTGGATCCACGCAATGGAATGGCGGTGCTCAGCGACACCAACTTGAAGAGCGTGCTGGTTTACGACATCAATGTGAAGGCCTCGCCTCGCAATCTGGCGGTGACGCCGGCGCGAGCCTGGATCAAGGGACCGCAGACCTTCTTGTCCTTTGCCGCGGGAATCGCGGTCGATCCGGTGCGCCACGAGTTCTACACGACCGAAAACGACATCGGCGACGATGTCGCGGGGTTTTCCTACAGCGCCAACGGCAACTACAAGTCGCGGGTGCTGGCGGTGCCGCACGGCTCCTACGGGATCGCGCTCAGCCAGCGCTACCGGCAAATGGCGGTGGCCATTCAGCATAATGCCGAGATCATTTTTTACCGCCTGCAGGCGCACGGTGCCGATCGCCCGGTGCGTTCCATTCGCGGTCCCCACACCGAGCTCAACGATCCTCACAGCCTAGTGTGGGACGAGAAGAACAGCGAAATCTTTGTCTCCAACTACGGCAATTCCAACCAGGGCTACTGGGACCAGGACTACACCGGCGGCGGGCACTATTATCCGCCCTCGGTCGCGGTCTTTCGCGACGATGCGGAGGGCGACGCGGTGCCCGTGCGAGTCATCCAGGGCCCCAAAACCCGCTTCAACTGGCCCACAGGGATCGCCGTGGACGACGCCCATAATTTGCTGTTCGTGGCCAACGAGGCGGCTAACCAGATCCTGATCTTCCCGCGCAATGCCAAGGGCAACGTGGCTCCGATCGGGGTGTTGGCCGGCTCCCGCACCTATATCAGCCATCCGATGGGGGTCGCTTACGACGGGTTGCACGACGAGATCTGGGTGGCCAATTTCGGCCATACCGCCGAGATTTTTCCGCGCACCGCGCGCGGCGACGTGGCTCCGCGCCGGCTTATTCGCAACGCTCCCGCGGACGCGATCGCGGCCGGTTTCGGTAATCCGCAGGCGATCGCCTATGACTCCAAGCGCGACGAACTGCTGGTGCCCAATTGAGTCAGTGATCCGCGCATCGCGGCATTTGCCAGGGTGGCAAGTGGTGACGCAAGCCCGGAGCGCGTGATCGAAGGACAACGGACCAAGCTGACCCGGGTCGCCCACGGGATTGTCTATGACGCAAAAGAGGACCTGATTGTAGCCACCGAACCACTGGCGGCCTCGATCGTTTTTCTGCGCGGGGATGCCAACGGCGATCCGGCGCCGGTGCGGGTAATTCAGGGGCCGCATACCCTGATTCACAACCCCTGGCAGCCGGCCATCGATTATACGCACAATGAGCTGTACGTCGCCGACCTCACCTCCGATCAGGTGCTGGTCTTCCCACTGGACGGCAACGGCGACGTGGCCCCGCTTCGGGTGCTCCACGGCGGACCTGTTTCGGGCATGCGCCTGCCCTCGGGAGTGGCGGTGGATCCTCAGCGCAATGTGGTGGTGGTGGCGGCGCGCAACGCCCATTTCCAGGGCGCCCTTTATGTTTTCGATCGCACCGCGCAAGGCGACGCCAAGCCCAAGGCCGTCATCTCCGGGCCCACCACCGGCCTGCTCAGCCTATGGCATGTCGCCGTCTATCACGGCCAGATCTATGCCGCGGCCGGCAACTGGTACTACGAGCCGCCTTATGATGCTGGCGGTTTCGAGCCGCGCCCTGGATGCACCGGGCCGCCGCTGGCGTGGCAGGGACCGCTGGGTTTTATCGGAGTCTGGAATGAAACCGACAACGGCGACGTCGCGCCCCATGCGATTATCCGCGGGGCGGAAACCGACCTGCTCCATCCCAGCGGAGTGGCGTTGGATCCGGCCCATGGCGAGCTGTTCACCACCGACTCGGTGCGCAATGGCACCTTCGCATACCTGGTCCCAGACTTCTTCAAAGCCAACCCGAATTAAAGCCCGGGAGCGCACGGAGCCCGACTCCGTGCGCTCCGTCTTGCGAGGCAACTCGCCGCTTACTCGGGTGCGCTCTTGACTTGTTCGAAGGTGGTATGCCACCAGGCCCGAAACCAGGGCGAACCATTGCGGTAGCCTAGCACGGTTCCCGACACTCTCATCCCATCCGGCCCCACCGCGCATTGCAAACGTGTGGCCTCGTTCACGGCAAAACTTGAATGGGTGAAGAAGTGAACGATCGGGTCATACTCGTCGAACTTTAGATAGGCGTCCATGGTGGCGTAACTGCGGCCGTCGCTGGAGACCAGCTTCATCTGGCCCGCGGGATGGGCGATTTGGCTAGCGCCTGCCATTCCCGCCTGGGTGAAGGTCAACTTGAAGGGGCCATTACCCACCCGCCGATAGCAGAGCAGGTAGGTCTTGGGAATCCAGGCCCCAATTGGCCAAGCGCCAATCTGCTCGATCCGATCGAGATAGGAAACCGTGCCGCGCCAACAGCCGCGAAATACCGCCGGTAGCACTGGTTGGGCCGGCATTACGCGCGGCAGCGCCTGGGCACTGCCTTGAGGCTGGATCGGCGGCAGCTCCTGGGTTGAGTTGCCCTGGGAGTGAATCGCCGGCGGCGCTATCGGGATGGTCTGAACGTTGTTGCCCTGCCGATGTGGCAGCTTCATTTCGGGTTGCGGACGGATCGAGGGGGTGGATTGCGAGGGCAGCTCCAGAGATTGCTGGGCCTGCGCGCTGGCCGAGAGCCCAAGAACGATCAGCAGCAACGCGATCCATGGCCGGAGTCGTGAATTGGGAATCATAAGGCAATCTCTGGTCGATCCTCGCCCGCTCCAGGCAGACCGGCAATCCGATCTTATTTTAGGCCCGCAGCGTTGCGACTTAAACCTGTCCTACACGGTGCAAAGCCCCAAGCGCGCCGACCCACGCCCCGACTGAATTTCATCCAAGCCGATGACGCCGCTGGAGCGGAGTTCAATCGCCAGGAGCGCCGGGCATTTTCGGGTCGCGCGGCAAGAGATGGCTTAGCTGTGGTGGTAGATGGCGAACCAGGTCGCGAAACCACGCCGGTCCACGCGGATCGGGATAGATGACCTTGGCCTTGGCGGCGCGGTCAACCTCGGCCAGCCGATCGGTGACCGAGCGCTCGTCGCGGGCGGCAAAGAATGCGGCCCATGTCTGGTTGAGGTCCGGCCACGCCATCTCGACTTTCTTCAGCCCGTTTTCCTGGGCCAATTGCGCCATCTTGATGGGAGTGAAAGCGACCGCGCCGGGATAGACCCAGGCGTCGCCCTCGTAATTGCGCTCACCCTTGAAATAGCTCGCAACGAAGATCCCGTCGGGCTTCAAAACCTGGCGAGCCTGGCTCAGGGTCTTGGCGATTTGGCCCTGCGAGGCGTGGGAGAAGATCGAATGGGCGAGGATAAAATCGAAGCTCTCGCCGAAGACCGTCAATTCGAACCGATCATTATCCGAAAATCGCGGATGGCGCCGATCAACCCAACGTCTGCCCAACTCGTACGCAATACCATCGCTGACCAGCCACGAGTTGGGTTCGATTCCGCAATAATGACCCGGCGCGAGAAAGGGGATCAGATGCTTGCCCGCGGCCAGCGAGCCGCAGCCCAGATCCAGAACATAGTGATGCGGAGCCAAGCCCAGCAGCTTCAGCAGTTCGAACTGGGAGCGGCCGATGGGATCGAAATAGTGAGGAATGCCCACCATGTGGCGATGGCGGCGCCATCGAAATCCCAGCTTGGTGCGCACTACTTTGCTTAGACGCGACATCGGCCACCCTCGCCGGTGCACCTTTGGGCGCTCCGACTCCACTTGTGCAGTGCTTTGGTGAAATTTCTAACATCAGGTGGGCGAACGCAACCGGTGAGGATGGCTTGCTGCCTGGATTGAGCCACTGACTGGCACACTCGTCCCGACACGCGAGAATGGCGCCAGACGTGCTCGCGCCGGCGGGATGCGGGTGCGGGAATGATGCGAGGGAAGCCAACCAACGACGGAGCCCGGAGCAGGATCTCCGGGCTCGTCTGGGGTCGATCGATTATCGGGGCGAGCCGATTTGAACGGCCGACTCCCTGCGCCCAAGGCAGGTGCGCTACCAGGCTGCGCCACGCCCCGTGAGGATAAGCGTTAACATACCGCCCACAGGCTCTCAACCGCGCCCGTGGCTGGGAGAAGGGAGCGCGGAGGCGGACGTGCTCAGTGTGAGGCGGCGGTGGGGCCGATCTCGCCGAAGGCCGCGACCTGCGATTCCCATTGCTGGCCGAAGGCCAGGATCAGGACCTGCTGGTTGACCTGCATGTCCATCGTCAGGCTGCGCCATTCGCCCCCACCCGCCGCCGCCATCTCCTGGTAGGCGTGCTGAGTCTCCAGGTAGAACTCCTGCAGGGGTGGGATGATCTTGGGATAACGGTGGTGGACCGAGTAGAACATCTCGCGCTGAAAGCGTTCGTGTTCCTCCACCGTTACGTCGACTGTGTTGAAGGTGCCGTCCTCGGCGCGAAAGCGGCTGATCAGGTCCATTACCTTTTCCATGTCCTCGGCGAAGGGCGGGGTGTCGCCCACCAGCACGATCACCTTCTTGGCGGGTGGCCGCCAAGCCATCTGCTCCACCGCGGCGCGGATGCCGCCCAGGGTGTCCTCCTGCCATTCGCCGCCGCCCTGGCTTTCGATCATTCCCAGATAGCCGCCCATCACGGCGGGCGAGAGCGTGAAGGGATGGACTTCGATGGGCTCGCCACGGCCGCCGAATTCGACTAAGCCCAGCCGCGCGGTTGGGACCAGCCGATGGATGGCCAGCACGAGCTGGTTCATCCTGGTCTTGACGTCGTCGATCACGTCTCCCATCGAACCGGTGCCGTCGATTACCAGGCAGACGTCGAGCCCCTGGTGACGCAGCCTGCCGATATAGCCGCCGAAGCTATTGCCGACTCCACGGCCGTAGGTCGTGCCGCGGCCAACGCTGCCTATCTGCAGGGTGGCGCGGTCGATGGCGCGCACGTAGTCGGTAGCCAGATTCTGGGTGCGCATCGCGACCACCGGCGGGCGCGCGATATCCAAGGGGGCGGTTTCGGGGGTGGCGACCTGAGGTGGCACCGGAGCGGCCAGCGCCGAGCGCGGCACAAAGCCTCCGCCCTCCAATCGGATGGTGAGCAGGACGGGCGCGGCGTGCTGTTTGATCACACCCACCAGGATCAGCAGGACCGTGAGGTGCAGGGCGATCGAGAGCGGAAAGGGGCCACCCAACAGGCGCGCCGTGTCCCAAAGGCCGCGCCGGCCAGGTTCACGCGGTAGCCGTGGTGTGGCCCGCCAGCGCTGAAAGCGGCGACGAGCGCTCGCGCCCAGCGCAAGCGCGCAGGCGGCCAGCGCGAAGGCCAGAATCAAGGCCGCTCCCAAGGTGTGATCAGCCGCCATCTCGCTCCAGAGTCGATTCATAAGCCGCCAGACTCAGGGTATGGTCGCGGGCGGCTGGGGTGAAGCCGGCGCAGCGCCGATGTCGCCGGGTTGCGCCATGCTGACTCCCAGTTGCTGCGCCCCAGCCCGTTTGGCGATATCCAATACGATTACCATGTCGCCCAGGATCACTCGCGGGTCGCCCTTGAAGACCACGACCTTGGCGGTGGTGGCGGCCAGCGCCCGCTGCAGCGCGAGCTGCAAATCCGCCAGCGCCACCGGTTTGCCGTCAACATACAGGCGGCGGGAGGCATCCAGGTTCACCGCGACCGAGGTCTTGCGTTGCGGCTGGCTGCTTGCTTGTCCGCTGCGCGACAGTCCGACGTGCGCGGCCGATTCGATCGTCACCGCCGCCGCTACCATGAAGATTATCAGCAATACCAGGAAGATGTCGGTAAGGGGCGTAATGTTGATGTCGGCAAACAGATCGCCGCCGGGATTGTTCATCATTGCCATCGGCCTGACCTCTTCTCAG
>Ga0080006_1151975_pt1 | contig 42000 bp, 35 predicted proteins | sample RS3BMetagenome_FD_69209 | JGI IMG/M metagenome (GOLD analysis project Ga0080006, IMG submission 69209) | Ferric oxide microbial mat and aquatic microbial communities from Rainbow Spring, Yellowstone National Park, USA - RS3B (SPADES... ...
GAGGCAACACGAGGAACCAACAAGCAGCAGCAGCAGCAGCAGCAGCAGCAGCGACTTGTGCTGATTGGACCTCCCGGAAGCGGCAAGGGGACGCAAGCCTCTTTCTTGAGGGAGCGACTCTGCTTATGTCAGTTGGCAACCGGTGACCTTTTGCGGAATGCTGTTGCTCAAGGCACAGAGCTCGGAAAGGAAGCGAAGAAAGTTATGGAGGCAGGTGGCCTCGTAAGCGATCAAATCGTGCTGGGACTGGTTCGTGAGAACCTCCGCAGACCAGAGTGTAAGAACGGTTTCATCCTAGATGGATTTCCGAGAACACTGGAGCAGGCTCGGAAGCTGGATGAACTGCTTGCCACTGACGGTATCGGACCCTTGAGCGCTGTGCTGAACTTCGCCGTTCCAGATGAACTGCTGAAGCGTCGGATTCTTGGGCGATGGGTCCATCCGGCGAGTGGACGGACGTATCATGAAGAGTTTCACCCGCCAAAGGTGCCCATGCGAGACGATGAAACTGGTGAACCGCTGGTGCAACGCTCTGACGATCAGCCGGATGTGCTCGTGAAGAGACTAGCGGCCTTCCACGCCAGCACGAAACCGGTGCTCGATTACTACGAAAAACGAGGTATTCTGCATCAGATCGATGCGAGCAAAAGTATACCGCAAGTACGCCAGCAGCTTAGTGAAGTCCTGAGCGTTGATCTATCCGATACCACGGAACGCGCAGAGGCCAATGGCTGAGCGCCTGAATGGCGCAATGCCGAGCTGCACGATGTTGCACTGACTAGGATAGGTCGAGAAACTCATAAAGCGTACCCAAAGCGTACCAACCGAAAGGAGTAATGTCAAGCTGCATGACGTTGTGCGAATGAGAATGTATCGGGACGTGCATCAAAAGCGCTGAATTGGCCGCAACGACATTGAAAGTTCCACGGCCTGAGGGAAGCTCACGAAAACTCAACCCAATGCATGCATGCTAATAGCAACGTGCTTTCAGTCTGAACAAGTTTGCGAAGCTGCTCGTATCGTTGGCTGATTTATGCATCATCTGGATTCACTCTTGTAGCGTGAACGACCAAGCGAAGCACACAGGATGCTGCACACCAATCCAATGCGAATCGTTTAACCGATCGTTTATGCTCAGCATCAATGTTCATTTTATGGGCGTATACATTCCAAGCGTACGGGATGTGTCTCCGTGGATACCGATCGTTTATGCTCAGCATCAATGTCAATTTGATGTGCATATACATTCCCAGCAAAAGGGGTGTGTTTCCGTGGACTCGACTATCTAAGGTAATGTTGGTATCAAAGCGCAGATGATTCCTCTCCCCACCAAAGAAAGACCTGTGCACGTGCATGCGTTCCCGGAACCGCATCGATAGCATCACTGCACATCAGGGGATCCTATCGGCGCCACGGAACCGGCATTATCCCGCTGGTGCCAATACTCGCCAAGAAGAAAACCCATCCTCATAGAGCGCTCCACCTATAATCGATCCGACTTTGTCGCGATGGACCAGGATGCTCTCGTCTCATGGGCGTTCCCTACTGGTAGTCGAATGCGAATCGACTTGGTCATGCTCAGCCACAGAGCTCCAGTGATTAACGTGATGCCACTAATGTGTGTGTATGCCAATCAGCCTCACCTGCAAACGCGCAACTGGAGCGCTTCGAATCCCTGGTGCGATGCCACCAGAGTGAGCATACGCAATTGCATGCACAACTCTTGGACTCCGTCCTTCCAGCAAAGCGCCCGCTTCCTCCTATCGTGCCGTACTGGCGCTGAATTTCAGGGTAGAGCCTCACACCAAGCAATGCCTCGATATGAGACAATACCCTGCTCGATATCTTCGACGCAGGCTAGAGTCGCACGCTTTTTCGTGGCAACGCCTAAACGACCTGCGCTAATGATATCTCGCGGGCGTAGTATGTCGTTTTTGTTGAGGACGATCACGCAGAGACCCGCATGAAAAAGACATGGATCATGCGCATATGCTAGAAAATCCGCACCAAACTTGTGTCCGCTGGTTAGGTAGAATCCTCGGCGCCAAAGATCGCGGAAAACGAGGAAACGAGGTGAGCGCGTGATGCTGCGCCAGAATTCATGCCCGTAAACATTGGTATGATCAAGCAATACCGTTTCCGTCGTGTCTGCATTGAGGACTTCAAAAGGCGCCCTCTCGGTATGGATTCGAATTCGATACGGTCGTACGCGCTTTGAATCCGCTGCGCTCTGAAGCGTCGCCTCTCCCTGGGGTTTCGATGAACGCGCATGTTGTACTGCACTCGCTGGAACTGTTTCCTCGTCGCGTGACTCGGAGCGATAGCACTGACTCAAAACGCTGGATGTGAGCACGTACGCAGTACTCTGCCAACAAGCTCTCGAGGCGAGCCAAACCCGCCGAAAGACTCCGAGCAGAGACTCCATGTGGACGTGCGAGAGCAGGCGCGCAGCTGTTCGAATGGGATCCACGTTTTGCAAGAAGCGTGGTCGCTTTCTCGGAGGTGAAGGCTGGCCAGCATCTTCACACAGCGGCACGTCTTGAGCAGTTGCGGAGCCCTCGCATAACTCGTCGGCCGCCTGGTAATGTCCATGGACGATGCATTCACCGGAATGAGGCCGCTTTCTTGCTGCTGTTTGGCCGAAGCGTTTACGCTCGCGTGCGATTCTCCACTCTTCGGCAGCCATGAACTGTAGCCTTCTCTGTTCTGCAAGCTTCGCTTCGGCGGCCAATTGCTCTAGCCGACTCGTCTCCCGTTCGCTTTCAAACGCCTGACGCAGCTCAGGCGTACAGCCGCGATACCGCGTCCAGGGAGCCTCCTCGAGGGTAATAAAGCCCTCGGTCAATCCGAGTGCCACCTCAACTACATCCAGCGCCAGAGGTAAACCGAGAAACTGGTTTTGTCCGACGTGATTCGCTGCACAGCCGACCAATTCGCCGATAATTCGGTGAACAGAGCGCAGCTGCTCGGCTTCGCGAATGGACCAGACGAAGAACGCCCCAGGCCCACTAGAGACGACGCGAACGCTTTGAGAACTTGTTCGTATTCTAGTATCTGCCTCAGAAGTTTCCAAACTCTGGACACTTGGATACATCACACGCTCCGTAAGCAAGCTCCCAGCACCCTTCGCACTGTAGAGGTCAAGCACGGCGTCCTGGTGCTTTGCCTCGAGATCCACGCGATCACGATCTTTATTCAAGTGCCGAGTAGATACCCTAATATATCCCAAAACACGCAGTGTTTGCGCACGATAGAGCTTAGGCCTGTTCCAAGCCGTCGTAATAGCTCCACCCACAAGCACAGACCAAAGCTCTGGATATAGACGCGCTGGTCTGCGTCTTGACGGATGGGTTGCACCCCGCCGCACTGGGACGCTAGCACTCGACGACATCAATCAGCTGGCATCTATTTCCTATCTGAGGACGCCCCTCGGGGTCGTTCTTTACGTCGTTTGTGTCGCTTGAAACGGTATGGAGGCATTCCCAAATGAAAACAGACAGGTTCCAGCCCGTTCGCTCATCCATGGAGCGGCATCGCTACATAGTAGCGACTCAGTGCGAGGAGCAGTCGGGCCTCCTGAGATTGACTCCGAATCCGCAACCGGTCTCTGGCGGGACAGAGCGGCATCCTCAGCAGCGGAGACGTCTGTGGAGGCATTGCTGGCAGCTCAGAACGCACTCGCAATGCGCGAGCTTAGCATCCGCAGGACCTACATCGCTGGATTGACCTATCGTATATCCCATTAAGCTTTCGTGTGCTGGAGGTCGTAGACCGTGCAAGCGTCCATAAGTAAAATGTTGTTGAGGCCCCGCAGACGGATAGAGATTGCGTTTTGCAGCAAAGTCTATTCAAAGTTATGCAGCCGGTGCCATAGCAGGGTCCAATGGTTTCTGCTCCGAGTGCAAAAGGAAGTCAGGCATTGGGAGAATTCTGGATTCATGCATCGACCGTCGACCAAATCAAGGCTGGCGACGGCATGCACTAGACCCCTGTCAGATTAGAAGGAAACACTGGGCTAGTAACTCGGTTCTCGGCTTGAGATTTTTCTAGATTGTTTAGATTGCACGTCTCGAAGTTCGAACGGCAGCTAGAGGGCCTAACGGATTCATACGTAGTTTCAGGATTCTCGCTTGTCTTTTCAGAGTGGCTCTATCGATGTTTGGCGGCTCGCATCCGTTCCATGAGAGGAATCAGGATGATTCGCGACGCCACTGGACATGGGTTCCTAAATTAACAGATATCTTTATCGAGTCCTTTGGTGCAGGTCTGCAGTCTTCTCTTTTTCCTCCCTGTAGCATGTTCAAATCACACATTCATCATGTCCTCGATCTTTATGTTTTTGAAGGTAACTCGTGGGCACTGATGTTCGCGCCTCTGGATTGGCGATGAGAAATACTGGACGTCGTCCCGTGACGACTTGTTCACAAGCTCATACAGAAGGCGTACTGAACTTGTCACGTCGAATGATTCATGCCCTTCTAAAGACAAATTATGTTCCCTTTTGTGGCCTGCGACGAATGGTATTCCAGAGCAACCGCATGATACGTGACACTGGATACGCTACCAGAGGCACCCGTGTCCTCTGAAAGGAATCCAGAGCAACAGCACGATACCTGACACCGGATACGCTACCAGAGGCACCCGTGTCCTCTGAAAGGAATCCAGAGCAACAGCACGATACCTGACACCGGATGCGCTACCGGAGGCACCCGTGTCCTCTGTTACCGTGGAAAAGGGTTCTGGACCCCGACTTGCATCAACGTCGCAATTACTCCCAGTGGGGAGTGCACCAACGCTTTGGGCGAAGGGAGCGTAAAAGGGTCGAAATCGCTCGAATTGCTTTCTAGCCTGAGTTTCCCTCCTGGTGCTTGTTTCATCATGGACAACATCGGGTTCCACGAATCCTCTGTCGAATGGAACATCCTGCGATTGCGCCTTCAGCGGACTGAGAACTCACCTGGTGAACAGCGCAGAAAACGTCACTGCTGGTATTATAGGGTATCGGGCTCGGCAGCCGAATAGATGCAGCGAGCGGAGCCTTCTTTTCCCGTCAGGGCATGTACAGGACGATGACGCAAGTGTTCACGCCCCAGAGGGCAGCGCTCGGAGGAAGGTTCGTGGTGGGCATATGGGAACGCCTGATAAGAGCAACTAGTCACCACTACGACGGGTGCATCTAGATTGCATACAAAAAGGATGAACAGGACAACCGCAGATCGCAGCAATCGCCCGTATATGAAATGCATCGACAACAACCGGAATCGGCGAAATCGGAACTTGAACGCTGCAATCAACATCCATCGGCTGCTTGCAACGGAACCGTAAGACGCAGGAGAGACCAGCATGTTCGAAGTCGCGACATAAGCGAGAGGAAAAGGAAGCAGTTCCAGAAACTGTCTACCAAGGCTCGTGTTCATGATAGTGGAAGAGAATCCCACCGTAGAAAGTACTTGCGTATGATCCAGCTGGACCCGTTCTATTTTGGTGTTATGTGAGCATTGAGCTCACCAGCCTATGAATTAATAGGCGTTCACAAAGGACCATGAGCATTGAGCTCAGCAGCCTGTGAATTGATTGGCATTCACAGCGGATCATGAGCGTTGAGCTCGGCAGCCTATCAATGGATTGGCGAATAGCGCTTCAATTGGCGCATTCGACGCTGCACACATTGCGTCCGTTGATCCCCAGTGAGGCGATAGCAGGTAAACTTGCGGTGTCTTGTCTCAAGCGCCCGTTGAAAAACTCTCGGTGTCTCCGCTTGTCGTGCAAAAAGCACGTGTTCTCTAACACCGTTTTTTACAGTCACATGTACTCATGCTCGAAGCTGTTGCGCTTCTCGCTCGTAGTGATCGCTACCGGACTCAGTCCCGGCGGTATGGCGCTAGCGAAAGACGTGTGCCCGTACTGTGCAGACCTCGGCCGAGCTTGTCAGGTTCAGAGCCAGCGCTGTGTGCCGTGCACCAGCTCTGCGAACTGCTCCTCGCTCCATAGCTGTAACATCAACACGGGCTACTGCGATCCAAAGTCGCTCTTTCATCCCTTCGTATGGAACGATGGGATCATGGTGCCGCTTATGTTCATTTCATCCGCAGTTCACAACGCTGCTGGTACTGGAGGCGGTACCAGTTACATCGCTTTGTTTGTGCTTGTTCTTGGCTTTCGAGTTGCAACCGCTAGCGCCAACTCCCACGCTTTCATCTTTGCTGGCATGATCGCGAATGTGCTGGTGAACCTGTGGGCACGCCATCCTTTCCGTGATATGCCTCGGATCGACTGGAACCTGGTTGCAACTTCAGTGCCGCTCTTCTTGGCAGGCTCCAGTATCGGCGTATTTTTGAATCAGTTGTTCCCAAATTATTTTTTGTCACTTCTCCTGGCTTTCTTGATGCTGCTTCTCACGATGCTCGTCGTCTGGCTTGGTGTTCGTCTGACCTGGCGCGAGATGAAGCGACATCCTCTGGAGTCGAACAGAGATCCATGCCCAGGCGATGTCCTCGCTGAACAGGACTCCCTGACTTGCGGACCAGAAACCTCGAAGGCACACACTAAGACCGCCATCGCCACAGACCTGAGCATGGAAGACAAAACATTGCTGGAGCGCTCGAGAACGTCGACAACCGGTTCATTGGAGGCGTCGTCATGGACAGCTTCCACCGCGAAATCCATGGAAGCGTCGACTGCAGTTGCATCGCCAGGAGAATCTACACCGATCCCGCGCCTCGAGGGCGGAACCCTGCCAGGTATATGGCTACCGCGATGGCTGGACCCGCTGTTACATTCGCGGACGCTCGACGAGATGATGCAATTTGAACGACCCTGGTTTCAATGGCGATATTGGTTGTTTCTCGCCTCATGCTGGAGCGTTCTTTTTGTTGCGCGATATCTTTCGGGATCTCGTGAAGCACGATCGCCCGTGGGCATGCCCCTTTGTGGCGTTGTTTTCTGGGTTGTTTTCGCTCTACAGGAGGCGTTTCTTGTATTAGCGGCCTTGGTTATGTGCCTACGGAACATTCGTCTGCGCCGACTAAGGGAATTACTTGGTTTTCCTAGGTATGTCGACGCGAACGACATGGGAGATTTCCCGCTCCACAACGGATTTCTCGTCCCATATATGAGTTTCACTTTTTTGGCTGGCATCCTCGATACGTGGATCGGAGTCAGCGGGAGTGCGCTGCTCGTTCCCTATCTCTACGTCCTGGGGCGCGTTGAACCTTTCACAGTGCAGAGCTCTGTTTCGGCGGTCATTTTCGTGACGTCATCTGCGGGTGCAGTTCAGTTCCTTGTCTACGGCAAGCTGATCATCAGCTACGCACTGTTCTATGGCCTCTGGTCACTGTTAGGATCACTGTTCGGTGTAGTTCTGGTTTACTACATTGCCCTAAGGTATCGAATGAAAGCCATCTTTCTGCTTGCACTAGCGGCTGCATGTGCATTTAGTTTCGGTACGTTGGTCTACGTAGGTATTCGGAATGTTGTGCATGTAGCAGCTGCCGATGCGGGCTGGGTCTTTAACAGCATATGCTCGGCTGCCAGCAGGGCGTGAATGAAGGACGCACCCAACGCGCTGAAGCGTCGGTGCGCCTGGAAGCCCATGCGTAGAGCTTCGGTTTCTTCTACCGTGAAGTGACGCTCCTTGTACGTGAAAACGATCAAGAGGGTGCCCTCAGGCGTTGATAGAGCCACACATGAGCATGGCTGATTCCATGGAAGCCCGAGATTCGCCATGATTAGGGTATCGAAGAGAAGTCCACTGCAGGGATCTACGCCGCTCCGAAGTCGCCGTTGCGCATCGTAAAGCCAGCCGCAGCATCCGATCAATCGATGTGTTTCATGGGGTACGGACGACTTGTGGCGAGTCTGGCGCACCTGCGGCTCGCCAGGGTCCGGTAAGGAATATCGACCGAGCGGCGAACTTTCAGTGCAGTGACGTGACGACGCAAGTACTGTGGGAATCTCTCGCTTTCGTTGCGCAGCGTGACCTTGCTTTCGCACACGCTGCATGGCGCAAATGCTGGTAATGTGAAGTCATGGTAGACAGGTACCTGACGCGTACAACAGCACTGTAGCATATTAAATAGAACCTTTAAACTGTGTAGCAAACATTGGCCATTGGCAAAAAAATCCAACTGCCTGAACTGCCACTCGGTTGTTTAGCAGAGCCTGTGCGTCAAAGCAGCACCCATTGCAATCGTGCGAGTGCAAACCGCAGCGGCCGCGCACACGGTATGCGACGAAAGTTTGTTTTCTCTGGACCGTCACGAAAAGCGGTTGTGGACGCTCTCACAGATACCAGACTCCAGTATCTCATTGAAAGGTACTCACAGCTTCCGCGCACGTCTCATTTAAGAAGAACCGCTTCTGTTAGTTCAGCATCATGGGAGCGCCTCTTTTATTCCTCAAGAGTTCGAGCACCATCTCGCTATTCTCGCTTTCTCGATGACCTGGTCGCCCGTCACCTGGTTTCCCGATGTTCGGCGTGACGGTACCTGTGGGGCTCTCTTTGCAGTGCAGTTGTGGGTACAGAGCCAACTTGCTCTTGCCTCATATCAAATCGATGAGTCTGTTGAGGTTCTCGAAGACGCGCTTCCATCGCCTGTAATCAGTGACAAGACCGCAGTTCCGCCACTGACGCTTTGCAGTTGTGCCAGCTACTCGCCACTGTGCCCGTCCGGATTGTAGGATGGACTGGTGCAGCAAACCTGTAGCTAATGTTTCTGTCGCGGTCGCTGCTCGGAGGTACAACCGATATGGTGTACCCGTGCGGTGCCTTTCTCGAAACACTAGTGCAACGGCGCTCTGGACTCGTAGACACTTTCTTGTACAGAATGCCAGCTCGCCGAACCTAGACCAGTGCCCCTGGACGCATGACTTGGACCGGGAATCAGGGCGGAATCCACCATTCCTTTCAAAACGTTTCCACACACTGAACAAGCTTCAACCGTGTTTTCCCGTCCAGCACGCACACGAGATCCGTTCAAAAGCCATTCGCATACCAACTCGACTGTCAACGTTTGCTGCGTTTCTGGGTGAAGCACAACTGCCGTCAGCGCTGCGCAGTCTGCTCGAGATCAGAAGAGCGCGCCTCCGGGCCTCGTGCCGCTCCCGTTGCCTGCACTGGAGCGCCCCAGACGCGAGCGTTGCTGCATCCCGGCAATCATGGACACCGATCAGAGAACTTCGCGCTCTTCTCGTAGTTTTCGATGGGATCGAAGCGATACACGCAATCGAGGTCACAGAAGAGATCCTGTTGTCTGTGAATCGATCGTGCGCATCGCAGCGATCGTTACTCAGGCGGCAACACAAAACGCTATCAGCCAGCATGGGCATCAACGCGATCGTGTGAAAATCACGTCACGTTGGCGAACGTGCGGTGGCGGCGCTGGTATGCGATGACGATCGAATCACAGCGCTGCCTGCTGCTGCGCTGGTACCCGTGCGGTGAAGCGCTGCCACAGATGCAGCGGACAGGCCAGGGGTGGTATCGTCTGTGCTCCACCAGCTTCGGTATTGTCACCTGCACCTCACGAATACAGGAAAGCGGAGTGTGCGCGCTTTGAAGCTCTGATAATGGAGGCGGGTATAGGTTCGGAGCGGGCTGCTTACGTAGCGGGTACGGGGCGCGCGGAAACGGCAGTTGAAACGGTGCACGGACCGCCTCTAGTTCCCGAGCACGCTGACGTTCGTGACCCACACGGGCTTCGTGACTTGCGGCCAAGCACCCGGGGTCTGCGTTCTGCTCAGTTTCGAGCGCTTCTCATCAAAACGTACCATTATCAGCGTCGCCAATGGTGCGACTCTGTCTGCATCTTTCTCATGCCCTTCGTTTTCCTACTTGCGGCGTTTATTCTGGGGAAGATCGTGAACTCCTCTATCACACACAAACAAGTAACTGCTGCAGAGCAGAATCCGCGAGGCGGATTCGCACCGACTTTCTTTGACCCTAACCTCTGCGCCGAATACGGCTCCTTGGGTTGCGAGCTTGGGCCTTTTCTGCCCGCAATCGACATTGCAGTCGGCGGGGTTTCCGTGGACGTCCCACTGGTGTTCCCGTACGCGGGGCCAGCGAGCTCTGCGACCAACCTCGGCCGCGTGAACTATGCTATTTGCAATCCCCTGTTTTCGACTTCTGCTTGCGAAGCGCTTGCTGCAGCCGGACCGTCTGTCCGAGAGGGACTCTTCGGGAACTTTACGCTGCTCCCCTTTCTGTACAACGGCTCAGATATCTACAACGTCAACGATCTGTTGCTCAAGGTATTTAGTAACGATACGTCCAACAAGCGCTACCAAGCCCTGGTCAATTCCTCAAAGGCATCGCCCTCGTATCTGAACAACATCTATGGACTGAGTGTGGAGAGCTTCGGCGATGGATCCAGTGGCCGGGAGGCGCTTCTCCGCCAGCTGTACAATGTCTTCTACACCAGCGATCGTTACGCATTTCCGCAGTATTTCGGTGCTTACGTAATCTCCGATACGAGCTCGTTCCCGAATATCTCTGCGACCGTCTACTACAACAATACCAATCTGAATCTACCGTATCAGTCGCTTCCGTTGACAGTGCCTGCCAATGAGTTTTGCTATCCAGACGGCAACTGCCAGCTTATCGCGGGAGTCAGTCACCTGTACGACGTTGTCGCCAAGGCGAACGGCAAACTCGGAGTCGAGAATTTGCTGCGTATTGTGCCCAAGGTCAAGGGTATTCAGTCCAATTTCAATTTTGTACAACTCGTGACCGCAGTGCTGATTGGCATTCTCCTGCATTTCATGATACCCTCAATCCTACGGAATCTGGTGATGGAGCGTGAGAGCGGCATCCGCCAAAACATGCTCATCATGGGCTTGCGACTCCCGACCTACTACGTGGTGACGTACCTCGGTTTTCTGTTGATGTACCTTTTGGTCATGATCAGCACGGTCATTTTCGGCTTAGCATTCCGTATTCCTTTCTTTACGCTGAATACACCGCTTCTGTACTTTGCAACGTTCCTGCTCTGGGGACTAGCGATGATATCCTTCTGCATGTTCTTGGCGCCGTTTTTCTGGGAACCGTCCACTGCGCTGATCCTGGGCTGGACCTATGTCGTCGTCATCAACTTTATTGGCGGCCAGTATATAGGGAACCTATTTACTTACGGAGCGTCGTCGGCGACGTTCTTGGCCACATTCCTGCTGCCGTCGTTCAGTTTCTTCTATTCAGTCTACTACGCCGGTGGCGTCAACGTTGCCGGTGTTGGCATCCATGTCAGATCCGATAACACCACCGTTCCAGGGGTCAATCTGGGCATGTGTGCTGGAAATTCACTCATTTGCTACTCATATTTATACCTGGCTGTTGAGGCAATCGTTCTGCTGCTCATTGGTCTCTACTTGGACCAGGTTATCCCGCATCGGTTCCAGGTTCGAAAGCATCCGTTGTTCTTCCTCGGTTTCAAGCGCCGCGTAGCGTCAAAAGTTGTCATCGATGAAGAGAAGGCGAACACGCTCACATCCAAGGCGGCTATCGACAGTAGCGTGCAGGCCGAGGAAGAGGCTGCTGCTGCAGCGCTTGCCGTTCCGTACGATGAGAATGCACCGAGCGTCTGCATTCATAGGCTTTCAGTCGCTTATCCCGGCAGGCCACCGTTCCACGCGGTTCGGGGCCTCTCGCTTGCATTGCGACGCGATGAGACTTTCGCAATTATCGGCCAGAACGGTAGTGGCAAATCCACGACCATGAATTGCCTTACCGGCCTGCTTGATATCACGTCGGGCGATGTGCGTATCCTTGGTCTCGAGGTCCCAGGCGATCTCAATGAAATCCAACTACAAATGGGTGTGTGTCCGCAGTTTGACGTGCTTTGGAGTGATCTCACCGGAGAGGAGCACCTCTACTTCTACGCCAGGCTGAAAAATGTCCCGCGGGCAAAAATCCGCTACGCTGTCCAGGACGCTCTGGAAAGCGTGCGGCTGGATGCGCCCCAAGTACGGCACCGTTTGGCGCGAAAGTACTCCGGTGGGATGCGTCGACGACTCTCTGTGGCGATTGCCTTGATCGGGGGCAGCAAGCTGGTCATTCTCGATGAACCATCCACGGGTCTTGACCCCCAGTCGCGGTACGATTTGTGGGCCTGTATTCAGCAGCACCGTGCCGGGCGGACGATTCTGCTGACAACCCACTCGATGGAGGAGACGGAACGTCTCGCCGACCGTGTTGGCATCATGTGTATGGGTCAGATGCGAGCCATTGGAAGGCCGAATGAATTGCGTTTGCGTCTGGGCCAGGGCTATCGACTGGTACTGCAGACAACACTCTCGCGAGCAGTGGTTGCACACGAACGCATTCTGGAAAAACTGAGTAGCAGGGCGGTTTTAGAAGCAACTGTTGGTGGTCAGTTCGTGTACATGCTTCCACGGGAAGACTTGCAGCTCTCGCAGGTGTTTGATGTGATGAACGCCATGCAGCTATCAGGCATCGTTACGGACTGGAGTGTTTCACAGGCCACCCTGGAGGATGTTTTTCTGCGTGTAACCCGCGAGGCAGAGCGCGAAGCCGAAGAGCATCGTGACAAGTGGGGCCTCTGAGCGCCTCTGTTTTTTTCCGCTTGGTCGAAGCTGCAGCGCATATCTCGAGTGACGTACCTGGTCTGCGTCAGATCGATGCTGTTTGCACTGGGACACGGGAGGAATGCACAGCGCTTCCCCGCGGATCCGTGGACGCTACAAATCATAACGCTTTCGGTGCGCTAGCTGCTACTGAAGCTATTCCGCCATCGCGCTACAGAGAAAGCGCCTCAGCATCTGTTCAAAGGCATGGTGATGGATGCAAGACTCAGCCGCCGTATCCTGCACCGAATGCAGACGCAACGTCGCCTCATGACAAAGAAGCTGACACCAGCCAAGTCGAACGTCGGAGCGGGAACTCCAAATGCCTGTCTGTGTGTGTTTATTTTTACCGAAACGCGTACGATGAACATTGTTGAGCGTTTGCGTTTACGCTCACCAGTATGCGCTTGTGTGAACGTCTCTGTTTGTATTTGTGTTTGCACATATCCCGCGCACTTGCATAGAATTGTAACCATGTTCGTTCGTAAAACTGTGCAGCATCCACACGATTCAGTCTGGATACCCGTTTGCCCAAATTACGACCTGGATCCCGTTTCCAGGAACATCTCACTTGTTGTTCAGTGGTTTCGTTCAGTTACGCTCGCATTCAGCGAGATCCCCTAGTCGTGCATGATGTGTACGGGTGTCAAGTTCAAGTGAGCGTGCTCTCAACATCGCCAGTTCTCCGGCAGCTGGCGCGTCCCAGAAGCCCTCCACCAAGCATGGAATTTGAGGTCAGGTACACGCTGGAGCGCTCTCCGGGTGCTGATCACATCCTCGCTTGAATTTATAGCAGTACCCTCAGTACAGTTCAAATCTTGATCAGCAGCATATGTTGAGAGCGGTTCTGTTCCATTCGGGGCGATCGATGTACTTTCTACTGCGCGACGGGCGCTTCGAACTAGGGCGCCAAGCGTATAACCCGCGACTCTAAAACGGACTCAAAGAGCGGAGCGTTCGCCTCCATTCTCTACCACTCGGAAGGCACTTGGCTTCGTATTCGGGTAAGACCTCAGGTAGCCATCGAATGATCGCAGCAACGCGATCCTCATCAGCTGGATGGGTGGAGAGATAGCTCGGCGGTGAGCGATGTCCGCGCATAAGCTTTTCACGCAGCGCTTTCATCCTTTCGAACATGGGCGCCATCGCTTGTGGATCGAAACATGCTGCAGCCATCAGATGCAAGCCGATATAATCCGCTTCACTCTCCATGCGCCGACTGAACGGCAAGGTCAGTAGCAACTGCATCAGCAAGTTCGTCAGGAGACGCGTATCGATGAACTGATTGATCACAATCTGCAGTAGCAGGAGGATTTTGGCAAAGGCCAGCTTCTCCGCGCCGTGTCGTGCGACTGCATGGGCAATCTCATGCGCTAAAACTGCTGCAACCGAGTTTTCATCGACGAGGATCGGCAAAATGCCGGTGAAGACCGCGACTTTGCCACCCGGTAGACAGAACGCGTTCGGTTCGGGTGCATCGATGACGACAAATTCCCACTGATAGTGAACGCCTGGTGGACTGATCGCCTCCGCTGAAGCCGCGATTCGTTTCCCTATTCGTTCTACGTATCTACTCGTGGCAGAAGTTGCCGGCAAAATACGTCCATGGTATTGCGTCAGCACCATTTGGAAATTTGCCTTGCCGATGGCGGCCTCCTGGTCAGCAGATATATCGATCATGCGTCGCCGTTGGGTCAGCGGTGCCCGATCGATATGCACCACATAATAGACAACCCCACCAGCAAAGGTCACACCAATGAAGAGCCACTGCCTGGTTGAGGGCGAGCCCCATGGAGAGGTTTCCTGCGACTGACGGCGACTGAAATAGACCTTAGTAGGCGGCCGCGGTGGTGACGGAGGAAATATTCCGAACCTGTGCTGCGCACTGCCAGTTCGCAAGTGTCGAATCGCCTGCCAGGCGCTCCGCAGCAGGTGCATGACGACGCGCACCGCACTCTGCTACCGACAGTCGGCAGCGCGTAACGTCCGCTGGCGACAGTGTGCAGACACGATGCCGACCTTGTTCACCACGACCGTGACAGGCACTATGCACTTTAGTGTCTGCTGAGGCTATCACACCACGTCGAGACAGGGACGCGGCGAGCAGAAGCGTACAGCGCTGCGACGAGAGCGCTCCGGCAACGCCTACGAGCTGGCGGCGAGTGTCCGAGCGTCACTGTGCTTGCTGCTCGCCACCGCTGGATCGCGCCTGTATCTATGACCGATCAGACTTTTACGGGAGTGCACGTCACCGGAGAGTTGAATACATGGAAAGCATTTTCGTTGTGCGTAATATATGCATAAGGGGTTCGCTGCGCCCCTCAACTACGCGTGAAGCAGGGCGCGAAGTGCGGCGAGGCTGGCACGCCGACGTGCTATCGTGTCCGTATCGGGGGCAATCGAGGCAAGCTCGGCACCCGGAGGATCGTGCGAATAAATCATGACTCGCAAATGATAGATATGGAGATACATCTTTATTCATGAATGTATGACGCGCTGAAGCGCTCTCTAAGGAATCGCAATGACGCTACGTTACCATGGTGCATTTACACAGGCGTTGCGAAAGACATTGTTGCAGGCAATCGAGGCAAGCTCGGCACCCGGAGGATCATGCGAATGAATCATGATTCCGTAAAGCAAGTCTGTATGGTGGCAATGTTGGTGGCCCAGTGCCTTGTTGAACATGAAGCTCTAGTGCGGCTGTATGGTTGTTTCCCTAGATGACGAGAGCAATCCTGCGTTTGGGAATTGCTAGGTAGATTCAGTGATCCTGCAGCATGGAAATGCGCATATGCCTCCGTACCTACGTAGTCGACGACGAATGGATCAGTGGCGTGCATCGTCAACGGTCTTTCGTGCTGCTCTTCCGCTCGGTCGTCATGATCTGCAGTAATGCGCGCATTTCTTTGCAGTATCAATAAGGTTGATGCTCCTGTAGTGGGCAGTGTTGGCGCATCCGTGCGCGTCCGGTTCGACTCGACGATGAAGAACCAATATGAAACCGGCGACAGTGCGTCCAGTGGATCAAATAGCGGCAGAGGCAATGCAGGGATCCGAGCGCCTTCGGAATCTCCATGCGAGGACGCGCGCTTTCATACTGCCACAAATCGATGCATCCAGAGGACTTTGAACGATCCTGCAGATTCATAGGCTTCCATGAACAAAAATCTAGACAAGAGATCCGTCCGCAAAACACAGTGATGTTTGAGGGTTAAGGAGGCACCCGTACAGTCCGACCTCGCCTGCACACTTTGCACCGCTGCGACAGGGTCGGCTCACGATAGAACCTGAACAATAACCAGTAGATCCGAGCGAAAGTATCGGTAATGGACCTTGAAAGCAGATTGAAGTATAATAGACGCTTTCCCTAATGCGAATATTCATCGAAAGAACTGGAATCCCTGGACAATGGAAACTTTGCGTCAACCTGGCTAGTGGACACGTGTCCCCGTGGGCGAGCGCCTGTGCGTCAAGACGAATTCCTGAATGCACTGGGACACGCCGCAACGCAGTCCGCGTCAGCAGCGCTGCTGTTTGTCGGGGTTGCTCACACGTCTTTGCGTGCTACCTTGCGCAGTGAAGATAGCAATTCGCTACCCGTAGCGGTGCTGGGGTCTGGGACTAGTCTCCATGGAGACTACGTCGGACCATTTTGCGGCGGTGAACCGACGACGTCTCCGGCCGCAGAACTACAAGTGCCCACAGTGCCCGCAGGCGTTCACGTCGAAACAGCACCGTACGGTTCACGTGCGTGTCATCCACGAGAAACGTCGTGACTACGGCTGCGGGACCTGCGGTCAAACATTTTCTCGAAAAAGCGCACAGGTGAGTCATATTCGGTACGTTCACGAAGGCCGTCGTGACCACGAGTGCCCGATTTGCAAAGTACGCTTCGGGCGCCGGAACGGCCTCAACAAACACGTTGTCGCTGTTCACTGGAAACGACGAACTTTCAGATGTGACTGTGGTGCAGCCTTTACCCGAAAAGATTGTCTCCTACGGCATCAGCGGGGTGTCCACGAGGGTCAGAGCCGACCGGGGCAATCAAGCGTGCAGACGCCCTCGTACGGGAGCGGCTTAGCGCACGGCTCCGCCGCCCTAGTGCGGACCCCGGTGCCCTCGAAAACGACCACGTCAAACGCTTCTCCCCGCTCGCCTATATCGAAGCCGATGGCGAGCTCGGGTGCGAGCGGCGCTCCGAGTTCATCCGGTGCGTTTACGCAATCATACGCCGACAGGAATAGCCCTTTAGCTGGAACTTGACGCGCTCTCTGTATAAAGTCGCTGACGCTGAGCCTTGGTGCTCGCGCCCCGGCCGCCGACCATCGCCGGCACTCCACTTTTCACCAAGTAGCTTCCAAGGAACTCGAGTGGTAAACGCAAGGGAGAGCACCAAACACTCCTGGCAAGCGGAACACATCATTCATGCACACGCAATACGCCTTTTGCTGCAGTTGCGCTTGCACACGTCATTACGGGATGCAAGTCGCAGCGAAGATTGCTGTGTCTCGTCGCACACCAGCCTGCTACGTATGCCGTACGTCGGTGCTAGCGATTGTGGTGTCGGTGGATGAGGCGCTCTCGAATTCTGTCCGAGAGCGTCCGCTCCGGGCCCCGGACAGCTGCGAATGCTCCACTCGTGCGACACGGTCCAGCGCAAACGAGCTGTCGTACGCACTTGCGAGGCGACATCGCTCTGGAAAGATGCTGCCTGAGAGACGCTTCCGAGACTCTCGTGGAACAAGACCGGGTAGCAGTCATGCCGGCTTCGCTGATGCGCCTTCATCGATTCAATCGAGTGCGTACTGGAATAGGCCGCAGTAGTAGGATTCGATAGCGTCGATATTACTGCTCGAGCAAATAGCATTCTATTCCTCCGGCATTTACCTGGATAGGTGCATGGAGCGAAATGTAGAGCGAAGCATTGGTTTTGCGTACCCAATGACCCTCGGTTCTCGTCGTCGGTATGCACAAAACGCTCTGCACAAGATCAAATTCGAGGTCGCTGGACCTCTGTGGCTTCTATCATTACACTACGATGCGTCCGGATGCCAACGGCAGCATGATCTCGGCCGTATGCCCACATTCGCGCATGACACCCCGTCGCACAGCGTCAAAGCACTGCGTCATTCGCGTGCGATGGACACCTCAGTGGCGCTCGTGCCAACCAATGGTGAAGCCGCCGCTCACGGCTCGCTCGTGCGTACGCCCCGCTCAGGCATACGCCCCCGGGGCATACCGTGATGCGACACCGCCGCCAGCGCCAAACCTCGGCTACGCTGCGCATATGCTGGCTCTCTTCGAAGGCGGCCTTCAAAGCTCGACATCATCGCTTGCAGCACGCAAGGGTACCATGCCGGGCGGCTACCGAACCTGTACTGGGGATCTTTCCTGTTTTTTCTCGGGGCTGCTCTCAAAACTGATGTGATCATGCTTTTCCATGGCATTCGCGTTGATCGTTGAAGCTTTTCTCGAAGCAATTTGCAGTTTCAAAATTGAATAATAGGTCACGCCAGCCAGTGCAATAAGAATGCCGAGCAAATTCATCATCTCCAAAGGCCGCCCAAAGAACAGAAAATCGGTCAGGATAATTGCGCTCGTCTTGGCGATGCCGAGCACACAATACGTCACCGATGAGGTATAACCAATGACCATGAAAACCGAAACATTCACGCACAGTGCCGCGATCCCGGAATACGAAAGGAGGCGCACATTCTCCGCGGTGTAGGCATAGTCGATGACTCGCCTGCCGGGCTCTTTGCTGAACAAGTCCGCGACAAGAACAAACGGTATCAACATGGCGGCTACCATTGGGGCGACGTAAAGCTGTAATTGCAGCGGATTTGCATCAAGTTCCTTCTGCAAGCGCCCGGTCCAGACCGCGTAGCACGCACAGGCGACGACGCTGATGAGCGCGAAGCATGTTCCCAGAGCATTGAGGTTGAAGTCGGTTGCGAACGCCACCACCATGCCCGCCACCATGATCAATAATGAACGAACCAGCGACGTATCGAAGGATTGATTATAGAAATAAAATTCTATAAACAAAACGACCGGAGTGGACAGATGTTTCATTAGCTGATAAAAAGCCACGGAGTTATGCTGTAGCGACAGGTTACTAAACACGACGAACGATATATTTCCCAGTGCGAGTCTTGCGCACTTGCGCCAGTCCAAGTGTTTCGCTTGAAAGACGCGCACTTGCAAGAGAAGCGCCAGGCCCAGTGCTGTCACGAAATAGTGCCAGAACGTCAGGCTTGTTGCAAAGTGAAACGCCGCACGAAATACTTGCTTGTTCGCTGCGACGATGCCCACGGACGACAAAAAATTGAACGCCATGGCGGCGATACTGCGGGACGCCCCCCAGTGAGACGCTTTCGGTAGCATCTCCCAAATCGTGTGAAATCAATCCGATACAAATATTATTCGTGTGGAGCGTTCGCGAGCGCGCGCCCCCTCTGAAACCACCAGCCGCTCTCGGGTATCGTCAGCGGGCTCTACGACGAGCACCCGAACCCTCTCAACAACTGAAGTAACACGTAGAACCAGTGCCTCTATCTTAAAAACACATTCAAAGTTGACGCTACGTTCTGCAGGAAGAGATCTGCGTTCTCGAGTTGAACAGTACGGATACCGCGTATGCTCCAGAAACGCGTACCGTGCTGCGTGTGCTGTTGCCGGGAACACGCACGCACGTTGGCGCGCACGCAGCGTCGAATGCACGCATACCAACAACAGATGGCGGCGGTGGCGGGTCCCGGCAACCGCGCATCATCCAAACTGGGACACTCTCCGCATTTGTTGCTACAAAAGTGTCGGATTCGAGTAGAACACCGAATGGATCCTAGTGCTCATGCACTGAGATTGTTGCGAACCTGTTTATAGGCGTGCAGTCTCGATTCTCGACGTGCAGCGAGAAGGGCTTACGCATTCATGGGTCGTTTTCGGATGCTCGGGTGAGTCGACGCTGTGGCTCCTTCGACGCTCTACTGGTGCAATTCTTGAGTCTAACGAGTATTGTTATCAAGAGGGATCATAAATTTCTAGAAGACGAGATCGTAAAATAACCGATTTCCTTAAAAAGCCCCATGCATACAAGTCTCGGTGATTCTTCTTTTCTTACGAATTTTCCGCTCAAATCATATATGCTTCAAGTTTCCGGTGCTTCTGTTCCAGGGCAACACCGGGGTGCAGCAATGCGCGCTTCTGGATTGGAGCGTGAAACGAGTCTACGTCATTTTTGGAAGACTTGTTCGCAAGATTACGCTGAGCGTTCACTGAAGTCGTCGCGCGAAATCATCGATTCCGTTCGAAAGACAAATCCTGCTTTCTTTGTGCGTGTCGCCAGGACGTCATTCCACAGCAGCATGATATTTCACACAGGATATGCAACCATAGGCTCGCTGTCACCTCTGTTTATGTGAAAAGAGGGTCTTGGCTGCGATTCGGACACGGGTCATCGCAGCGATCATCGCCAGTCGAGCGCGCGTCACGGGGTTGCACGCAGTGAGCCAGAAGCGGATCGGAATTTCTTGACCTGTTGCCGAACCTTGATTTTCCCTCAGGTACTTGTTCCATCATCGTGGACAACGTCGCGTCCCAAACATTCGATATCGAATTAGACAGCGTGCGCTTGCGTGTCCAGCGGACAGAGACCCCGCAGATGGGATTCCCTGCAAAACGCCCGTGGTCAAGGGGTACTGCATCGGTGCTAGCCTTCGTTGGCAATCAAGGGCATGTAACGAGCGACAGAGCAATCGTTCACGCGCATCATGGCGGGCCTCGGAGCAGGAGTCGGTGTAGTAGCAGATATGGTGAACACACGGGAACAGCTTACCCCAATCACGTGTCGCCGCTGCACAAAGCGCAAGCAGGCTGTCAATGAAAAAGATAAATCCCGCGACATCGCTACGTCGATGAGCCAGACCGCGTTCCAGAATGGATGACGAGTCATTCGGCCTCGAGGCAATTCATAACGATCGCCCTGGCGTCCAGCAGACAGCTCGTGCCATCGAATGAAGCTTACAACCAAAGTATGCGCGTAAACCTGGGCTCCGTTCAGGTTCTTCGACCAGCAACGACCCCCCGGTATCTGCTTCAGAACCACGGTCCAGTGTCGCTTCCGAGAACTGGCCTCGACGCAGCGCCAGTCCATCCGACAATGCTCAAGAAACACTGGCGGATAGTTGCGTGCGGTCCAGCGCGCTGTGCCCAGCAGCCGGGCAGCACCAAGACGCTCGCGAACCGAAAGATGCTCCGCGCTTCCTTCACTTGCCGCTGTAGAGGAAAAGGTCGCACATTTCCCAACATTATAGAGTTTACGGTTCCTTCCAGGTAGAGAGGTACGCTATGATCGCGGGGATTACATACGGTGGACCGAAGCAGCCGCGTGCACCAGCGTTCCCATATTCATCAGGTCTGCCGTCGGTGCACGAGGTCACCGAGCCCACCACACGAACCAGCGCATGCTCTGCCTCACTTGCGATTCACGGGAATACGCGCCCGCAGCTTTTCTCTTTGCTCGCGAGTATCCTCCGGAAGCGGCTGCAGGTACGGAGGCAGTCCAGGGAACTTGGGCACGTTGCCAGTGTCCAGAATAGAGCGGCGCGCTAGCGTTGAGCCCGGACGCTTTTCTGCCTTGGGCGCCGCCGCAGTAGCCACAGGCTGTTGCTCTTGCTGCTGGGTCGCTCCAGTACGCGCTTCCGCAAAGGAACGCGCCTGTGCTGTCCGCTGACGCTGCTCCTCTTCCTCCTCCTGCTTCGTCTTCGCGCGCTTGGGCACTACCTTTGGACGACCGATTGCAGCCATCGGGGCGCGGATAGGAGGTTTCGCCGCCTCTGGGACATCGTCGTCGTCGTCCTCCTCCCTCCGCTCCGGAACATCTTTAAAAGGAGACTTGACAACACCCTTCTTGACCAACTCACTGGTCGGCGCTGTTTGCGTCACTGGCGGCTTGTAACCCGGTTCACCGGGCTGAGGTTCCGCCTGCAGCTGGGAAACCAACGCTCGCCGCGCCGTCGCAGCCCGTGTACGCCGGCTGCAGCGCGACTGAACCGCACCAGAGCGCGTTCCGATAAAACCTGAGCTGATAACAAACGCCATCGCACCAGTAGACTGTATCCGAAGCAACGCACAGTACCAAACGCGTTCTTCTATGACAGGTAACGCGTACGCGACAATAGCGTTGGCGTCTGCGTTGAACGCAGCTCGATGCCATCGCGCTGCGGTTTGCGCAGGCGGTTTCCCGCTGCGCCTCAGCGGTGCGCTGTGATCTCCGGGGTCGCCACGAGACGCCCGTCGACGCTGCGCCAGCACACGGTGCGATGTTGTGCGTCAACGCCCTGTCCCGTACCTGGGGGGCAGAGGGGCGCACGCTGAGAGGTTATGTACAATATATTGCATAGTTATCTATTTATGTCGCAGGCCAGCACACGGTGCGATGTTGTGCGTCAACGCGCTGTCCCGCACCTGGGGGGCAGAGGTACGCACAATAAAAAGTTATGTACAATATATTGTATAGTTATATATTTATGTCGCAGGCCAGCATGTACGGGTGGCATGCATCCATCGTGGTGCCATGATGTGCACTGCGCGATGAAACCTGTCTATCCGCGAGGGCGAATGGACTTTCTTGTGAGCGCGTCAACGGTGCAAGAACCCGGACATAGCGTGCTCTTCTTATGGTGCAGGGTCGTTGCAGCTGACATCCTGCTTACCGATGTAAGGCATTCGCGCATACGCATACGACGATATTGAGGCGACCAGCAGGATTGTTCTCAGAAACGAACACCGCGTCTCCATGGTTTGCAGAGCTGCACTCTCCATGACTCGCAAGCGCATGATCGACAGATCCCGAACGCTGTTCTCAATGAAGAACAATCAGTTGCAGCGACGGGATGCTGGTCGCGCTCTCATTGCGTTGTACGCTTCCCGTGAAGCGACATTTCGCACCGATACCGTAGAAGAAGAATTCGTCGGCGATGCAAGCCAACGGCACCGACGAGCACCGTAAGCTTACCAGGTCGTATCAATCCGGAATCACCAGCGCCGGCCAATGCCTGACCCCCGTGTCGCATGCGGACTCGTATGCAGCCCAGTGCGTTCGTGGCAAATCGTCCCCGAGGGTTGAGGCTGCGTCAACGCAGCGCTCCATGTGCATTCGGGGATCTACTGTATTGGCAGCTTCTCCGGAGCATACCCAGCGCCTCGGAATAGGTGCCGAGCGGCCGCGAGCCCAGTCACCGGGCGATCTCGCGGATGGAGAACGCAGCAAACTGGTGACCCCGGGCGTATGCGACATCGAAAAAGCTCTGCTCCTGGTTGTCAATTCAGACCAGCGTTTGCTCCAAGAGCGCCGCATCGCGTCGAGCTTTTGTCCCCCAGCGCGTAGCTTCCGTTGACATGTCGTCGAGACGCACGCTAGCGCCACTTGTCCGCGACGTGCTTCGCGTTTACGGCGTTTCCGCTGTGCTTCGTACTGGCATGTGTTCCCGCGGACTCATGCTGCGCTGCTTGCAGCAATTCGCACGTCCATGCATACACGAACGTGCAGAACGCGCTGGAACCAAACAAACAAAAACAACGGTTTACATGCTCCAACGAACAGGCTCAGGCTCCGACAGCCCGGATGCATACAAACTGTGTGTCTCTCGCAAGGCTCGCCCCGGTCGCCGCTGGGCGCTATGCTTCCGGTACGACGCTTTGCGAAGTATCACTCGAGTCGTATGCCTTCTCGTCTGGTCGCTGCGCTAAACCCGAACTGTTCAGTCAAAGAGAGCATGACGCCGGGTCCGGTAAAACTCGTAGCGGCCTCTAGCGTACTGTCACGCAACTAGCAACATATCGCTTTTCCCGATCAGCTATATCGCAAACATGCTGCGCAGCTCAGCAGTACTCCAAACGTGCTTGGACTGTCTCGTGACTGCTACGTGGGGCGTGTGTGAAGGCACCCTCGAGCGACTAGCGTCAGGCACCGCTTTCTCCCTCTACAAAAGATACATACGCATGCAAACACATATCCATACGCAACCCAGACCCTCAGACAGTACGAATACACTGGATGAGAGAAGAACGCCCATCGCAACAGGCGCTGCTTTCGGTTCCTCCCGAAGAGCGCAGCCTACGCTGCTGCGTAGCGCTTTGCAGGTAAGGTTGCATCATAGGGTCCCGCGTCCAGGTCCTACACCTCTAAAACTCCACATCGATTCCATTGAACTTTACGCGTAGTTTCCTCGGTACGACGAGAGCAGCTTCTAGCCACCGCAGAGTCGAGATCAGCCTGTCAGAGGTGTATAGGAAACGAGCCTCAGCATGGGAACCTCAGCTGAGAGTGAGCAAACAATTGGTTTGGTTGTCATCATTTCTCGAAACCGCCTGCTGGCAAGCGTGCCACTCCAGTCGCAACTACCAGGTACCTGGCTTGTCTCGACGCAGCGGGCGCACCCGGCACCCGCTGCGTCGAAAGCACCCGTACCTTGGCAAACACCGCGTCCACCGGTGCGACATCGTCCGGTCAAACCGTCCAACGAACACATGAACCAGTTTTGAGACTAGTGGCAGTAGCCTGCTAGCCTTTGGTCAACTTCGTTGCAGCGGGCCTTTGCCAGCGTTGCCCCACGAACGACACGTGCCCGCAAACACCTCAGACCTTGTTCCGCTTCGCAGCAGTGCCAAGTGCACGGCGGAGGCGTTCCCTGCGTAGACACCGTCCGCGGAACTCCGCTTTGTAGGCGTGTCGCGCTATGGAGCCCTGGTACGCCTCCAGGGGGTCGTCACAGGTCTTTCACCGGCTCCTGGTGCCCTGGCGAGACGAACACGAATGGCTGGAGGTTTGCACCGACCTGGTAAACAGCCCGGCGACGGCGATCGCCTCTACGACCTGGCAACAGGTCCATGTCTGGAGAGCAAGGATGGCACTGCCACCAGCAATAGCGGTGCTCGTGGACGCAACTGGAAGCATGGAGCAGCTGCTCCAGACGTGTGCTGCTGTCGCAGTCGAACCGGGTCCACCGCAGTGCTCTCGGTCGCAAGCGCTCCAGACACAGCGCCTCGCAGCAGCACTGGCCTTGTCGCGGGCAGTGAGTGTGCTTACCGACCGCGTACAACAGCGACACAAGTATGCCCAGTCCGTGGGCAACCTTGCAAAGACGCTGGGAATCCCGGCATTGTTGGTGGAGGTTCGACACGCAACCGTTCACCAAACGTTGCCGTCGGTGGCCGCTCTTGTCGAAGCGTACTCTGCCTGGACAGACTTTGTCCGAACACGTTATGTTGAAACACGAAAGCGATCGATCGCTTCTTTCGAGAGCAACCTCCGAGCGCTGGCTCGGATGTGGTACTCGACGAGACCCGTACCGCACCACGGCGAGCAGGGTCCAATGCAGCAAGTCGCAGCGCCTCTGCTGCAGGCACCCGGTACCGCGGATACCGACTCGACAGCTGCTGCCTTTGCAGAAGCGCTCTTGCATCCCTCTGCATACGTAGAGGTGCGCTGGTTCGCGGCACTAGTCGCTCAGCACATGCTAGAGTACGCGCGTGAGACCAGTGCATCGGACAACGCGTTACCTTCTCGCGAGCGCCTCGAAGCATGGTTCCGGTATCTCTGTCCCTTGCATGAAACCTGGCCGCACTTTCTGCCGAGTCTCGTTTGTGCACTGGTAATGGCGCTGAGGACAACCGCCGTGGAAACGGAAATTGCCACAACAGACGCAACCGGGATTTCAGGGGCAACACATTCGCCAGCAACTCCACACGCAACAGCGGTGAGCGCTTCCGTGTGGAGACAAAGCGCTGCGGTGCTCCTCGTGGGACTTTTGGAGACACTGCGAGCGCGTCTTTCACAGACGACCTCGCTGGAACCCTGGGTCATCGATCACGACTGCCACTGGCTCGAGTGGCTTCTCCATACCCAATTTGCACAAGAAAACGATGTATTACGCCTGTACTGCGAGAGGTGGATCCAACAGAGCCGGGTCGGGAAACGTAGACAAGCACCGCGGGAACGAACAAGTCGCACCCTGAAGAAAACGCCCGCCCTGTGGCATCAGACGAAGCGCTGGCGTTGGCGTTGGTGCTGGTGGTGGCAACACAGCCTTCGATATCGAGCGGCTGTGAGCTGGAAAACGGGCCCTTCGCCGCGTTGGGAGCCCCAGTTCGGGCCCTTGTATGGTGCCTGGCGTCGCTGTGTGAGTTGGCCAACGTGCCCGCTGGGTACGCTTCCCGTCGGTTACGACGCTGCAGCGGTTCAGCGTGGAACCTCGCTGGGGATGTGCTCCGCGGATCCCGCTACCAACACCGTGTTCACTGCGAAGGAGAACGAGCTCGCCCAGCGTCTTGTCCAGCGGACGCTCTACCTGCTCGATGAATACGACCAAGTCGAGCAGCAAGCAGGAATGAGCGCTCGCGCGGATGCGTCCACGTAGACCAGCGCCAAGCGCCCAACACGTGTGCCACGAACAGCTTCTTGGCACCACACAGACTTTGGCACCTACTCGGAGATGCTAGGGGCGCGCCTCTGACCCTGTACAGTGGCGTTTTCGACGAAATGCAACACGTTCCCTTGGCGATGATGGACTTCTTCTCAGCGAGCGCACCGATAATGATGCTGGCGTTCTCTTTGCTCCACAGGACGACGCTGGGCGGCGGGTGATACGCTGCAGGTCTCGCTGCATCCTGGAACGCACCCTCTATGCCTCGATCACACTGCGTACCTGTCTCTATACATACCGATCATGCAGCATTCCGTGCTTCAAATGCCTTTGCACGCCCCAGTGACTCGCAGAGGCGTTCTCGATATCACAGCGTATCACTGCTCCCGAGCCTCCAGCTGCATCTCGATGCGTCCACCGCTTTAAAAAATATCGGGGCATTGCGACCAGTCGTAGCGCTGCCTCGCTGACCAGTAGCGCCCGTTGAAGCTCCACTCGATATCTCCGGACTGGGGGTCGCGCTCCGGCTCAAACCAGAGGGGTTTCCAGGGTTTGCCGGCTTGTTCCCGCGCTTTCCGGGCGGCGCGTTGTTTTTCCTCGAGTCTCAGTTTCTCTGCGGTTGCTTTGGAGTAGTCCGCGTTCTCCAGGAACCGCTGATCCGGTCGAAACCGAGAGTCCGTAGGCGGCAACACCACTCGAAGTTCCTCGGTCAACTCGTTCAGTGCAATGGCGAACTGCGTCATATGAAAGGGTCCAGAGGCACCCGGCGGTGGCTCCACCGGTCTTGTCCAAACGGTTTCCGCACGAAGCACCCGCGGTTGATCCCCGAGCGGCTCCTGCAGAAACTCCACCCGGAGCGCCGACAACCAGGAACCCGCGAGCCGCAGAGGACACTCGCGTCCGTCTGCGTCGAAAACTCGACCAGACACCGAACCGTATGTGTCGCGTGATCCCCAAAAGGCTCCAGTCTTGGTGAGTTTCACCACACACCGGTAACCGTTACGATGGTTCACAAGCACCATTTCCCCGTAATTATCGATCCACATCTTCCCCACGAGAATGTTATGGACACAAGTAGTCGCTTTCCGATATGTGATGTGATCGTCAAACTCCGGAATATGTACATGGCACTTGCCATACGGGAACACTTCAATACTCTTACCCCAAAACTTGTTGCGCACCTCACAGGTAGTGTGATAGACCCAGCGCTTGTCACGACCGACGGCATACGAGGCACTTACCGGCGGATGATGGCTCACTTGTTCACAGAGGACGCGAATGGAGGAGGGTTCCGGCGTCACGAATTCGAAGGTCTCCCCCAGGAGCGGGTTAAAGGGTTTTCCGGTGCGACCCAAAGTAGAAGCGTAGTGCGACACCGCAAACGCTGCCACCAGGAGCAGACGCAGTGCAGGGTCCACGGTTGCCGCAGCGCGATCCAGGAGCGCTGCACCCTCGACATCCTCGACTAATCGTTGTAAGAAGGAAATGGGCTCATTAAACACCACAGGTATGGAGATGCGGGAGAGATCCTTTCCGACAGCGTCTTTGAGAATGCTCCATAACGAAGGTTTCGGTGGCGTCTCGCTATCCGAAATAGGAAGGCGCCGACGCGGCTCACGAGGTATCGTCACGAAGGTTTCGTTTTGGGGCACTACTACAGCGGACGCACAGCTGCTCGAGGTCTCGGTAACAGCCGATGACGTCGACGACTGGAGCTGGTTATCGGCGCTCGCTGGCGGCTGCGTCAACAGGTTTGCTTCGCACAAGTTCGGCGAACGACGACGGGCCTCCGTGCTCGCCCGTCGGAGACGTTCCAGCACACGCCAAGTGCGCTCGGCTAGTGACTCACTCGATGTCGGTACCCAAGAGGGGCGTATCGCCGACGAGCCTGGTGTGAGGCTCGTCGGCGATATGCCGGCTTCGACTCCGGTCGCTTCTGTGGCGGTTGCTGTGGACGGGCTCGACCATGGCGTCGACACGACACTACCAGAGCCAGCATCGAAGAACTCATCGGTATCGCCTGTGCCATCATCCGTATCCGCGACAGAAGCGACGTGTTGACTAGGTGAACGTGACCGGTCGTTGGTTTCCCATTCAGGAGACGCTTGCGAGAACCATTCGATGCGTTCTAGTTCCCGTAGAAGAGCATCTAGTTGGCGTTGGAGTGCTGCGCCCTCGGCTTCTGCTCTAAGAGCTCGCGCCCTCTCCGCCACAAGGCGATGTCGCCAGAGAGCCCCGTCTGACTGCAGCACATGAATACACCATGTGAGCAGCTCAAGAAGCGCGCTCAGCACAGCAACCACATCGTGCGTACCACCGGCTGACTCCGTGGACGGCTCTTCATTCCAGAGGCCTTTCACGAGAACGTGCAACAAGTCCGGAGGCGATAACTGGGTTACCGCCTCCCGTACATGCCCTTGAAATCGCACCAGCTCGGCAAGCAGCTCCTCACGAGCCTGACGAGCTTGCAGTGTTGCCTCGTCTTCCTCACCGAACTCTCGTTCCAGGCGTGCATCCTCGTCTTCTTCATCGTCATCCTCGTCGGTGGCTGTGCGATCGGCTTCAAGTTCCCCGCGACTACCTGGAGCACTTTCCCGTGAAGCTGCGACAACGACACCGGGAGTTGGACTTCGCTTGCTGGGTTGCCCGTTCGCACCCGGCTCGGACCTGCTGCTGTGGTGCGCATGTTCACTCGGAGGATGATCTCCGGCCGAGAGGTTCGCGTCTCCGGGGGTATCTCCAACTGCCTTCAGTCGTCGTGCGGCCGCTCTTCTCGCCAGGCGTTCAAAGTAGCTCTTCGAACGCAGTAATGCATCGAGCCACTGTTGACACAGGTCATTCGATTCGGCCCGCAGATGGTAGATCTGAGTCCCCGTGTCAATGATCAAACGCGATAACTCCGTATCGTGGCGAGTGATCACTGCCAGCTGCAAATTAATTCGCCCTTTGCACGCTCGTTCAACCTCTGGTGATTCAGGAGCATTCCATGAACCGAAAAGTCGACGCGGTGACAGCAGCGATGCCACACCCGGAGCGTTCGGGTTCCCGGAAGCTGCCGCGTTCGACGTAGCGCTAAGAGCGTGGGCCTCGTCTGCGGCTCCTGCGTGAGCCGTGCGTTCGACGTAGTAGCTGAGCACACCGTTCTCGAGGACGAAGAGTCGACGTTGCCATCCCTTGAGGTAGTTGGTCCACTTGTAGAGGTGACCTTCCATTCGCGGAACACCACGAAACGGCAGGCGATCGGTTTTCGTGGACTTTAGCCTTCTGCTCGCCGGCTTGTACTCGTCTTTATCCGCTGCTGGAAGCAGTGACTGGGGCACAGCGTGTTCGGTTACAAGTGTCGTTTCTGTTGGTTCAATGGATGCTTCCTGGGCAGTGCTGGGTTGCACTGCAGTCCCTGGATCCGTTTCGCTCGCAACTTCAGCCCCAGGCACGCTGCACGTTTCTCTTTTTGCCTTTTCGTCATCCATTTTTGGACTTTTTCTACTAGCGCCACATTCAGCGTCTGGTGCACCGCCACTAGTCACAAAGAGACCCTTGTTGTCGTCGACGGCGTTGGACGCGGGCGTCGGCACCAGCGTCGACTGCGCTGCTCGGTGCACTGGAGTCAGCTGCGCTAGGTTTTCCTTCGTCAACGTTCTTTCGCGAGCATTCGCATCTAGAGCGTGTTGTTCCTGTCCTAGAAAAGGGTCCCGTTCCATAGTGCCCAGCCGGGGTCCACGCTGCGACCCAGGTCCAGCTGCGTCGCTCCCGTCCAGGGGCGTTGTGCGTCGAAACGGCGGCGTTTCGAGGGACAGGCCCGCTGGCGCTTTCCCGTACGCTCGCTAGAGGCTTGCTTCTGGGGTGTGTTCCGCCCGCAGCTGGGTATCATGAAATGCTTTTTCGCTGTTTATAGCAGATGTATTCAAAGTTCGTTCATTTGGAGAAAAAATATGAGAGAAAGGTATGATGATGATTTGGGGGGGATTCTGATGGACCGTCATCGCCAGGTACCTGGAAAAAATCGGAAAAATCCTCTTCTCGCCGAGCATCGAGCGAAGAAGAGCAAGTGACGAGGTCGCAGACCGGAGACAGGCGAGAAAAGGTGTTTTTCCCGACTGGACAACGTCGAGAGTGTCGTGATACAGCGGGCATGAGTTCGAGAGATCCTCGCTAAGATGCGCTCAACCAGAGGCAGAGCACGCCTACGTTTTTTATGGCGAGCAGGCTTACATCCCACAAGCTTCAAGTTTTCCATCTTTTTCTTTCAAGGCAAAGCGCCGCGGTGTAGCAATTGGTGCGGCTGGATCGACGCGGAAACGTTTGCCGCATTGACCCTAGACGACATGCATTCAAGCTTTGGGACCAAGTTCACTGAACCTGTCGTGCCAGCGTATCGATTATGTTCGAAAGCCAAGCAGTCCCGGCTTTCTGGGTATCGGTGAAAAGATATTCCATACCGGCATGCTTCCGCTCGTATGCTATGCTTCCAGAGGCTCCCGTTTCCTCTGCCCTCTCAGGAATGGACCTCAGGCTCGGACTGCGGTCATCAGAGCGAGCGCTTCCAGTGGAAAGCGTTTCATCGCTTTGCACGAAGGGCGCATAGACGGATCGACACTGCCAGAGTCCGTCTTGAAGCTGGAGTCTAATTCCAGTCCATTTTTCGTCATGGATAAGATCGCATTCCAGAAATTCTCCAATGAATGGAACAGCACGCGCTTGCTTGTGTTGTGGAGGGAGCACTCGCCAAGGAGATCGTCAAAAAAGAAGCCCGCGTTTGCAGGGCATCCGGCACACGACACGAAGCAGGGCATCGGGCGGAGCCCTGTGTGTACTCGTCAAAAGAACGTACCGAGCGGTGAAGAAATCGTTCGCGCGCCCCCGGGCGCTGCGCCGAAGAGAGCGTACGCTGGACGGACGGCAACATCTTACCACGATCAAGAGGCAATGCTCGAAAGGGCGCACGAAACCCTTATTCAATGAAGATGAAGATGGCAAGCGAAGCATAGATCGCACCCACCGGCTCTGCGTCAGATACGTGGGCAGCAACTAGAAGCCGCGGAATCGATAGGTAAACGCTGCCATCGACACGCTTGGACTGCGAAAAACGGAGCCGAAGCGTGAGCCCGGCGTCAGTAAATCCCGGAGATAAGAGATAGAGAGGAATAGCGAGCTGTCGCCTTGAAAGTACGCAGAGGCTAGTTCCAACGACAACGGAACCCGACCCGAACTTTATCGCACACGCACGAGGAGTCTATGTGAATGCGGTCCGTTTCATTCCAACAAGAGCGTCCTTGTCGCTGCGTTGCAACAGGCAAAGCGCATGGATACCGTCGACGCAGTGCGGTGCAATTTCTCTCAGGTATCACGCGCTAAATCCTTAAACAAAGCGCATATCTCGTCGTTCGGGTTCTGAATCTCAAGTACCCATATCCGAAGATTGAAGATCAAAGCATGATTCGAGCTTGGTCGGCTTAAAGCGGCTGCGAGACACCAGCATGCCACGCGGTCGGAAGCGCGTTACCAAAGCTCCCAGCACGCTCTGCGCACTACTGAAACACCCTCCGTGCCTTGCTCGCATTTCTGGCGGAGCAGGCGCCTGTCCAAACCAAGTTTCTCGGTGTGTCACATGCTGCTGCTGCTGCTGCTCACAGCGTTGTAGACGTGCTCGAACACAGGACGCAGCAGACGAACTTCGCATGCCGTGTGCACAAGACGACATGCATAGTATGCTTGACGTACATGTTGTATATAATAGTACAGATATATATTACTTAGTATATTAAATGAATTTAATGCACATAAAGGACACCACGCAGGCAGCAGCTGCCCCTGCGGCTATCGCGGCTACCGAACGCACCACTTCAGACCGTGCTTGGGGCTTGTACTCAGGAAATTGCCCTGAGTACCCGCCAACGATCCGTCGCTTGTCCGGGGCCAGGACCAGACTGAACGGTGCTCATGGACGTTGGTGTGGAATCGGCTGCGGTACGTCGCCCGGTGCGAACAAGGAAACGCTCGCTCCGAGCTGAGGAGGCCGCACTCGACGAGGAGCTCCTCCTGGAGCACTTGGACGACGATATTGAAGACATTTTACGCTACGGTCACGATGAAGATGAAACCGAAAACGATCTAGACTATGAGGCCGAATTCGTTACCGATGAAGCCGACGGCAAGGCCGTGCAACGTCGAAGCCGTGGGAAAAGACGCCCCAGCGACGCCGACACCGACCGCTCGGCTGTTCGAGACGCTGCAGCTGAGCGACGAGCGGCAGTCCTGCAGGCTGAGAGCGATGCCGCGAAAACCTGCTTTCGAGTTCCCACGGACTTGGCGGAGATCGCAGCACTCGAGCAGGCGCAGCTGGCAACCGGCCTTGGCGTTGACTACGCTCGTGCCTTGCACCTGAAACCGGACCATGTTCAGCGCCCCATCTGGGTGCTACCGAACGGACGAATCTTCCTGGAGGCCTTCTCACCACTCTACAGACAGGCGAGTGACTTTCTCGTTGCCGTTGCGGAGCCCTATTCCAGGCCAGAGTGGATTCACGAATACCTCCTGACGCCGTACTCATTGTACGCGGCGGTGTCGGTTGGCCTCGAAACCGAGGCCATCCAAACCGTTCTTGAGCGCCTGAGCAAGACTGAACTACCGCTTTCCGTTGTCAAACTGATTGACAAGTGCACGCGCACATACGGCAAAGCGAAACTCGTGCTTCACCACAATCGCTACTATGTACAGTCACCGTATCCCGAGGTACTGCGCTTCCTGCTCCAGGATGAGCAAATTGCTAGGGCACGCGTTCAGCCGGCAGAGGGTGCGGAAGAGTTTGGTCGGATACGTTCAGAGGCGCTTGCTGCTCAAGCCGACGTGCTTCCATGGCAGAACAAACCGCAGCATAAGGAGCACGAAGCGGAGAAAACAATGGCTCGCGAGCAGCTCATTGAACAACTCGAGCGGCAGCTCGAGGATGACACCGCCAACACCAACACCAACACCAGCATGAGCACCACCAGCACCGACGATGAAGCGGATCTGCGGTTACCGCAACGACCAACCGGGACCACTGGCAAGCACGCCACTAGCGGAGGACGAGCTGGGCCCAAGTTTTTATTATCATCATCATCATCGCAGGCACCGCCACGAGACGATGAGGAAAGAGCGTTGGCAGCGGCTCGTGAGCTGGGCCTCGACGCAACCATGTTTGCGGAACAGACGCGCTTTCGAGACCTGCTCTCCTTCGAAGTTCATCCCATGGAGGTAGATCAAGTGAAACGACGCTGTCTGGAGCTGGACTACCCGTTGCTAGAAGAGTACGACTTTCGGAACGATACCGTGAACCCATCCATTGTGATCGATCTGAAACCGCAGACTCGTATCCGCCCGTATCAGGAAAAGTCACTGGCGAAGATGTTCGGGAACGGACGTGCGCGCTCAGGTGTCATTGTGCTGCCCTGTGGAGCCGGCAAGACGCTCGTTGGAGTAACCGCCTGCTGCACAATCAAGAAGACGTGTCTGATTCTGTGTACCTCGGCGGTATCGGTGGAGCAGTGGCGACACCAGCTGCTTCTCTGGAGTACCATCGATGAACAACGCATCACCCGTTTTACAGCAGAGCAGCGACCAAATGTGCTTGGTGATATTACCATCACCACATACACCATGGTAGCGTTCGGCGGTCGTCGCTCGTCCGAGTCCGAGCGGCTTCTACAGCAAATCCGTGAACGCGAGTGGGGCCTCATGATCCTCGATGAAGTGCATGTAGTACCGGCGAACATGTTTCGCAAAGTGCTCGGTATCGTGAAAGCGCATTCGAAACTGGGTCTCACCGCGACGCTGGTACGAGAGGATCTCCTCATTACCGATATCAACTTTCTGATCGGGCCGAAGCTCTACGAGGCCAACTGGTTGGATCTGCAACGTCAGGGCTACCTGGCAACTGTGCAGTGCGCGGAGGTCTGGTGTCCGATGACGGCAGAGTTCTACCGCGAGTACCTGCAACGAGGTTCAGCCAAACGTCGTCTTCTGTACGCCATGAACCCTACCAAGTACCGTACGTGTGAGTTTTTGATGAAGTTCCACGAAGCGCGAGGCGACAAAGTCATCATCTTCTCAGACAATATATTCGCGCTGCGATACTACGCGACGCTGCTGCGTCGACCTTTCATCTACGGACCGACTTCACAGACGGAACGAATGCGCATTTTGACGCAGTTCCAGCGGAATCCCGTCTGCAACACCATCATGTTAAGCAAAGTTGGCGACACTTCGATTGACTTGCCGGAAGCGAACGTCATCATTCAGATCAGTGGACAGTACGGCTCACGTCGCCAGGAGGCACAGCGACTGGGTCGTATTCTGCGTCCCAAGCCGCGACCCGATCAGAACTTTAACGCATTCTACTACTCATTGGTGAGTACCGACACCAGCGAGGTGTACTTTGCCGCCAAACGACAGCAGTTCCTAATCGATCAGGGCTATGCCTTCAAGGTCATTGCGCATATTCCCGAAATGGAGACCAGTCCGAGCACCGGCATGCCCGACAAGGAGAGCGAATTGAATGCATTGGCGGCAGTTTTGGCTGCAGAGGATGCCGAAGGTGCCGATACCTCCCTGGCCGATGAGCTGCAACGTCGTCGGCTAGCGCAACTGGCCAACGCCCCGGTACCGAAAGCTCGTCGCGTTGTTCACACCAGTACCCAGAGCTTGACGGGTGCCGGCAACCTGCTCTACGGAGAGTTTACGCACGACGATGCGGTGCCAGCGGCAAGCGTGCCGCCCATGCTTGAACGGCGCGTTGTTCAGCATCCTCTATTTCGAAGACGTCGTCGACAACAGGCAGCTGCAACGAAACGTGCAAATGACTGAGGCACCGCAACCTGTGTTTGCACCGGTCGTCTGCACCTAGTCAGCAAGCTCTCTTGAACTGCACGGCTTGTCGGGCGCGACTCGGGCCTCTCACATGTTCGCTCTGCGATAGGAGACGCAGGCGCGCGGACATAAGCACTGGTGCATGTAAAAACCTCCGGCGATACACAATGCGCTTCTACCCCAGTATGGATGCTACGCGCTGCACCATGAGAGTGCTTCGTTTGGGATGCTCCTTCGCTGTGAGCAATCACTTGCCTGGTCGGTGCCACCGCTGCCATTGTATACGGATGCAGGGAGCAGTCGCTGGCGATGAACGCAGGTAAAAGAGCCCGCAAAACATCGCCGTTTATCGGATTCCTCAGCAGGTAAAACATTGTCGCCGAGCAGACGCCACGTCGAAGCGAGCAGGACATTTGCCCTGGTCGACGTGATCGGCTGAGGTCTGCAGCATCCGCCGTGCTATGCACACACACACACAAACACACAACGAATGTACAACACGAACGGCAGCGCTGATGCGAATGTGCAGTATCCGCCGTGCTATGCACACACACACACACACACACACACGAACAGACAACGAATGTACAACACGAACGGCAGCGCTGATGCGCATGTGCAGTATCCGCCGTGCTATGCACACACACACACACACAAACACACACGAACAGACAACGAATGTACAACACGAACGGCAGCGCTGATGCGCATGACTTGACGTCTCCTGCAGAGCCGGTCGAAGCGACACCACTACGCTGACGTGGACTCGGAGCTATCACCATCGGCCTGCAACCGCATATGCGGACCGTTCCATACACAATGCATCACCAGCTGCTGGTTATACTTCAAATCCAGCAGCAACTTGGGAGAAACGAGCAGCGTCTGCGGAAACTGAGACGAGGCGTCGTCCGAGACTTGTGCCTCTTCCATCATCATCTGGATGATCGCCCGTTCATTGTGAGGGTCCATCCCTTGGTTGATTTCATCGATCACGCGTATCGGAGGACGTGCATGACGCTGCATGGCCAACAAGAACAGCATGGTGGCGACCATTTTCTCCCCGCCCGAATGATGCTGTGCGGAGAGCGTTCGAAGCGGTTCATTCGCCCGAAACTGGACCTGAATCCGCAACGCGAGGCGCCGAAGCTCCTCGTCCTCAAGCAGGTCCACTTGTCCCGCACAGTGCAGTTGCTGCAAAAGCCGGCTGAAAGCAAGCGATATGGAACGAACCAGGGTACGGAGATCACGTAGCCATCGCTGGGATTCCTGGTGGAGCTCACGAAGCGCAGTGGCATGCTGCGCACGTTCTCGTTCCAGTTGCTGGCGAAGCGCTTCGATCTGTTGCTGCCGTCGCTCATACACCTGGACGACTTCCGCTGAAACACTGGTGAGGGCATCGGCCCGAGCCTGTGCCCGAGCGATGCGTTCATCGAGCTCCTCGACGCTGGTCGGGAACTGCCACGCACGGAGCTGCTGTTGCAGCGCTGCTGTAAGCGTTGCGACGGCTTCGGCCTCCTGGCGTTTCTGGCGCATCCTGCTTTTGGCTTCATCGACGCGCTGACGTGCATCGTCACGTTGTTGTAGGAGGGTCTGCATTTCCAGTGCAGCTGTGGCAAGTGAACGCTCTCCTGCGCTCAGCAGCCGTTGCTTATCGAGCATGAGCCAGGTTCGCTCAACGAGGGCAGCGATGGCGGCCTGATGCTGTGCAAGTTGCTCGGCACCAGCAATGACCAGTTGCGCATAATGGTGCGCTGCTTCCGAGGCAGCTCGCTGCCACCGTTTTCGTTTCTCGTCGTCCTTTGCTGTGTTCTGCAAGTCGCGCGCAATTGTCTCCATGAGTGAGCGCTGCATGGTCAGTCGTTGTTGCGCGTGGCGGAGTTGTTTCCGATCCTCGAGCAGGGAGGCGAGCTCCTGCTGTAGACTTCGCTCCTGAATGCGTAGCGCTTTCTCTTGCTCGGCTAGAGCGGCGGCTTGGGCTCGCCAATGTGCCCGCTGGGCATCTAATTGTGCGAGTTGGTCGTCCAGCTGCGCCACTTGTCGTTCATCAGGCATCGCGTAGAGGCCAGCTCGTCGCCGTTGGAGCGCCTCTACCCGAATCGAAACTGATTCCGCGTTGTAGCGCGATAGACGACTCCGGTAGCCGTTCTGCGGCGTGAAGACCGCATACACGCGATGCTTGAGCGCGAGCTCGCGAACATGTCGACCAGCCTCGGCATCAGCGACTGCAATCAAATGAATCGGTACAGCGTCGGCGAGTGCTTTTTTCAAGTTTTCCGGTGCTTCGAAACAATCGCTGAGAAAGGCACGTACGCCAAGGGGCTCCACGCTCGCCACCGGGGCCGGTGGAGCTAACGAAACATCGGGACGCACCAACGCTATCGTATTGACGCGCCAGTGGTTTCGCTGGGACTCTTGAAACACGATTCGTTCATCCTCGGGATGCTCGAAAACGAACACCACTTCCAGCCAGCCCCCTAGTACCGTTTCCAGCACATCGCTATAGAAAGCGTCGCTGGTGCGAACTTCCAGCGGCAACGGACCCCAGACTTGACCTCGAAAGCGTCCAGCTTCTCGCTGTGCAGTTATAAACTGGTAACACTCGATAACTTGACTGTGCGGATTCCGACGCTGTATCAGCGCGAGTCTCTGCTGCCGAATGTTACGCAGGCGATCGCGTTGGTTCTGAAGCTCTTGGAACTGACTTTGCAACGGAGCCAGATGCTGCTGTTCCAGGTTGCGCATTGCATCACTTACCGAGAGCAAGCGTTCGGCGATTTGCTGTCGCTCCCGTCGCTTTTCTTCGATGCGCTTCTCGAGTTCCGCTTCTGTCCCAGTACGTTGCATGAGCGCTGCAAGCTCCGTTTCCAACCGCTCGACCTTGTGCTGGCATCCTTCATAGTTGCGCTTGCGCTCGGCGAGGTCCTGGGCAAGGCGTGCGAGCGCATCATTGGCCTCATCGAAACGCGCTAGCGCCTCGTTCATATCGGCCTGCTGTTGCCGAGCTGCAACCGATAGGTCACTCAGAACTTGTTTCTGGGCATCACGCTCGTGTTGCAGTTGCAGCCACTCCTGCTGCATGGCCCGCAGAGGCGCACAGAGACGCTCCCAGTCTGCACATTTGGCCCGGTACACACGATCTACGGTTTTGAACGCGTCCCTTGCCGCAATTGCCTCTTGTCGGCAGATCTCATAGATGCAGTACGGTCGGTAGAGGCGCATCTGTTCGATCTCTTGCAGAAGCGCCTGGCGCTCCTCGTAAAAGCGAAGCTGTGCCTCGAGCGCCTCATTTTGGCGAATCCAGTCTGCAAGTCGAGCTTCATGCGCGGCAAGACGACTAGCCCAGGCTGCATCATTCGCTTGCTGCTCAGCAAGCGCCTCGAATGCCTCGAGCGCTGCACTGCCGAACACTGCTCGAATCGTTTGCCGCAAAAGCTCCGTGGGTGTGCACTCGACCAGCTCCGGCACGCGCTCCTGTGGCAGAAACGTGCAGATATTGTCTAGCTGGATATCGTAGTGCGCACAGAGCTCCTCAATGGTGCGTTTCGAGACCGACTCCCCGTCGAGGGTGAATCCGCCACGACCATCGCGACTAAAGGAGCGTGATATGCGCCGTCGCGTGCCACTGGCATCCGGGTCGAAGAGTTCTACGTCAATGCGCGCTCGTTCGCAGCCGTGCTTGATGTAGGAGCTGAGCACTGGTGCTCTCGACAAGAGCTCCAGCTTGCCTCCAAGTCCGATGCATATTCCTGCTACAATCGAAGACTTGCCGCTGCCATTGGGGCCCACCACGAGATTTAGGGTCCTCCCAGGCCTAATCTCCATTTCATCGAACGCGAGAAAATGGTGCAGTCGGAGACGCAGGAGTTGACCTCGACGCCAGCCCGCTGTCTCTTGCCCGGAGTGACACGATTCGGTCACTGTTGCAGCAGGGTCCAGTTCAATATGGCGCTTATCGCGATGTAGTCGCGGCCGCATTGCTGTCGTCGCCGTCGCGGCATCCGCGGGGCCAGGTTGCGATAGCGCAGCGCTTCCATGTAGAGCACTGCCTGCTGCTCTGGATGGACCACTGGATGTGACCAATCCAGTGGCAACACGTAGCGCAGGAGCTGGCGATACCTTCCCTGCTGTGTCCGCGACCTGATCCGGGCCAGTCAGAGTCTCTGCAGTAGAGCAGCGTCCGAGAGCCGCGGGCAGCGCGCTCGCCTCGCTGTGCGCTTTCTCGTCATGAACGTCGCTCTCATCGTCGCTGCTTGAGGCAGCAGTAAGCGCTCGTTGGCTCTCGGGCCCGGTGAACGTGTTCAGTGCGGGCGGTAACGTGCGTGTGCTGGCCGTTCGGGAGCACTGGGGTATCGACTCCGGTGAAAGTCGCTTCGAGGGCGACTCGCTGCTGTCGCGCTGTGCGCGCGAAGCTACCCGCACTACTGCTGCTTCTGCTGTTGCAGCGGCGGGAACAGTAGATCTACCGTATGTGCTCGATGCGCCCCTGAAAAATTGTTCAAGCTCTTCTTCGGGCACTTGTGCACGTGTCGATGACTTTGCCGCATTACCTCGCTTCCGAACGTTAAGACGTGTCTCGCGTGTTCGTGGTGATACCTGTGCTTCCGCCTGGGAGCATTCCGCGCCTGTTGCGACTCGCGTTTTCGATGTATGCTCTGCCGTCGAGCGCCCGCTTCGAGCGGTACCGTGCTTGTGGCCTTCTTGTATCGTTTCAGGGGCGGCGGATGTGGGTCGCTGCTTGCGTTTCGCAGTAGCTTGCCTGTCCGAGTCCGCCGCGGACGTCAGGTCGGCACGACTGCCGTAGTAAACATCTACCCTCTTATGGGCCGCATGCCTTTCAGGTTCTTTTCGGATGTGCGTTCGCTTTCGGGATGGTGAGGTCGCCACAAGAGCGGGCTCGTGATCGCTCTCCGAATCACTGCAGAAGGCAAAGGGATCATCGCTTGCCGCAGTGGGTGACTCAGCTTCGATGCCCCGTCGGAGGCTGCTTTCTCGCCTCTTTTGTTGCTTTACCCGAGGCATAGAGCAGCTCTCGACGGAACTGGAACTTCGTGCAACCCTGCTTGGAACCAAGAGGCAAGACGTAGAAGCGTGCCAACGACGCTGCTGCACTGTCAGGCACGAGGTCGCGCCAGCTCCCCAGGCACCGCAAGCGTGACGCTGTGTGCCCGAACCTTGCGATCAGCACCCTCGTAAGCTATTCAGCGGCTGCAGTACCTGAAGTTCCTCTTTCTGGAGCGTTCCGTAAACACTCACTGATGATCAACCGCTTCGTTGGAGTAAGTTCCGCAGCAAAACGCGCCAAAACAGTGTGAACGTTTTGCGCGCCGCTTTTGGCGCGTTCTACGACACCTGCTGAAAAGTGCGCTGTGCTGTGCTGTGCAGCGCTGCATAGGCATAGAGAAACTCAAAGAGCAGTGAGGGTTTGAATACCTCGATCAGCGTGCTTTTTGTTCTTATTGGTTCGTATGTCAGGTATTGAACGTATGGGGAGCACCCAGTCGATAGGGAAAATGTCAAGGAAAGCACTTGTGCTGTCACAGTTAACGAACGAGACGTGTCTTTGGTCGACCTGTCAGTTATTCAACGATCTGCGGGGAGAGGAACCATTCTTCTCGTTGTCCTTGTTCTAGAAATCGTACACCCAAAATGGAACCCTTCAAACTCTATTCCTATGAGTTCGCTCTTGCCAATTAATTCCATTCTATACGTTCTTTAAGTCCTAGTACAAAACTAGTCACAGGATGCCGAGGTTCCGTACTGCTGCTTCGAAAGGTGATGGGTAGACGTGAACGCTCGAAGCAACCGGTATAATTGTATTGGAGACCGTGCCATATTGAATGACAAACTATTGGCTTCGTCCTGAAATACGAACGCTTCGAATATGGAAGAAAGATGCTCATCTACCTCGATGAGACTTCATTCGGGGCAAATGGTACACCCTAAGACGGGTACTCAGAGAGCGACAAAGCGCTGTCTGTCAAGGACGTATAAGCGAGCGCTCGGATAATATCAGCTCCTGAGGCGATACTGTTATGGCATCGCGTGCCGGTCACGGAACGGGCAGGCTGGTTCTGCCCCAACTCCATTTTCGAAGCACTCTTCGTGGCTTCTCCTACCCAGCTTCTTCACCCTCGATCATTCACGAATCCGCTTCTCATCACTCAAAAGCGGTCACGGAGTTTGCAGTTGCGACTCTCGTTGAGCTGCTATTCGTCCGAGCAAGTCCTTTCTAGTACAATGCAGTCCAAGGTGTCTTCTCTGTCGTCAAAAGACATTTTTGAGCTCACAGTCCAATGGACGAGTCGTTCGTGCCCCTGGCACCATTCTGTACCGAAACCGGCCCTGAACTGCTCGGGTGCTCCTCTGTTCGTGCGCGTGCTCGAGCAGAAAGACGCGCTGCGGTCTGTAGGTATGCTCGTGACGGAGGAGTCACGAAAATGTACCCAAGGATTCGGGAATAGACACAGAGAAGGGGTGAGCTTCAGTCGCACCGTCCACAAAGAGCGTCTGAATCGCGAAGCGAAAAGGCTGTCGTGTCTGGCCACGATATTCATATCGTCCCGCTTTTTCGAAGAGTATGCGATGAAACCAACGGGCTTCGAAGAGAAAGTTCCTTCCCAAGACAGGACCAGGAGATACCGGAAGAAAAGCATTTGTTCCAGAAAGATACGTCAGAAAACGTTCTTCAAAGCCCTGCTGCTAAAACACATCGACGGAGAGAATCTTCCCATAGATGAGATGCAGGCTGCCACTTGAGGATCGCATAGGATCCTACTTTTGAAAGGCAAACCTTGCTTCGCTCGCCTAGCCGCACCTCGTTCTCCAACTGTTCGTAGGAACTCTGGACACGGGGCTGCCAACTAACCACATCTCTCCGGGATTTCTCGATCAAACTCTCGAATGAAAACACACCTGATGCTCGGTACAGAGGGCTACCATATGGCCTGATCGAAGGATGAACGATGCCCAGCAACGCCTCCCAGAATACCTTGACACTTCGCTGCTGCACACCTGCGGCCAGAATGGCCATAGCGCAGATGCCATAAAGTATGATACCATCCTCAAAACCCATATACGGGGCAAACATTGTCGCCATAAAGTATGATACCATCCTCAGAACCCATATACGGGGCAAACATTGTCGCCA
>Ga0080006_1194071_pt1 | contig 41942 bp, 43 predicted proteins | sample RS3BMetagenome_FD_69209 | JGI IMG/M metagenome (GOLD analysis project Ga0080006, IMG submission 69209) | Ferric oxide microbial mat and aquatic microbial communities from Rainbow Spring, Yellowstone National Park, USA - RS3B (SPADES... ...
GCTCTCCACCGAATCGTTCCACAGACACGCTGAGATGAGGGTTCTCGCCACCTCTTCCCCTCTCTTTCCCTTGAAGTTCAGCATGGAAAGTAATTTATATCCTATTTGTTGAACGTTGTTTCGGTGAGGGAGAATTGGTGTTACCATCTCATTCACTTACGTGGTAATACCACATCTCCCTCACCTTAAACCTTTCTTCAACTGGATTCTTAATACCCTTATAAATCCTGTTATTCGCTACGAATCGATATTATTCTGTCAGAATTATTTTTCATAATACGATTTTGGGTCTACCGTTCTGGAGGAGGGAGATGCTTCAGGGGTACCTCACGATCTTCACCATCATGACCAACGTCGTCAGGGAGCTGGTAGGGGAGCTGAACCTGAGGAGCGTTGAGGCGTTCCTCATGTTCTTGAACGTCATTTAGGTGGACCACCTGGGCTGATGAAAATCTTTAAGTTACGTTAAAGTCCCATAACTGCTGTTCAGTAATTCCTTATATTGAATAAGTCTAAACCGAGAGACATATTACAATTTGCAAAGGAACCCTGAATCACCCTTAAAGTCAACTAAGAATTATTTAAAGAAAACTTTAAATAGGTACTATTAGATAGAAGCTAACTGAGTAGCGTATCGCTATAGATGAGGGAGCACCTGGCGTAGCGGCCACGTGTTCCCGATCATTTAACTTCTGCAAAATACGTCCAGATCTTAATTCCCCATCCTTCTATCTTTCCTGATTTTGGATCTTTATCCAGCTTGTCACTAATTATCTCAAATAATTTTTTGTAAGGAAATTTTTCGCTATTCTCGTTAAGTATATGTTTTCTTATAATGTATCCTACAAAATCCGATATTTGTAAAGCCTCATAATTAGCAGAATTTGCGAATAAAATAGGTTTAAAGATTCTACCTATTGCAGACGTCCTTGTTATAAACGCATTATTCACCAATTCGCCTTCTACAATTTTAACTATGTTCATTTGATCTTTTGCCATTCGATAATCCTTATCTACATTTATCTGATCATGTACAATAAGTATCCAGTCCTTTGAATATTCTCTATCAGCTAGTTTTAGTAGTCTCTCAAATAGATGTTTATAAGCTATTCCCATTACATCGACGCTTAAATCCTTATCATTCTTTATCAATCTAGGAGTAACCGTAAATGTTTCTCCAATTCTTTTCTTTATTATATAATCTTTAAATACAACACTAGATATTATTCTTAAATTTAAGCTTCTGATTATTTCGGCAAATTCGTTTGCAAAATAGCGTATTTGAGCTTCAGAAAGAGGAAAATTTTTTCTTGGATGGAAAAGATCACTTGCATGAATTTCCATATTGGTAGGTAATCCGTAATTAGCCTTTAGTTCGCTGATATTATTCCTTATATTATCAAGCTCTCTGTCAGTAGTTATAGTAGAAGTAACAATAAATGGATAAGGCTTGTTCGTTTTTTTGTTAAGTTCCTTGAAAGTTCCCTTACCGTTTTCATCAATAAAAGCAATTAGCACAAAAATTATATGAACAAGAGAGTTTTTAAATATTTTGCTAGGTACTTCTATAGGATTAATTACAAGTCATTTAATAAATTCTGTAGCCTCAAAAGAGGAGAAGGTAATAGAAGTGAATAATCCTTGTGAAAGAAGCCTAGCGTATTTCAAGCAATAAATGAATGGATGAGTAACAATGATATTCTAGAAATGAGGGTACAAATTATTAAGAACCTTATAAAAAATTAAGAATTTGTGGAAAATATGAGTAAATTATACGAAGCATTTGGAAAAATACTGTAAAATCCCTAGATTATCGGAAATAGCTGATTTCCTTCCGCCAGCGGGGAGTTCCCACCATCAACTCAGCAGCCAGAGAGCCCTCCAAGAGGGGACTATCATCCAGGTCTAGTCCCTTGAAAGAAGGGATAGTGATTGCCCCTCCCATAGTCCGGTAGACCCAAAATCGTACTACAAATATAAATTCAATACTAAACCTCATATTTTCTTCATAAAGAACATATTTTATTATACTTATAATAGAGAGCATTAAGAATAATGTATTAAATAATTGATACAAATAAAGCAGATTTTATCATAAATATCTTTATCATTTCCTAATTTACAATAATATTCCTCACTCTATCTTTGTAGAAATATAAAAAATCTAATATGGTACTTGGAAATTTATAAAAATTATCATATAATTATCTAACTAATTACATTAAATCTTTACGAACCACTAATAACAAATAAAAATTATTTTTACTAATTAGATTTTGGGTCTACCGTTACGGACGGGGTCTCTAGTGCGAAAAGATGAACAGCAGTTATGGGACTTTCCCTTAGACATTGCCCTTTTATCAAGGCGAAATCTAATAACTCAGCCAATGAATTTATTTCGTTCAAAAGTTCCAGGATCAATTTACCTTTAACGATCTTCCCCACGTTAGCAATAAACGGATTAGCACTTATTAGATCTACCTTGAAAACAGGGCAGTAATTAAGGGAAAGTCATGAAACTGCTGAACGGATCTCTAGGGAAGCACTCGGTAGAGTCGATTAGGGACGTAAACATTAGCTTTCCTCAACCCCTATTAAGGAGGGAGAAGAGGTGTTTGAGAAACCTCTCCCTGTCGACCTCGTAGACCACATTGACGTTAGGCGTCTTGCCCCACACTCCCAGGTAGTCTATCACCGTGGCTCCCCTCGTAAGGCAATCACACGTCTCCACATCCACATACTCCCTCTCTACCCTCTTAGCTACCTGACTGTCTAGAGCGATGGCAGTAGTTATTAGGTCTGGGTGTGGGTTGCCCCTCATCCTCTGCTTCGTCATCGCGAAGTTCCTGTAGTGGGTGTAGAAAGTAACGTATAGCTCCGCCATCTTAGTCCTCATTTTCCTTATGGTCTCCCACTCCTCATTGACCGTGTATTGGGTTATGAGGTCCCAGGCTACCATGGTCACATTGAAACCTCCGTTGAACACTATCCTGGCAGCGTCTGGATCGACCCAGAGGTTATACTCAGCGGCAGGAGTTATGTTCCCCCTGCCATATATTGTACCACCCATGACCCATACAGCCTTGATCTTGTCAGCGATGGTTCTGTCCTTAAGGTAGGCCATGGCCAAATTGGTCAACGGGGATATTGCAAGGAACTCAAGTTCGCCTGGATAAGTGTCTGCAGCCTCCAGGATGAAATCCACTGCGTGTTTCCTCTCTGGGGTTAAGTCTGCCGTGAGTACCTGATCCCCGACCCCTCCCCTTCCGTGGACATTTTCCACAGTACGGAATTCCTTTATCAAAGGCCTGTCCATTCCAGGGTAGACCCTGACCTCTCTCTTGAAGAACTCCCTGGCGAACTGAGAGGCCCAGAGTGCGTTCCTCACCTCAGCAGGGAAGGATATGTTTCCCTCAACGACGGTAATGCCTTCCACATTAACGCCCTCGTGCAGAAGGAGGAAGAAGGAGAAGATATCGTCCTCCGCGGTGTCACAGTCTATGATGAAACGTCTCATGACCAAAGTGAAGTGTTGTAACTTAAGTGTTTTACGTGAGGATTTAGGGATGAATGTGGACAACGTCTTGAGGACCATACGTGAAGGGTATTGAGAAGCAGTTGACTTGGAAAAAAGAGTTTAACTTTCTCACTCCATTACCTTATCCTTCGTGTCCCTCACTATCATCAGTGCGATCAAGGATATGGCGAAGTATACTGCAAATACTGTACTGAACCAGTACCAATAGGCCGAGGGATTCGGGCCCACCAGTGCCTCGGTTATTATTGGTGCCAATCCTCCAGCGAAGGGAGCGGCCATGTGATAGCTTAGGCCAGCCCCTGAGTACCTCACCTGCGTCGGGAAGCTTTCAGCGAAAAATGCGGGGAGAACGGAATATGACCCTATGGAAGCTATGGACATCAATATCTGTGCCAATACCGTAGTGCCGAAATCCAATTGTTTTATCAGTAACACGTAGGGGAAGGAGAACACGAGACCCCATGAGAAGGCTATTATCATGGCCTGCTTTCGACCGATCTTATCTCCTAAAATTGCGAAACCTATGAGGATGAAGATGGATATGACGGACGCTATCGTGACAGCGAAGGAGGATAGGGTTTTCGGCATCCCCAACGTAGCCTGATAATCCACAGCGTATGTACCGTAGAGGTAGAAGCTCGCGTTTTGAGCAGCCCAACTGAAGGCTAACAATAAAATGAGTTTCCAGTATCGGGTCCAAGCCTTCACCGATGGCATCTTCTCTATCTTTCCCTCACTCTTGGTTCTCTCGAACAGTGGACTCTCCAGGAGAAATAGCCTTATTACTATACCTGCCACCGCGGCTATGGCCCCCAGGAAGAGAGGTATTCTCCAGCCTACGCTATAAAAGAAGTCTGAATTGACGCTCATGATGGATATCATCCCTGAGGCCCACAGTAGCCCTATAGGGACTCCCTGCTGTACCCAGCTTCCCCAGAAGGCCCTCCACTTTGACTGTGATGCATACTCGGTGAGCCAGGTCGTCGCACCTCCCCACTCACCTCCAACTCCTATTCCTTGGAGTACCCTCATAAGGGCAGCTATGACCAGGGAGCCGAAGCCGAGGACCTGATATCCGGGTAGGAGTCCTATGATTAAGGAGGCTATACCCATGAGCACGAGGTCCCAGAGCAGACCCGTTCTCCTTCCAGACCTATCCCCTATGTGTCCGAAGATCATGGCACCGATGGGCCTGGCCACGAAGCCTACGGCGTAGGTGGAGAGTGATAGGATGGTAGCTGCGACCTGGGAATAACCGGGTGGGAAAAATATCTTAGGGAACACTAAGGCAGCTATATATCCATACAGGAAAAAGTCGTACCATTCTATGGTAGTACCTATCACGGATCCCGCGGCTACCTTGATCACCTGGGATCTAGGATATTCCACCAAGATTTATCACTACAAATACGGGCCTCTACAAACCTTTAAGAATTACTTTTATTTTTATGATAAATCGTCGTGCACTCAGTGTTCGAAGACCGAATTTTTTGTGGAAGCCTCGCTTTTCCCACACCTAAAACGGACGTGGCTTTCTACAAGGAAATGATATAAACCGAATGATGCGAACCAGAACTAAGTTCGAAAAAAGGACCTTCAGACCTTCCTGTATACGGGTTTGTTTTCCCCAGGCACGGCCTCAACTCTGTCCCCTATCTTCACGTCGTCCAGGACATTGGAGTACATCCTAAACCCCTCGTCCAATTCCACTATGGCGTAAATGGCCCCCTGGAACTTCGTGACGGAGAACACTCTTCCCCTCCCTGAACTCAACATCATACTCAAGTTCCTCCCGTGACACCTCGGGCAGGAGTCCCTGATGTAGAAGAAGTTGTGTCCGCAATCCCCACAGTGCAGGTATGGGACCTTACCGTTCTTGAACTCCACCGCAGGATCCAAGATCACTCACCCAGGACGAGCGTGGTCGAATGTGCCCTGTTCCACCCTCCTATACCGTTCAATAGAACTGCCTCTGCTCCCTTAACCTGCCTATTCCCTCCCATACCGTTGAGCTGTATCAAGGCCTCCTCCAAGATCACTCCCCCGCTCATGTACGCAGGTTGTCCCAAGTTCAAGGATCCTCCACCAGTATTGACAGGCTTCTCCCCGCTGAACGTAGTGTCTGTGACCTCCACGAACTTTCCTCCCTTTCCCTTCTCCGCTAACCCTACGTCCTCGATCTGGAGGAGAACAGTTATGGTGAAGGAGTCATAGAGCTGGAACGCGTCAATCTTCTCCAGGTAGGGTCTACAGCTCCTCGAGCTCTCGGAGGCCGGTGTAGTCACTATGTCGGGCAGTTCAGGGGGCATCTCAGGCCAATGGGCCTCACCGAAGCATTTGATGGAGAGAGGTCTCAGGTTAGATTTCCCGCCCCTCTTCCCTACCACGAACACGTGAAAGCCGTCCACTGGGTAAACTATTTCGAGGAGGTGTAAGGGAGTGCTCACGACCCTAGAGCTCAATACGTCCTCTACACTGATGGGTTCCCTGTATAAGGCCTTATCGTTGTACCTGGCGTTATGTCTCTGCCTCACGGCTATCATGGCCCTCTGTTCATCCGTCGTACCGAAGAGGTGGGAATGCCTGGCCGCGACCAGGGCGTAATCTGTGACCGGGTTCATGTCATCGTACACCCTGAACTGCCAATCGAAGGGAGTTAAGGAGACGTGCTGATAGGCCCTGTCCACGGAGTCAGCTGTCACCTTTCTCTCCCTGACAGGGGAGGCCTTTCCCCCCACAATCAATAACACGTTCTCAGCGTCCCCCGACGCCACGGCCTTCTCAGCCCTGTAAAGCATGGCCAATGCTGAGGCGCCCCCAAAGTCCACGTAGTCCAGAAACCTGGGCCTAACACCCAGGTACTGGGAGAGCTGTGAAGTGTAGAAATGTAGACTCAAATTACCGTCGAAAGTGCCGGGGAGGAAGGTGGCTATGAGACCGTCTATCGACTTCCTTTCCACCCCCGCCATCTCCAGGGCTCCGTCTACCACTGAGGAGAGTAGTTGGAAGGTCGAGCCTTCATACTTCTTGTGGACCTGACCGTTGAATCCCAGCAACATGAACCTCACCTAAAATGAGAGACCTCCAGTCACCCCTATGGCTTCCCCGGTGATGAACGAGGCATAGTCCGAGGCCAGGAACGCTATCAAGTTGGCCACCTCCTCCGGCCTCCCAGCCCTCTTCATGGGTGTCCTCTCGACCATCATGTTCCATATCTTCTCCGGTACCCCCCTGGTCATGGGGGTGTCTATGAAGCCCGGAACTATGGCGTTCACCGTTATGCTGAACTTCCCCAACTCCTTGGCTAAGGTCTTGGTGAACCCTATCAGTCCGGCCTTCGCCGCTGAGTAGTTAGTCTGTCCCACATTTCCCATCCAGCTGAGGGAGGACATGTTGATTATCCTCCCGTGTCCACTCCTCATCATGCCCTCCACTACCTGCTTAGTCATATTGAACGCCCCGTAGAGGTGAACCTTGATCACCGAGTCCCACTCCTCCCTGGACATCTTCACAAAGAGGTTGTCCCTTATTATGCCGGCGTTGTTCACCAACACATCCACGTGATCCGTACCGAACCTCTCCATAGCGTTCCTCACGAAGTTCACGCAGGAGTCCCAGTCGGTCACGTCAAGTCTCATACCCAGCACTTCTAGACCTGAGTCCCTCAAGGACCTTACCCTTTCGTCTACGTCCTCCCTGAGATCTCCCACGGCTACCTTAAATCCCTCCTTGGCCAGGGCCTGTGCCGTGGCGAAACCTATCCCACTAGCCCCTCCAGTGACCAGGGCTAGGGAGTTGTGGTGTTGTACAGAACCCATAAGAAAAGAAATTGCTAGATAAAAAATGATTAACTGACAGGAGTCCCAGTCTCCAGCTCCCCTGAGGCTTCCTCCACACTCACTCCCTTACCGGTCTCGTAACCCTTTACGAACCAGAGTACGGCAGCCACAGTACCTGCTGCCCACACTAGACCGTTAAACAAGGTGTACTGCTGGATGGAGAAGTTGGCTGTGAGGTAAATGGTCGGAATGTACGCACCTATGGATATGAACCTAGCTATGGCGGTCAACGTTCCCCTCCTGAGAGTTGGCCATATCTCACTCTTCAGGGCGTCCTCGGTCAGGTAGGATATTCCCACGAACAGGTTCAGTACTACCAGGAGTGAATAGAAGAGTGCCAAACTGTCACTCCAGATAGGTATGGTCGCCATGATCAGGAAGGTGGAACCGGTAGCTCCGAGAAATGAGATAAGGAGAAGTAGCTTCCTACTCAGGGAGTCAGCGAACACACCAATGGCCAACCCCACCAACATTTCAGCCAGGTTGCTGACAAGGATGATGAGGGCAGTTTGAGAGGAGAAGAAGTAGGGTCCTAGCACGTAGGTCATGAGACCGTAACCTATGGTGTTGGACGCTGCGACCATAACGGCCACGAACATCTTAAACCAGTTGGGCAACTTTGGCACCACTACCTTGGGCTTCAACTCCTCCTGAGGGATCACCTTCACGTCATTAAAGTACTTATTTATTTCCCTCTCTGCATCCTCGAATCTACCTTGCTTCTCCAACCACCTGATGGACTCGGGGATCTTTATTCTGCTATACACTAGGACGCCCAAAACTATCAGGGCTGTTACCCCTATCATCAGTCTCTGAAGTGCCACGGTCTGGTTCTGAACTAGATAGCCAACCAGTCCCAGGACGAATCCTCCCACGTTGATGAAGTTCAGTTCAAGGAAGAAGGCCTTACTCCTGTGCCTCCTTGGCATTATCTCGTGTGTGGCAACCATTATGGTGTTCATCTCGCCTCCTGCAGCGAACAGCATTATTGCCAGGAAGAGGAGGATCAGATAGTAGGTGGAACTGAATACTATGCCCACAGCCCCTATACCGTACATCGTCATGGTCACGTAGAACATGGTCTTCCTTCCCAGCTTGTCGGAAAGAGGTCCCGTGACCATTATGCCTATTATGAGCCAGAGGGGAGCCCACGCAAGTAGCGTACTGGTGAGGAACTTGGGGATAGTGACCCACCCCGTGGCTATGGGGGCCATGCCGAAGATGTAGGCCTCCAGGAAAAATCCTGCAGAGAAGGCAATAAAGGCGTATGTGTGGACTTTCCCCCATGAAAAGTTGTCCAGTGCCTTACTTGGGGGTTTTGAAACCATTTTTATCGTTTAAATGAGAGATGACCCTATTCTAAAGTTTGTGGTTCAAATTTTAAAAATACCTAAAACGATGATGAGTCCAACGGGGCGAAGGTAAGGCAGTCACTTCCCCTTGAACTCGCAGGGATCCACTCTTCCCACGACTCCTTACCAATGAGTATTTCTAAGGGGTTTTTCGCCCTCTTTACTTTTTTTCCTTACAGCGGTTATGGGATTTCTCGTTAGGTGTAGCCTTGAAGTCGAGGCGAAATCTAATAACTGCTGTTCCTTAGAAGAATTTCGTTATCGTTTAGCACTATGACTTCAAGTTCCTCACCAGGCTTCAGGTTAATCTTCTCCCTAGCCTCTTTAGGGATAGTTACTTGAAATTTGTCTGTAACCCTAGGCACGGGAGATTATATGTAATATTCAATCCTTACTGGGGACTCCCTCATCATTAAAGTTCCTTAGGCGAGTTTTTGCCTGTTCACAACTAACTCTGAAGGGCTAGGGATCCCTCACGCGTGCTGTTTCACGACGTAGAGTTTACCTTTCCGCTATTCTCCCCTCCCCTCTCCTCCTTCTCCTTCATCTCCAGTAACTTCACCCATGTGAGGAAGCAGTCCTCTAATACCTTTCCTCCTTCCATGATCTCACCCTAAAATCCTGGTGAAGAACCTAACAGTCCTGTCCCAAGCGTCCTTCGCAGCGGCCTCGTTGTAGACCGGTCCTCCCTCAGTGGCGAAGGCGTGATATGTCTTGGGGTAGATCTTCATCTCCAGTTCTTTCCCGTACTGAAACATGGCCCTCACCATATCCGGCACACCGTGATTTATGGCTGAGTCCTCTCCGGCATATATTCCCAGGACAGGTCCCTTGAGCCTCGAGATGTCCTCTATACTCCTTGGGTTCCTTCCGTAATACACGACCGTGGCGTCGAAGGGTAATTGCGTCGACAGTTGGAATGATAGACCTCCTCCCATACAGAACCCTATGACACCGTACTTGCTTATGCCCATTGACTTGAGGTAATTGTACCCGTGCTCGAGATCCTTGAGCATCCTGTCCTCTGTGCTCGCCCTGTTGACTACCAACGTCTCGTAAATCCTCTTCTCCCTCTCGTTTAGTTCTGCTACTATCCTTGAAATGAACTCCTGATCTCCCCTCTTCTCTGGAGGAATCGAGAAGAACCTCCTCATGACCCCCGATATGTTCTCAGGAGAGAAGAGGTCTCCCTCCCTTGAGTATAGGTTAGGTGCCAGGCTCGTGTAACCTAGGGACGCCAACCTCCTAGCCACGTTCTGAATGAACTGGGTGAGCCCCCAAATCTCGGATATTACTATTATCCCAGCCTTATCTCCCCCCTTAACTAGGAAGGCCTCGACTTCCTTTCCGTCGAAACTCTTATACCTTACCTTTTCCTCCATAACATTGTTAGACTATGAATAGTTTAAAAGTTAATCTTCTTTTCCGCCATCTTGTAAAGGAGTAGATCGAGGAGCTCTGCCAACTTGGCCTTGTCATCCTCCTTAACGTCCCTGAGTATGTCCTCCGCCATCTCCGTGTATATTTGAAGGGAAGAGTTCAAGACCTTTAGCCCCTCCTGGGTTATCTTCACGTTAATGACTCTCCTGTCCTGCGAGTCCCTCTCCCTCTTGACCAACCCCCTCTCCTCTAGCCTGTCCACTGCAGCGGTAATCCCGGCTTGGGTCATGAGGATTTCCTTAGCCAGGGATACCATGGATCTCTGGGAATCCTTGAGGTTCATTAGTACCAGGAAGTCGACATAGGTGAGGTCCATGGACTCCAACCTACGGTTGAACTCCCTCTTTATGGCCTTGTAGACCCTAGATATCCTGTAGAAGATCTCAGCGTCCGTTTGCCCTCTCTGCATGACTTTCACCTCCCTCCAAAACTATTTTAGTTTTGCCCCTCATGACTGAGGACACTGCAGCTATGAAGGAGAGGATTGCCCCGAAGTAGAACGTCTCCCTCATGGCCTCCATGAAGGCCGGGGCTATGGCGTTGGGAAACCAGCCTCTGCTCTCCATTATGTGTATTGCGGATGGAGGTATACTGGAGGCTAGGGACTGGGGAAGGGAAGAGATGAGTGCTTTGACGGGATCGTAGCCGAGGAATGCCGCGAACAGTGCACTTGTGACCGGTACCCTCTCCACCGCTGGAGCCAATTGGGGTGCACCGGCCTGACTCACCGCCTGTGCCAACGAGGGACCCAGGGACGAACTGAGGGATATTATAACTATGGTGAAGAATAGGGCTATGCTCACGGTCTGTCCTGTGTTCTGTAGGGTTGATCTCATCCCAGAGGCAGCACCCCTGTGTTTGGCCGGGACGCTGTTCATTATGGAGGCCGTGTTGGGGGAGGCGAACATCCCGTTTCCCACGCCTATGAGGAAGAGTATACCCCCGAAAATGGGGTAACTGAAGTCATAGGGAAGTGTGGAGAGTGCTAGGAAGCCCAGTCCTACCAGGATCATCCCGGCGGTAGCCAAGGTCCTCGCCCCGTACCTATCTGAGAGCCAACCGCTCAACGGCCCAACAGTGACGAAACCCACCATGAGGGGGATTGTGTAGATCCCTGCCCAGAAAGGTGTCTCTGAATAGGGGTAGCCGTGTAGAGGTAACCAGATGCCCTGGAGGAATATGACCACCATTATCATGAGACCTCCGTAACCTATGGAGCGTAGGAGACCAGCGAAGTTGGCTGCAGAGAACACTCTGTTCTTGAAGAGCTCTAGCCTGAACATGGGATACTTCACCATTGTCTCCACAAACGGGAACAGGGCCAAGAGCCCTATCCCTCCCAGTATCTCTCCCTGAACCTCTGGGTTACCCCATCCCATCTGGGAGTTGTTGTAGGGCATTAGGCCGTAAGTGGTCCCCAGTAGGATCAAGATCAGGCCTGTCCCGAAGACCAAGTTACCCAGCCAATCTATCCCCTCTCCCCTACTCCTAATCCCGACGTCCTTTAACTTCAGGTAACTCCAAATTGTCCCGAAAGCCCCCACTGGGACGCTCACCAGGAAGACGTACCTCCAGTTAAGCGTGGAGAGTATACCTCCGAGGATCAGACCTATTAGGGAACCTGCCAAGGCTGCAACCTGGTTTATCCCCAGCGCCTTTCCCCTCTCGTTAATAGGAAACACATCCGTGAGTATGGCCGCGCTGTTCGCCATTAAGAAGGCACCTCCCACCCCCTGAACTACCCTGAAGACCACCAGCTCCGTGGCTCCCAGATCTCCACTGTTGGGAGTCAAGGAGAGTGCTACGGAACCTAAGGTGAATATCAGGAAGCCCAGGTTATACAGCCTGACCCTTCCGTATATGTCTGAGAGCCTACCGAAGGAGAGGAGTAGTGTTGCGGTGACCACGTTATAACCTAAGAGTATCCAGAGGAGATACTGGAAAGATGAGGGAGCTAAGGGGTTTACCTGAATACCCCTGAAGATAGCTGGCAACGAGATTATGGTGATGGTACCGTTAATCGTGGCCATGAGTACCCCGAGGGTTGTGTTGGAGAGGGCAACCCATTTGTACACCATAGTTAGATGGTAGATGATTAAATATTTAACTTTACCTGAATTGAGAGGAAGACTCGAGGGTGCTATGTTCGTGGGCAACGCGGCTTTCCCATAGCCCTTTGGCTCGCCCTAAGGTCTCATTTGATAGTACATTGTGAGTTTAACATCTCAAAAAGATATATCGAAAAGATTAAATACGTCACGTGTCCTCATGACTCTATGGACAGGAAAACCAAGGAGACCTTGGCCATCCTCATATCCGTTTCCCTTCTGGTGAACTATGTGGAGACCATGGTGGTTCCAGCCGTCCCCAAGATTCAGGAGGACTTCGGGACAACGTCTACCCTTGTGGCCTGGGTCACTTCAGCCTTCACTATAGTGGGAGCCGCAGTGTCTCCCGTCTTCGGAAAGTTAGGTGACCTCTACGGTAAGAGGAAAATTTACCTCTTGTCCATGACGTTCTACACCTTGGCGGTCGTGTTAGCAGGGTTCTCACCAAACATAGACTTCCTGATAGGGGCTAGGGCCATACAGGGATTGGGGTTCGCCATGTTTCCTCTCTCCCTGGCCATAATAACTGACATATTGCCCCCCGAGATGGTGGCCACGGCCCAAGGGATAATAAGCGGTACTATGGGGATAGGTACAGCTCTAGGTTTAGTCGTGGGAGCTTACATAGATCAGGACCTGGGTTGGCAGTACGCCTTTCACATAGCCTTCGTGATATCACTGATCCTCTTCTTCTTGGCCCTCAAGTTAGTCCCAGAGACCGGAGTGAGGAAGAAGGCCGTGATAGACTACATCGGTTTCTCAACGCTCACCTCTGGGGTTATCCTCCTCCTCGTGTACTTGACGCAGGAGTCCAGTTGGGGATGGTTCTCAGTGTCCTCCCTCTCGCTCCTGTTACCCGGCCTCGCTCTCTTAGTCCTGTTCGGATGGTACGAGACTAGGGCCCAGAGTCCCGTGATAGAGCTGAGACTCATGAGGATAAGGAACGTTATGGTAGCGAACCTATCTGGGCTCATATCGGGAATCATGATATTGGCCCTGTTCTACGGGGTAATCTACTACACTCAACTTCCCAGACCCTTCGGGCTTGGGTTGGACATAATATCTGCAGGTCTTACCCTAGCACCCTCCACCTTGGTCATGTTCGTGGTTGGCCCCCTCCTGGGTAGGATGATCAACAGAGTAGGCCCCAAGCCGATCCTCGTCTTCGGTTCCCTGGTCATGATAGGTGGGTTCTACCTGATGATAGTCAATAGGACTACCAGTTTGGACGTCACCCTGGACACCATCGTGGCCATGGTCGGTCTACTCTCCCTCATGATACCCATAGTCAACATGATCTCTGTGTCCCTTCCCCCTGAGGACAGGGGTGTTGGAATAGGGATGAACACGCTCATCAGGAACATAGGTTCCTCAGTTGGGCCCGTGATCACTACGTCCATAATGAGCTCTTATCAAGGGGCCTATGTTCTTCCCTTCGGCGGTACTTACATGGTGGAGATCTTCCCAGACTCCACTGCCTTCGACTTGATATTCGCCGTGGGGATAATCATGGCCGTGGTCAACATAGCTGTGTCCCTCACCACCAGGAACTACAGGCTAGGAAGCAGGAAGGTGGAGGAGGCTAAGGCTCCTCAGGTAGTGTAGCACTTTTAACCTTCCCTCGGCAATTTACCCATGCAATTCATAGACTCCCATACGCACCTGTGGTTGAAGGGTGCGATAACCCAGGAGATGAGGGAAAACTCGGCGAGGGTAGGTTACGAAATACCGGTGTTGGAGAAGGAAAAGGTCATCAAGGAGATGGACGAGGCGAACCTGGAGTACGTGGTGATAATAGCCTACCCGATGAGGAAGTTGTGGGGAGCCAGGGAGGACTTCCCCGTGAGGATGATACAGGAGTGCAAGGACTACCCGGACAGGTTCTCTGTGGTCGGAGGAGTGGAGGTGAACCAATTGACCTTGGAGGAGACCAGGAACTGGTTGGAGACCCAGTACTCCGCTGGTGTCTCTGGGTTCAAGCTCCACCCTCCCCACATGTGGGTTAAACCGAACGACTACAGGGAAGAGGAGAGGGGGTTAAAGCAATTGGAGTTACTCTACCAGTTCTCCCAGGATCACGGCCTCCCAGTCATAATCCACACGGGCACATCCTTCTTCCTCCCCGCCAGGAACAAGTACGGCGACCCCATCTACCTCGATGACGTATCTGTGGACTTCCCAAAATTGAAGATAGTCATGGCCCATCTGGGTAGACCCAACTGGGTGGACACGGCCTTCCAGCTGTTGAGAATAAGGAGAAACGTCATGGGTGACCTCTCCAGCATTCCCCCCAAGAGGTTGCTGGAGTACTTTCCCAGGTTGGGAGAGGTGGAGGAGAAGGTAGTCTACGGCAGTGACTCTGGTGGACCTGGGGTTAAGGGGCTTAAGACACACCTGGAGGAGTTCCTCAGGACAGGGTTACAGGACAGTTCAAAGGTCAAGATAGCCTACGAGAACCCCAAGAGGGTGTTCAGAACCTTGGAGAGGTAAACCTTGGGGGACGACCCTTTATGGAACTCGCAAGTTCTTTTTCTTTTCTAAGCTTGTAATTATCCTACAAACTTATAATTACAGCAGCCATGGGACTTTCCCTTAAATATCGTCCAGTGGTCAAGTTAAGGTCTAGTGACTGCTGTAATTATCCTAGAGAGTTTCAACTCCGCTCCTCCACGTTACCGTACGAAATTGACGCACGAGTTCGTGGAGAATCCTTGAACGGTCTCCTTTCATAGCAGTTATTAGATTTGGCCTCGATCACAGGGCTATACTTAGGCGAAAGTCCCATCTCTGCTACCTTTCGGTAAAACTTATTAATTCAGTTAACTAAACTTTACTTATGTTAAGTGACTTCACTTACAGGAGGGAGAAGGTTGGAGAGGTGGTCGGTGAGGGATGGAGGGTGGAGGTGCACAACGTCGAGGTCAAAGGTAAGAGGGGCCTGAGCTACAGCCTGGTGAGGGGAGATGAGACTGTCATACTCCTACTGGACGAGGAGAACCACCCCAAACTACTCTCCCTGGTCAAGCTAAAGAGGGAGGACAAGGGAGGTAACGTGGTGGAGACCGAGGTTGACCAAACTCTGTTAGACTTCCTGAACAGGAAGGTGGTGAGGAGCGTCGCTGATCTAGTACAGGAGAAGGACAAGGGTGCATCGGGACTGAGGAGCCTAAACCTACGCACCAGCGAAGCGAGGGATCTACCTTGAGAACTAGGGACAAGATTTTGGAGGAGTGCAGAGTTCCCAAGACGTTCAAGGAGCTTAAGGGGGTCACAGGTCTGAGCGATGCTGGGCTGTCAAAGGCATTGAAGGCATTGGTGAAGGAGGGCCTCCTGACCAAGACCGATATGGGTTACGTTATAACGGAGAGAGGAGGGCTGAGTAGTGGTGAGAGGACCCTAGTGATAGGGGGGATGAGCTTCGTCTATAGGGGTGTAAACGAGGAGACTCTAAGGAAGATAGCTGAGCTCCTCAAGGGGATGGAGGACTTCCACATCTGTGTGGGTAGGACTAACCTGGTACCAAACGACGAATTAAAGGAAGTCCTTCTACTGGCCCTCGACACACAGAGGGGTAGGGAGGGATGAAGAGGAACTATGTGCTAGCCGGACTCGTGATTCTCCTCGTGGCTGTAACCCTCTACTTCGTCTCCTATCTGGGAAGCTCTTCCAACGTCATTTCGGGACAGGCCTACCTCTCCCCAGGTGAATCCACCCAAGTTTCCTTCGACTTCAGTGAGGCGGTCATAAGCTACTCCGACGGCAGGGCGCTCCCCCTCTCCGTGAGCGTTGACAACGGCCAAATAGTCTCGACCGCTGGACCCTTCAACGGGTTTTACGCAGTGATAATAATGGGCTCGCACGAGGTAGCTACCATAACCAATAACTACACCTTCCCCCTCTCCGTGAAGTACGCTTTAGTCAACGCCGGGACATCCACCCTGGTCTACGGTGCAATGTCCCTGCTCTCCGTTGTTTTGGGGGGTCGTAGGAATCGTATTGGTGGTGCTGGGAGTTCTTAGGGGGAGGAGGAGGGAGTGAAAGGAAGCGCTGGTTGATGATAAGGTACGTGGCGTTTAAGGTAACCCGTTCACCAAAGTAATACGTGCTCGGCAACTTTTTTTCCTTTTTATAGTTTATACATAAAAAGCAACAGAAAGTCTTAATATTGTCCGGAGAGAAGAATCATACATGACAAAAGTTTTAGTTGTACATGAGTGGGATGACACCCAGAAGGATACCGTGACCAAGTTTTTCAATCAACTAGTGGACATGGCTAAAGGGAAGAAGTTACCTAAAGGTTTCAAATTGGAGAAGATCCAGGTGGATGATGCCAACAAGACCGCCGTGTGCGAGTGGGAGGTACCGAGTGTTCAGGACTTAGCGAATGTGGCCGGACAAATGGGTATTACTTGGAAAGTCAAGTTATTAGCTCCAAGCGTAAAGTACGAGCATAAGTTACTCTAATTTTTTCCCTTCGTCCTGCCGAAAAGATGCTGAACGGAAAGAGACAAATCGAGTTCGCTAGGGAGAGGCTGGTCAGGGAGGTCAACAGGCTGGCTGCGGTCAGGAGGAACGTGAGGAGCAGGAAGGTCAACTGGCTCTAGTCCTCATGGTCCTGGTAGGTGGGAGGGCCAGCGTGAGGAACAGGGCCGAGACGTTCGGGTTGGAACGTGAATTGATGGGGCGTTGGGAGAACTTGGAGATGCGTGGAGGGGCTGGAGGTCCTGTCAGACTGGTGAAGGGACCTGTCATCATAGACGACACCGTGACAGCAAGGCTCCAGGGGGACGTGAGCCCCCGAGAACCACTGGACCTGCTGCCACACCCACGGGAGGTTCGAGAGGGCCAAGCCCCTCACGGTCGCCATAGTGGACCTCAAGCAGGACGTTCACGGTTTCCCCTACGCCGTGAGGAAGATGTTGAATTTGTGAGGGTCGCCGAGTTCAAGACCAAGATCGAGGTGACCAGATGTTTGACGTGCTCAAGGAGCCCTTCCAGTAGCCAGGGTCGTCTTCGATCCCAGTACTGTCCGAGAAGCTCGTGACGGACAACGTGGTGTCTGAGCTCAAGTCCAACCGAGCCCAGGGTAGGCCCAGGGGACCCTCTGGGAGGGGCACCTCCCAGTGGGATACCCCCTGGAGTCTACTTCGTCTCCCTGACCCTGGGAGGCCGAGTGGTCACGGTGAAGTTGCTCGTCCGGGAACACGACTCCGGGACACAGGCCAGGTACCTCTACACGACCGACCTCTCGCTCAGCGGGGAGGAGGCCTGTCTGGCCGGAGATCAAGGAGCTCCACAGAGACGTCAAGGCCCTGGGACTCGTCCTTCTGGAGGAGGGAGAGGCTTCAGGGCTACCTCTCGATCTTCACCATCGTGACCAACGTCGTCAGGGAGCTGGTGGGGGAGCTTAACCTGAGGAGCGTGGAGGCGTTCCTCAGGTCCTCGAGCGCCGTTTAGGCGGACCGCCGGGGCTGATGAAAATCTTTAAGTTACGTTAAAGTCCCATAACTACTGTAAGTTATTAACGCCTAATCCCCGTCTCGTCTACAACGTAAACATCGCTTAAAGAAGGGGGAGAAGTAAACTTATCCAACCTCCTCTAATAGCACTGAACGACACTCTTCAGTACGTGAAAAATTGCCTCAACCCTCCTCAATGAAAGGCCGAAGTAATAAGCTGATGATGCTTTGGCAACCTCATCCCTAGTGTAAAAACGAGGAGAAATGGTTAAAGCTGAAAAACATATCTCAACATTAGGGCAGTGAGGCGTTCCAACTTAGTACTCATACTAACCGCCCAATATTACCACCTCACTGCTCTACTAAAATTTTATACAAAAAACAAAAATAGTTGGATACACTCCTGCAGGCATACTGAAAGCTTTTATATTTGCTCACAATGCCATACACCATGGCCGGTGGTCAAGAAATCCATACAAATTCTTGATACTACTTTACGTGACGGGGCTCAAGCTGCCCTGGTTTCTTTCACCCTAAGAGACAAGGTGAAGATTGCCTTAATGTTGGACGAGTTAGGTGTCGACTATATAGAAGGAGGTTGGCCTGGATCAAATCCTAAGGACTTCGAATTCTTTAAAGAGATAAAGAACTACTCCCTGAGGAAGTCAAAGATTGCGGCATTTGGAAGCACAAGAAGAAAGGAGAATAAACCAGAGGAGGATCCAAGTCTTAATTCGATAATAGATGCCGACGTTAAGGTGGCTGTGATCTTCGGGAAGACTTGGCCCCTTCACGTGAAGGAGGTACTTAAAACTACTCTGGAGGACAACCTGTCCATAATCAGTGACAGCATAGAATTCCTTAGGGATCACGGAATGGAAGTTATCTTCGATGCTGAACACTTCTATCAAGGCTTCAAGGAGAACCCAGATTATGCGACGAGGGTAGTCGAAACTGCTTGGAGATCCAGAGCTAGCGTGGTTGTTTTAGCGGATACAAACGGCGGTACACCGCCTCACGAAATCCTAGAGATCACTAGGAAAGTTAGAGAGGCCAGTAGTGCCAAGCTGGGAGTTCATATGCATAACGACATAGGTTGTGCTGTTGCAAATTCACTAATGGGGGTAGTTGGAGGGGCAACACATGTACAGGGTACCATAAACGGTATAGGGGAGAGGACAGGAAACGCCGATCTGGTTCAAATTATTCCTACCTTAGTTTTGAAGATGGGATACAGGGTGTTGGAGGGTTCAGAGAGTCTCAAGAAACTCAAGGAAGTCTCTACCATGGTGTATGAACTAGCAGGGATGCATCCCAATCCTTACCAGCCCTACGTAGGAGATAATGCCTTCACGCATAAGGCAGGTGTTCATGCAGATGCTGTCATGAAAAATACGAGGGCATATGAGCACATAGATCCGTCACTTGTCGGAAACAGGAGGAGGATAGTGATTTCAGAACTCTCGGGCACCGCAAACTTAGTGAGCTATCTAGACAGAGTAGGGATAAAGGTTGAGAAGAAGGAGGAAAAATTGAAAGTAGCCCTCAACAAGATAAAGGAAATGGAAATGAGGGGCTACAGCTTTGACATAGCACCCGAGTCTGCCCTACTAGTGGTCCTAAAGGAACTGGGCCTTTACACCAGGTACGTGAACCTTAGGTATTGGAAGGTTATCAATGAAAATGGATTATCACTAGCTGTTGTCAAAGTGAATGATCAAATAGAGGCTTCAGAGGGTTTAGGGCCAGTTCATGCAGTGGATTTGGCATTGAGGAGGGCACTCTCGAGAGAGTTCCCTGAGATCCAGAAAGTTACGCTTACCGACTATAGGGTTATATTACCTGGACAGGTCAAGAACACAGAGAGCGTGGTTAGGGTTACAATAGAGTTCACTGACGGGAACGATAGTTGGAGGACGGAGGGTGTGTCTACTAGTGTGATAGAAGCTTCCATCATGGCCCTTGTGGATGGGCTAGATTACTACTTACAGATAAATAAGAAATTAAAACCGATGCTGACTAAACAGACATCGTGAGCTGGGATCCTGGAGGAACAACGGCCAACAGGGGAAAACTTTACATTTATCTTAAATTCCTTAGAATAGAGCAGACTTTCTTCAGCCTCCCAATGGCGTATCTAGGGGCCTTCGTGGCTATAAGGGGTATACCTTCGCCAGCTACCATGCTACTGATTTTTTTCGCCCTATTTTTCCTTAGAATAGCTGGGATGACAAACGATAATCTAGCCGATAGGGAAATCGATTCAAGGAATCCGAGAACGAGAACTAGACCTTTAGTCACCGGAGCAATAACGACCAAAGAAGCGAAGATCCTAATAGCTATAGGTCTGATTGGGTTCTTTACAAGTGCTTATTTCATTAACAAGTGGGCCCTCCTATTATCGCCGTTGGTGGCCATAGTTACCATGACGTACCCGTATATGAAGAGGTTCACCTCATTTGCCAACTATCAGATAGCCACGGTCCAGGGATTAGCTGTCTTCAGTGGTGCTGTAGCGAGTGCAGGAATAGAATATGATTCATTGATACAAGTTCTCAGGTCAGTTCCTTGGCTCTTCGTGATAGCTACCATATTTTGGGCCGTAGGGTTCGATCTATACAATCACATTCCAGATGCAGAGTTCGACCGGAAAATGGGTCTTCATAGCTTTGCTGTACTATTAGGCAAGAAAGCCTTGATCTTTGCGGGCCTGAACCAACTGATGTCTGTTATCCTTGACTTTTTGGCAGACTTTCAATATTCTCTCGGTCCTATATCCTATGTGTCCACGGTACTACACGGGGTCATAATGGCATATGCATTTTACCTCGCTATGCATGACAACTTCGGGAAGGCCTTCTATTATAACATTTACTCCTCGGTAGTATTAGGGCTCGGTATAGATCTGGACGTATTACTGGGTATTCCTCCTCTCTGACATTTAGATGTTACTGGAAGTGGACATTACAATATATTCCCCGTTCTACTTTTTATTTATAAAAAGTGACCGACAAAGATAAGATTGCCCCTCGGCGAATAATTTATCGACAGCGAGGACAAGATCACGCTAATCTTGGGAAGGGAGTGGCCAACCTAGCTTGCCTCCTCGATGTTAATATCATCCACGATAGTCTCCATTAGGTCATATCAAGGATTACCTCAAATCGGCATAAATTCTCCATAGGATAGTAAGGGTTATGAAGGATGAAATTTTGGTTCTCCTCTCGATAATCCTCATTCCAGTAATGAGGAGCAACGTATTGGATATTATACTTTACCTGCTGGGAATCTACTTAATAATTAGAATAAGTCGGACTTTAATTTATTATAGGAAAAATTACAATAAATAATATTCTGGTTTGATGCAAAGGCCTGCTTCAGAACACCGCTTAATGAAACATTCTAAGGCCTGTCTTCCCCTTAATCCCAGCTCCTTAGATAGGACGTCCACGTCTCCTCTGCCCTGCGCCATCGACGCAGATTCTCTCACGGCAACCTTCACCTTGGCCAATGTATCGTCATTTAAGGTAACTGTTCCAAGCAGCTTAACTACAAAGGGTAAATCGCCACACGCATCTGACCAGAACGGGGTCAGCTCTACTACGCTTCCTCCCTCTGCCATTCTACATCCACACTCCTGATTCAGCGACACTGACAATTTCCCCCTGTAGAACATCTTTAAAAAGTAAAACTCTGTAGAATTAGAACCTTGCACGCAAATCTTTCCCTCGTTACAGTTGCCCTCAATCCCTATACTCTTCCATACTTTAGCGCCGTTGGTTAGGAATCTGATGCCCCGCACGTGGTTTATGAGGGGTATTGGGGAATAGAAAAGGTCATAATTATGATGATTGAACTTTAGGTCGTCTTCCTTAACCTTCACAACGTCTAAAGTTATCCCCTTATTGACCTTGCTCTCCAAAAGAGGCTTGAGGGGCTTCAGGTCGTCCTCTTGCGAGTAAGCTACAGTTATCCTCACGATTACACATTTAGAAGTCCGACTAGTATTAAGCTTACATGAATATGGAGACCAAAGTAAACCTGATAGTAGGTGCTGGTTACGCCGGTTTAAACGCGTATTATTCTTTAGATAGCGCTATCATCCTCTCTCGCACGTCAGTGTTCAAATATTGGACAGCGGAACTCAGGCGAGTAATAGATCCGTCAGTGAGAGGGGAGGTGAAGATACCCTTCGTTAGAGTCGAAGAAGTGAACGATTTAGACATAGGTTCTAGGACGGTAAGAACCAACCTGGGGACTTACGTCGCTGAGAACCTAATATTGGCCCCAGGCTGTATAAGGCCAAATTTAACTCAATTAATTCAGGAATCCCTCAAGAGGAAGGAAGTCAGTTTAGGCGTAGAGGACGAAAAGGATGAGTACTTGATTCTTCAGCTAGGTTTCTATCTCAAGAGACTAGGAAAAGATGTTAAGATCGCTGGAAACTTCCTAAGATTTTTAGGAACCGAGGTGGAAAATAAGGTATTAGAATTAACTACGAGGTATGGACTAAAGTCCACTGAGAGTCCTGAATTAGTTCTTGACGAATGTAAAGTCCAGGAACCATTTCAAGCCTACACCGTGAATCAGTACCTCGAAATTAAGGGGGGAGTTTACGCTGCTGGAGACGTTGTAAAGGGCTGGCCCAAACTGGGAGAGTTAGCCATGAGGTCTGGAGTTTACATAGGAGAGAGAGTGAAAGGGAGGAACAGGGGTAGTTTTAAGCCAATTTTTATTTTTATACTGGATACAGGACACGGCATAGGACTTCACGTTAGATCCACTAAACCTTGGGGCGAAGACAATGTCTCGTTAAGAGTTTCTAGATTAAGGCCACTCATGAAGAGGTTCTTAGAGCGATACTATATATGGAGGAGAGGAAAAATGGGTTTTCTAATTAATCTCTAGGGGATGCCCAGGGACCTGGGGGGTGTCAGGGGGAAAGCCTCCTCATTCTCGAGGTCCCTGAGTATCCCGTGTTTCTCTATAAATTCGGGGTTAATGTAGTTTTAGCTGATTGAGTTAACTTTCACCTGAAGTTGAACTTCTCCACAAGTTTTCCTAGCTGACCCCCTCCTTGCCCTGAGGGCGAGAATTACCCGAGTTGAGGGTTACACCCCCTTAAGTTACTACTTGGAAGTGGTTCACCAGGAAGGAGAGCGGCCTCTTCATCGTGGAGATTACTACGTTGGTGTATTTCCTGAGGACGTTCAGCGAACGGTTCAGGAGGAGTGCGGTCTGTGCCCCAGGGGGATTGGACTATTCCTCTAGTTCGTCTCTCAAATTCAACCCCGTGGCGGGCACAGTACTTGGGGTTGTTGTACTGGACGACTTAGAACACCTTCACGTGTAGTCCTTGGACTCCAACGCGATGGTATCCAACAGTTTGTGGTAAGACCACAGGTCTGACGTGAACTTGTTGCCCTTGTCCTGTGCCACGTTTAAGGGTGCCCCAAGTAGATCGTCGGTATTCTTAGCTCGTGGAGGGTCTCGACCAGGTGGGACGCGAAGTTCCTGACAGGTGATGGTCTCCTCATAAACCTCTTGAACCTCCTCTTCTCACTGGAAAGCTCATCGAAAGTATCGGTTCACCTATGTCCTTGGTCCTGTCTGCGAGCTATTGTACCTCGGAGACCCTCTTCTCCAGGAAGTGTAAGGTTTATCATTCTTGTTATCGCTTGAGGTCTCCTCTCAGTCCAGCTATCACGAAATCCTGAGAATCATGGATCCACGAGAAATACCTGGTTATCTTATCACCGACTTGGAAATCTGTATAACCGCGTGATCCGTGAAGTCTCGTTTTAACTATCAGGTCGTTATAAGGCTCGAGTAAAACTTCTCCCTCCTCTGGAAATATGGAACAAGTGGAGAAGACAGCATATTCGAAATTAGATTCCATGAGTGAATTAAGCATTTTACTTTGTAGCCGTGCGTATTCCCCGACGCGAGTGTAATCTCTTAAGGAGAGAAGAACCGAGGGATCCGAAGAGATTGTTCCTGAGGAACTGCACGGGGCGTCCAATAGAACCTTATTTCCTCGGCTTAACGTATTGAATGTAGAATCTTGGGAAACGAAATGTGTTTTTTCCTCCTTAACCCCCAACTCCTTGAGGAGCTTTCGTTCTTTTTCCATCCGCTGTATATCGACCTCAGCAAGGAATAGTTCAACCTTCCCTTCAGTCAACTCATACATGAGTTCAGCCTTTAGTCCAGGAGCTGAAGCTAGCTCAACTATCCTATCTCCTGGGGATGGTTCTAACGCCTCTACAACTGCAACACTCGCCTTGTCCTGGATTATGATTAAATGCTCTTGAAACAGTTTAGTCCTGGTCAGATCTCCCTTCCTCACTTTGAAGAGGAACGTGAACTCCTTATCTTGCTCAGCCTCTATATCGCTTAACTCGAGTGACCTAATTATCTTCTCCTCGTTTTGGGTCTTAGATCTGTTAACCCTAAACCAGACATTTCTCTTTAAAAGAGACTCCTTGTATTTCTCTAAAGGTATTCGTTTCTCGAGAGATCTGTTCATCCAGTCAGGAAGGACTATGCTCAGTTCCTTCCTGAAGAGAAACTCCTCGACCTTTTTTCTCCTGGATCTCCCTTCTAGAGAGAAATAGCTCAAAACTAAGGCACGTCCAATTTCATATGCCTTTTCGTAGTCATTGTACTTGAGCTTCTTAATGTCCTTGGCTCTCTTGAAACTGACAGGATAAGGATACCCTTTCTCGACGTAAAAGAGGAGTGCTGATAAAAAATCCTTGATCTCTCTTGATTTCTTCTCAAGAGATTTTCCTGAATTCAATAACTCTCACCATCTACCATAAAATACTAGCTTCACGAAAATCACGCTCACCTTATTTTACATTTTTGATCCTCTCCCCCCAATATAAGAAAGTTTTGGATGAATGTGAAGCTTCCTAGGATAGAAAACGTTTATAGACTCGACATTCCCAGGGGACTCCAGTTGTCAGTAAGGAGGGTCAAGAACACATTTCAGCTCGCTACCACAGCTATTGAACAACCTAAGGTTGAGTTATATCCAAGCCTCAGAGTAGAGGGCGATCTCTGGCGCTATCAATCTGGTAATAACCTTGTGGAGGTTGAAGGAGGAAAGGAGAGGATCATCAAATGTAATCTTTTCGAGTGCGAGAAGGCCTGGGAGGTTTTCTACGCAAAGGTTGATGACAGCATAGAACCTATCCTGAGGTTAGGTAATAAGTACGTCTTTGACCGGAGAGTTTATTCCAAGGTGATTAGAAGGGACTCATCGTTCCTCCTCATCAACGGTAAGGATAGTCTTGTTCTAATGGGAGGCAAGGAAATACCAGTAGAACCCCCTCTTTCTGCCCGTTTTAGCCTTGCCGGTATCTCGCTCCTGTACCAAGATGAAACCTTATTCATAGATTGGGGCGGGCGAAGAACAAATTTCAATATCAGAGGAACAGTGCTACATTTTCAGGACGGAGACCTAGTTTACAAGAACGAAGAGGGTGCATTAATTAGGAATGGTAAGGCCATAGGCATATGCAGAGAGGAAGCGGAGGTCGTTTTCCTATCACGAGACAGGGCTATTCTCAGTTGCGGAAAGAACTTAATGATTTATTATAATTCTGGCTGGATTAATTTATCTCGCGATTTCGACATTAGAAGATCGAGTGCAAGCGAGAATTACATCGTTGTTACGGACAACGGAAAAACAGCAGTTTACGATATGGACCTGTTCCAGCTTTTCAGCTTCAAACCTTGTACTACGGGTGTAGGTCTTAGGAAGGGCATTTTCATTAACGAGAGCCTAATTACGTCTGTCATAGACCTAGGTGAGTTGGAGACTATGACCCTGGAAGTAATGAGTGAAGGAGAAGGTAAACTGAAGCTCCCTAAAGGTTACGAGATTTCCACTCTAGGTTCAGTGACAGCCCTGGATTACTCTAGGGATCATGAATATTCGAACTATTTAATAGAAAATTTAGGACGTGATAGTATAATAGACCTGACAATAAGGTCTCCGTTCCTGGAACAGACGTTCAAGTTTGAGCTCCCCTCAGCTAACATAACAGTGTCATTTGAAGGTATCCTGCAATGTGCTAAAGATGGCGGTAAAGTGAAGGTTGGGGAAGGGAACTGTGTGTTACTAGGATCAGCGGTGCTATCTAAGGCCCTAAAGTCAGCCTCCCTTCTTAGGATCGACATAGAGGGTCATAAATTCATTCTCAAATTAGAACCTAATCAACGATACTTAAAAGTATTTTTAAGTTTGTTTTTATATAATATCAAAAATATATTCCCCCTGAAACTCACACTAGAGGTGGACACGAAGGAAGTGTATACAACGGAGCTAATACTCACTAGAACATTCGTTGATCCTCCAAGGGAATGGAGATCGGAGATAAGGGATTTAGGTCACGTTAAGGTCAGAATATGGAGGTCTGAGAACGATTTATTTGTTTGGGAGAGGAAATGGTATACACCTACTTACGATCAAAAGTTGGTAATCAATAAATTCACACAGGAAACTAAAGGCTCTAAAGTTTCCCTTGTGAAGGTCCCAGGAAAACCCCCTTTTATATCACTTGGTCTAGAAAATGTGATTGAGAACGTAGTTCTAAAGGTTGAAGGAAATTACCTAATTGTCGAACCGATAGTGAGGACCCTGATTCCTCTCCAAGTTTATTACGGGACATCGGTTTATACCGGATTTCCAGTAAAAATATTGTTGCCTTTAGATCCAGTGTATAATAGAGTTATAATAAGATCCTTTGTGGGTAATATTATCTTTGAGAAAGAACTTGAGATGAACTCTTTAAATATTGCTTTAAATAATGCGATTAAGGTGGCTACTGCCATAAAGGATCGATTAGAAAGTATCGGTGTACTCTGACTATTTTTATGCCCTACAGAGTAATGATGTCATCCAACGTTATCGAAACCTACTCGGTGGCTGGAGCGAAGGTCTACATTCAGGATATTGATGGTAAGGGTTTCTATATAGTCGAGGAACCGCTCTTACTGGACGACGAAAAAAGCGTCGTGGATGAGATACTTACAGAAGCGATAGTTTCGAAGGATCTCAACGATCCAGAGGGAGTAATAATAAATCTGTTATCCAAAAGGAACATGGACGCACAGAAAGTCTCTAGAATCCATTATTGGGTTCGAAGAAGGCTATTATACGATGAAATGACCGTTCCCCTGCTTGATCCAGAGATCGAAGAGATAGAGTGCATGGGGCCTGGTACTCCCATAACAGTCATCCATAGAAAGTATTCCAATTATATCCGACTCTATACCAATTTAATTATGACGAGAGACGAGGAAATAATAAGTATTATAGAAAAATTAGCTACAAAATCAAATAAATCCGTTAATATCGCTAAACCTTTCCTCGAGTTCTCTTTGCCAGAGGGCCATAGAGTAGCAGCCACAATTTCCTCAGAGATCTCTAGTCCTGGATCCACTTTCGACATCAGGAAATTTCCTATCTCCCCCATATCCCTAGTGAAACTAATTATAAACGGTTCCATAAGCAAGGAACTAGCGGCATACATCTGGTTAATGATGGACTACAAACCTTTCTACTTGATAGTAGGATCTACAGGGTCTGGCAAGACTACATTGCTCAGCGCGTTGCTAAACTTCACTCACCCAGACTCAAAGATAGTCAGTATAGAAGATACTCCGGAACTGAATTTATCTGGTAGAAATTGGATAAGTCTCTTCTCTAGGAGTAATGTGAACTCCTACTACGACGTATCGATAGCTGACCTCTCAAGGTTAGCATTAAGGTATAGGCCAGATTATTTAATAATAGGGGAGGTCAGGGGAAGAGAGATAGAGACCCTCATCCACGCGTCAGCATCTGGACACGGATCTTTGAGTACTTTCCATGGAGGAAAACCCAGTGACGTGATAACCAGAATAGTTAGCCTTGTCCCTAGGGACTTGGCCATAATGTTCATCAATAACCTCTGGGGGATAATAATGGTATCTAGGAGAATAACAGACGAAGGTAAGTTCATCAAAGCTGTCAGTGCTCTTTATGAAATAAAAAGAACGAAGGGGAAGCCAGTTTTCAAAAAAGTTAGTTGGTGGTCAAATACGGAGAAGAAATATATTCCAGGCAATCTAGAAAAATTAGTAGAAAGATCAGAGAAATTAAGATATATCAGTGAGTTATACGAAATACCTATAGCAGATCTCGTTTCCGATCTTAGGAGAAGGGAAGAATTTCTTACATATCTACAAAAACAAAATATTATAGATAATTCATTAATAGTAAAAAATATAGCTAATTTTTATAGAAAGGTGAAAATTAATGTTGAGCAAATATAGAGATAGAAAGTTGAACTCCATAAGATTAGAATATCCTTTACTATATTTTAAGAAATTGATAGGTTTAATAAATAAGATTATATCAAATGGAGGTTTCTTCGCCAAAGTAAGTGTTTATAGACTATTTTATAAAAAAATCAAGACAAATAGCGAAATAAGTGGACAAGACCTTGAGAGGATAAGGTACCTCTCCGCCGTAACCCCCTTCTGGAGTATAGTGACCTGTGTGGGTGTTTTCTCAACCATCTTACTGTTAAAGAATTTGTATATCTCTACATTATTCGTCATCCCTATTATAATTTATGTCTATCCTCTGCTCATTTCCGAGCTAAAGAGAGCGGAGTACCTAAAGGGTCTAGAGAGCGAAATGTTTCCGTTTTCGATCTTACTTTATCTAAACTCGCTCCTGGGGAAGGGAATCGGCACCGTTCTCTCCGACGTAAAATCGTCCAATCTCTTTAACAATTTAAAAAGAGAAGTGGAACTTGTGGAGAGGGATAGTTTAATTAACGGTAAGAGTCTCAGCATGACAATAAAGAGTAGGAGCAGGTTACTCGCCCGTCATATCCTAGCTGATATGTACATGAAGGTAATCACGTCGGAATTCACAGGGGTCTCTCTCAAAGAGAGGACACGAGATATAGTAAAGGAACTTAGCACTAGTTTGAGTGAGCTATACAAGGACTATGTGGAACGGGCCACGGAGATTACTGAGGTCATTTTCGCTTTATTTTTGCTATTTCCTCTAACAGCCCTTGGCTTTCAATTTCTGGGTAATGGCAATAATATATTGATTTTATTACTTCCGCTTGGTTTAGCACCTCCGATAATTTTGTGGATATCCATAATTCAACCGAACATGGGTTACAGAGTAAAGCTGAAGGGTTGGCAATGGACAGCCCTAGTATGTAGCACTGCCTTATTGGTTATCCCCATCTCAAACTTGGAGTATAGAGTAATTGGACTTGTATTGGTTTCACAGTTAATTTTGTATCCATCATACTCCGAAATAAAAAATAGTGACAAGATATTCAAGGATTTTCTAAATATCCTGGCGTTGGTGTCTGACTACACTAGATTGGGCAGAGGTATCAGACAATCTCTTCTAAATATAGATCTTGATAACTTCAGCGGACCTACATTTAAATTCCTAATGAAGCTGAAGAGTCTGATAAGGGAGTCGAAACCTCTATCAATGGCTGAAACTGGGAACACGTTCCTGAACCAGCTCCTTGGGGTTCTCGACATACTGGATCGGAAGGGGAGCGATAGCCTCATGGTTATCCATGAAACCATGAACATCATAAGTGAATTACACGATTCTAGAAGACGACTATCGTTACAATTAAGAAGTTTCTCAGTACTAGCATTACTGACCCCACTTCTGTTATGGTTCACTACTACCTCCCTATCCTTTATCTCATCTACCCCTGCTGGCTGGATAAACAATTTAAATCTAACATATTCTCTGGTTATTGCAGCAGTTTATTCAAAAATATATAAATTTACACTCATTAATCCACCGCTTTACTTGACAGTTGTACTGTTATCACTAACACTTTCGATGATCCCTCATCCTATTTTATAGACCCGATGGCTGTAGGGTGAACAGGAGTGAAAAACAAAAGGAAAGGAATATCTTCGATAATGGGAACAATATTAATTTTATCTATCACTTTAGCCCTAGGAGGTCTCCTATACGGCTACTCCAAAGGGCTATTCGATAATCTAACATCAAACGTCCAAGTTGAAGACCAATTTAACCTAGTAGTTACGCCCTCTGGACAGGGTTTTATTCAATATAATATTAAAAACGCTGGAAATGTGGCTCTTCACTTAGAGACCATTCAAGTTAATGGTCAGAACGTAACATTGAACTATATCCTCCAGCCAGGTCAGAGTGTTCAGGGAGTAAGGGAAATAAATAATCTAACTGCAGGTAATTATTATCCAGTTATAGTTTACGCCTTGACCACCAACGGCCAAAGTTACACTTCGGTCTCAACAGTCCTAGCTGAGGAGTAGTGAGAAGATGAAGAAAGCCATTTCTGAAATTTTTTCTGCGCTTCTTGTCACAGTAGTTATCTTGGCCTTGGCAGGCCCGCTCATGTATTACTTCAATCAAACATCCTCTCAGCAAAGGCATCAGATCGAAAATTCGGCTAACTCCGAAGTTCTGAACCTAATGTCAAAGATAACTGTTATTGAGTTAAGTAACAATACCCAGGACGTATTTATCTATAATTACGGCTCCGTAGACGCAGTGATTCAAGAGATAATTTTAGGTCAACATTATTACGAGGTGGACTTCCATCTACCCCCAGGTGACCTAGTAAGATTATCTCAGATTATGGGGAACGCTACAGTAAATGGTACATTAATTTTGAAAATAAATGGCAATTATTATTACTACTAATACTTCGAACGTGTACACTGAGAATTAAGCCACAGATTCTACCGTCTTTATTTTCACTTCTAAAGTACCACCTTTAGAAAGGCCTTCTAATACTTCTTCCCCCCTTTGAGTCAGAGTATATACCTTGTGTGAACCCTTAGAATAGATCGTTTCAATTAACCCTAAACCTTCTAGGACGTGAAATATTGCTAGTACCTCATATCTAGGAAGACGTGTTCTTAACACAACTTCCCCTGGATTCAAAGCCCCTTCAGAGATAGCCTGTAGGACAATTTTAAGCTCGTGCATCAAACGTCACTTTAATGAAAATGGCTTTTAAGGAGTCCAGCTCATGAATATTAGTGGAACCTATCGTCAGTGAAGGTCCAGAATGCGACCTTGAGGAGATGATTGACAGATTACGCAATAAGTACATGATACAGATCGAAGATTTTCTTGCGCCGCTTGTCTGGGAAAGGAGTAGAGATGCCTTTAAGGTATTAGTAGCTACCTTACTAACCCAGAATTCTACAGATAAATCCGCAATGGTGGCATTTGAAAATTTAGAGAAAGAAATAGGAATATCGCCTGATAAGTTAGCTAATGCAAGCATTGAGGAAATAGCAAAAGCTATTAGACCTGCTGGTCTTCATAATAACAAAGCAAAAAATATCAGAGAAATAAGCAAAATTATTCATGAATCCTTTCACGATTTGCTGGAAGACATTCTTAATCAATCCCCAGATAAAGCTAGGGAAATTTTAGTTTCTATGCCTGGTATAGGAACCAAGACGGCAGACGTGGTGTTGTTGATTTGTAAAGGATATAGAACTTTTCCTGTTGATACGCATATTTTTAGAATTTCTAGGAGACTAGGTATAGAGGGAAGGAACTACTCTGAGATCAGTAGTGTTTGGGTAAGGCATGTAAAGGATCCTCTCAACGCACACCTATTGCTTATAACTCATGGGAGAAAAACGTGTAAAGCAGTGAAACCAAAGTGTCAGGAGTGTGTACTCATTGACTGTTGCCAATATTACCTTGGAGTACTTAGATCCGAGAGACACGATACCACACGAGGACGTGGTGCTAAATAAAGTGAAGGATGCGATCATATCCGTAAAGGAGACTAAATCTATCATGCCTCCCATAGTCGACCTGAGAACACTTATTGTGATCGACGGTCACCATAGGAGAGAGGCAGTTATATCAATGAATTTCAGAAAAATCCCATTTTACCTTGTGGACTACTCAAAAGATGAAATTATAGTAGGAAAGTGGTTCAGAAAGGTCCTCCACTCTAAGCTATCATCATTGTTCGTCAGCTCATTGAAGAGGGTGGGGGATGGGGATCTATGTATGAGATTTCAGTCTATATCCATTTGTTCACGTAACGTATATTCCCTGTATTGGAGACTGGAATGGCTGGAAGAAAGACTTAGAGGCTTAGGTGCCAAGGTCGATAGAGACCCGGTCTCAGGTGAAGAACCGCCTGAATTGACTAAAGCCGAGATAATACGCGTGGCAAAAACCGGCTTGAGATTCCCTCCTAAGACTACAAGACACCTCTATAATTTTATAATTCCTAAACTCAGGGTGAAGTTATAATGAATCTCCTGGCAGAATTGATGCTACAGCTCGCAATATTTGGTGTCCCTAGCTTCCTGCTAATCTATCAGTACATCTTCTTTAGGGCAGGCGTGTCACTGAAAGAAGACCTACAATTATCTGTGGGAGAGTTGCCTAAAGTTTCCATCATAGTTCCTACCAAGGGCGAGAGAATCGAGAACATCCAGGGACTCCTAGATAACATAAACGAAGTGGAGTGGGACAAGAGTAAGCTCGAGGTGATAATTGTCTCAGATGACTCCTCCTCATATTATGAGGAGATGTTGAACCATCTTAAGGTTCCTAAGGACCTCAAAGTAAAAATATTAAGACGTGAGAAACCCATAGGGTATAAGAGTGGAGCCCTTCGAGAAGGTTTCGAGTATTCAGATGGGGACCTGATTTTAACGCTAGATGTAGACGCTAGATTACAAAAGGATTCCCTACTCAAGGCCTTTCGTCATATGCTGAAGTTCGGATGCGACGCTGTCACTATGAACTGGGTCGGTTACACAGGGAATAGATATTCTACCCTAGCTAAGGCCTTAATGGTTTCTACAATCATAGCTGACATTTCCCTGCTTAAGGGGAGGGACTCCAAGAAAATGAGAATATTCCCAGTGGGGTGTGGCACAATGTTCAAAAGGACAGCTATCGAGGAAGTAGGCCCTTGGGATCCCTCCATGATACAGGATGACCTTGAGATAGGAGCTAGGTTAATAAATAAAGGCAAGAGGATATGCGCGTCCTCTTCCTCGGTCTTCGTGGAAGTCCCTGATAATCTAGTTTCTTTCTATATACAACAGACCAGATGGGCAATGGGTAGTATAGAAGTCCTCGTACATAGACGAAAGGAGATTTTCTCTAAAAATCTATCATTAAGGGAGAAACTGGATATCATTGTATTTCTTCTTCAATACGTTCCCATTGCTCTCACCTTTCTGGCAGCATTAGTTTTGGTTCCTCTAGCTCTCTTTGGAGTCGATGTACTTAGGACCCCACTTCTGGTACTGTGGCTCGGTGCCTTAGGAATATATGGTTTTAACTTCATTAAAACTGCGAAGAAGACTGGTTTAAATCTCCTGGAATCGATGAGGGCCTTAGGTAAAATATCATCCTATACGGTAGCAATATCGCCTTTCATCCTTTTGGGCCTGATTTCAGGACTTAGAAAGGAAAGAAAATACATTGTCACTCCTAAGGGGAAAAAAGTAACTACAAGGATTCAATATCCTATATCAGCATTTGGAGTTTTGTTCTTAATGACTTCTATCATCTACCTACTTCATGCATCGTGGGTAACTGGCTTATGGCTCCTTTATTACTCCATTGGATACGTTTTTACCGTTCTGACTTTTAAGAGGGAGTTATAGAATCCAACTTTTTTACTCAGATAGGTTTCAAGAACTCATGAGCATCCCCTCTGATGGTTCCTCTGATGAGGAAGTGCTGAGGCTGTTGAGGCCTTATGTAGCCCAGTGGTTTGTTGAAAAATATGGAGCTTTGACCCCACCACAGAGGTCCTCCATTCCCGCAATTAAAATGGGTAAAAATGTACTGATCTCCAGCCCCACTGGGAGCGGTAAAACGCTTGCGGCTTTTCTAGGTATACTTGACACTCTCCTAGAATTAGCGGAAAGAGGGGAACTAGAGGACAAGATATACGCTGTTTACATTTCTCCCCTCAGGGCACTCAACAATGACATGTATAAGAATCTGATTCAGCCCCTTAATGAGATTAAGGGGAGGATAAACCTCCAGAAAGAGATAAGAGTAGGTGTTAGAACTAGTGACACGTCACAATACGACAAACAGAAAATGCTCAGACATCCTCCTCATATTCTGATTACTACTCCGGAGTCCTTTGCGATCTCTTTGGTATCGCCGAAGTTCGGCAAATTACTGAAAGGAGTGAAATGGATTATTATAGACGAAATTCACGAGCTGGCAAGTAGTAAGAGAGGTTCCTTCCTTTCCTCCTTCCTTGAGTTGTTTGAAGGCTTGATAGCCGATAGTCCTCCTGTCAGGATAGGTTTGAGTGCAACGATCTCACCTTTAGAGGAAGTAGCCAAGTTTCTTGTTGGAGTAGGAAGGGAGTGCCAAATAGTAGACGCTAGATTCATGAAGGGACTAGATCTAAAAGTAATCTCCCCGGTAAAGGATCTAGTCGACGCTACAGAGGATGAGGTGAATGAAGGAATATACGACACGATCTTGGAGGAGGTTAAGAAGCACAGGACTACATTAATCTTCACTAACACCAGGAGTGCAGCAGAAAGAGTCTCATATAAGCTTAGAAAATTGATTGAAAAAGAAAAATTATTCGATGCAGATCTAGTGGGAGCTCACCACAGCAGTCTAAGTAGAGATGTCAGATTAGAAATTGAGAACAAGTTGAAAAATGGCGAGCTTAAGGTAGTTGTGTCCTCTACTAGCTTAGAACTGGGTATTGACATAGGCTACATTGACCTCGTGCTCCTTTTGAGTAGTCCAAAGAGCGTGAGTAGGTTGTTACAGAGGATTGGAAGAGCAGGTCATCACATACGTCAAACCAGTAAAGGCAGGGTTATAGTTGTTGACAGGGATGACCTTGTTGAATGCTCTGTCCTGACTAAGTTAGCCAAGGAGAGAAAAATAGATAATATTCATATACCCCTTAAACCTCTGGACGTCCTAGTTCAAGCAATTTTAGCTGCTACTCTAATAAAGGAGATCAACCGAGAGGAATTATTCACAATTATTAAAAGATCATATACCTTCTCAAGCTTGACCGTTGAGGAATTTGACCAAGTAGTAGACTATCTCCTGGGCAAGTACGGCCTGGACTCCAGGAACATATATCCAAAGATAAGGGATACAGACGGGAAGCTAAGACCTAAGAGAGGGGCCAGGATGATCTTCTATATGAATAGTGGGACGATACCCGATGAGTCCATGATTCCAGTCTTTACTGATAACAATAAATATGTAGGAAATTTGGAAGAAGAGTTTGTGGAGATACTAGGACCAGGTGACGTGTTCATTCTCGGTGGGAAAACATTTGAATTTTTATATTCAAAGGGAAATAAAATAGTGGTTAGGCCTGCTGAGGGACAAAGACCTACGGTGCCCAGCTGGTTCTCAGAGATGCTCCCGTTGGCTATAGAGTCCGCCAAAGAGATCTCCAAGTTCAGAGGCAAGGTCGCTAACATGATTAGATTGGGAAAAAATGAGAGGGAAGTTGTGGAGTGGATAGCTCGAGAGCTAGGTGTAGCACAACATGCTGCTAGATCGATTTACAAATATATCCTGGAAGAGTTTCTGTTCACAGGGGGAGTGATCCCCAACGAGAGACTTATCCTCGTGGAGATATACGACGATGAGGAAGACAGAAGGAATTTCATATTTCATGCTCTTTTCGGGCGAAGGGCCCTCGATGCGTTATCAAGAGTTGTAGCGTGGAAAGTTGGAAACGATCTTAAGGTTGATGTAAAGACTTCAATAACCGATAACGGATTTGTCCTAACTATTCCTGGATTGGTGGATTACAACATCGTAGAGGCATTTCTAAGTATAGATCCTAGCGAGATGTATCCCATATTAGAGGACGTAACTCTAAGGACTGAGATGATAAAGAGGCGATTTAGACATACAGCTGAAAGATCACTCATGTTGTTAAGGAGATATAAGGGAAGGGAGACCAGTATAGATAGGAGACAACTCAACTCTGAGACTCTCCTCAATGTCGTGAAAGAGATAGAAGGTTTTCCGATTTTAAGGGAGACTTTTAGAGAAATTTTGGAGGACTATATGGACATAAGGAGTGCCACGGAGATCCTCAAGGACGTGAGAGAGGGAAGGATAGAGGTGAAGGCCATAGGGCCCAATAGGGTGCCAAGCCCATTCGCTCATTCCATTCTAGCTAAGGAGTACAGCGACATTGTGCTCGCCAGCGATAAGAGGGAATTCTTAAAACGGATGCATGAGAAGGTCATGGAGTTCCTTAAGGAGAGAGGCGTGGATCTTAACCTCAGTTACACCGAGGTCTGACCACATGTAGGACTTTATACACTCTCTGCTGACTATAATCCATGGTACTCTCCAATTTTTCATACCTTCCAAATCAAGAGGACTTGGAACACATGAGCGGTCATGTGTATGCACTATTCCTGTTATCCCGTCAACATATGAATAAATCTCCTCTGGATCCATAAGAAACTCGCTTTCTTCTCCGGAAATATTTCTTATGGCAACTATTCTATCTTTATAGACAATCCAGCATCTTTCCTTCACGAACTTGGAATCCCTCCTACCACAAAGCTTCTAATCCAGCAATAGATTTCAGTATGTCGGTCCTAGTCACAATACCTACTACCCTGCCCATGGCATCTAAAACCAGAAGTCTGCCTACATTATATGTTATCATCTTTTTAACAGCCTCCAGAATGTCATCTTCGTCCCTGATTGTTATGACATCCTTTTTCATGTACTCTGATACTTTGGCATCAAATCTCCCCTCATAAAACGCCTTCATTATGTCTGCTGTGGTTATTATCCCCTGAACCTTCTCACCTTCGTCTAGCACAGGTGCTCCCCTTATGCCTTCCTTATACAGGACTCTTGAGGCTTCTTGTAAGTTCATTGTCGGTTTAAGGGAGATCAGTTTCTTTCCTATGATATTCTTTACCTTTTCCTTAGGTATGCTCACCATCCTTTTGACGTCAATGACTATCTCTCTTCTTTCCTCATCCAAGTGAATGACCACACCCTCTATCACCAGTCTACTGTATGGGGTGGGTCCAAGTCTTACCGAGTCACCTGACCTGATTTTCTTTATATCCCCAGACACTTTTAGAATAACCTTATTTCCCGAGGGGTTGGTAATATCGAGTAGCTCAATGTTTTCAACCTTAACGTCGGTCTCTATATTACCTCTGTACAGGCTCAACTTATCTAAGATGGGGAGCAAAGTAGGATTCTTTATGAACTCATAGGCCTTAAGGGTGGGTAAATAACCTCCATTTGGTCCAGGCTTAGAATCCACCAAACCTAGTACCTTAAGGCTCAGTATTATGTTCCTTACGGTACCTTCGTCCTTACTTATCATGTCAGCAACTTCCTTGCTCTTTATCATCTTCTTCTGCCTATTGTACAATTCCACCAGCGCAAGCAAGATCTCTCTTTGAGTAGATGACAGATTCTGCATACTAAATTATCATTTCCTCAATGTTTAAAAAGATCTATGGTGACGTAGAAACCTCTAAGACTTTCCTTATGAGTTTCTGGTTGACGTTGAAAACTTCTTTTGATATAAGTGCAACATAGCTTGATTTAGGCAATGGATAATCTATTCCTATATTTATGGCTATTGCTTTCTTCATGGCTATGTAATTCATCTTATCCCTTATCAAGCCTTCAGCTATACTCTCAGCAAGCCTAAAGGCGGTGTAGAATCTTGAGAAACTTTTTGCTGTGTGCTTTATGGCGTCATTTGTGGAACTGTGGAGTATCCTCAATGACTGAATTAGCTTAGCCTCATCAGAGAACGAGAAGATGACCTCAGTAAAAATGAGTCTTAGGGCCCTGGCCAACACGTCCTTATCACTACCCGCCTCCAGGTAAGCCTCTTCTGCTCCTTTCTCGAATATTATCTTGGCCACTTGATTATATTTCTCCTCATTGGGTAAAAGCTTCTCAAAGACCTGCCTATAATCCTCATAGAGGCCCAGTCCTTCTTTCCCCACCACATAGAGGGTAATGAGTTCCTTCTCATATAAATTAGTGGACTTAAAACCTCTAAACGGTCTAATCTCGTTTTTTTCATAATACTCCTGGACTAGCGAGAGAAGCGAGTCTCTGGTTAGACTCTCCCATTCGTTAAGTATATGTCCCCATAGGTCAGTAAGTATTTTCATTCTCTCTCTGTAGAGCTCCTTAACCATGCCTTGCCACGCAGTTTTAATATGTGTTCTTCCTTAAAAAGGATAATAGACAAGTTCTCTGTCATGAGCGTTGAAGATAATCTCAAACCTAGTATAGCTATCATATCTCCCTCAGACGTAGAAGTAGAGGTTAAGAAAATAGAAGAGGAACTACACGCACATCAGCAACTAGAAGGAGAGAAAATAAAGAGCATTTTAGATGACGTGAAGAAGTTATGGGACTTCATAAGTTGGTTGAGAATAGCTGAGGCTCAGGGAGTTTGGAAGGCAAAGACTTGCAGACACTCCATTAACGACAGGTGTCAAGCGTGGAACATAAGTGATCCAGATAGAGTTGGCCTTCCTCCTGATGTTGTACAAGTTAACCAGGACGGCACTAAGAACGTGTGGGTAGGAAAGTACCCCCACTTTTGTATAGCCTGCCCATTATACGAAGCCAAGAGAAGTTAAAATCCTCCTTTTCTCTTTCTCCTCTAATATCTTTTTCAATTCGTCCAGTTTGCTGGATTCCACATCCGGATACGTCTCCAGCAGCTCTATGACTCCATCCACTAGATCGTCTATGAACAGACGAACGATCTCCCTTCTCTCCTCATCAGAAGCCACCTCAAGAACCCTAGATATTGTGATATCGCTTGGGTGCGTATAGCCCTTGAAGAACTTTACTATTGACGCTGGGGAGAGCCCCAACTGCTCCGCAAGTTCTTTCTTGGATCTCTTCTCCAATAATACTTCAATTGCCCTCTGCCTAGTCTCCTTACTGAGATTATGGACAGCCCTCACATGTCTAGTAAGACTTTAAATCTATTAACTGAATCAGATCTTTGCCCGTAAATGAAGTCAATAGTTTTCAACCAGGGTATTATTCAGAAGGATGTCCCAGAGAGACCCGTGGAACAAGACCATGTGGAGGTAGAGGCAGAGAAGGTGTTACTAAATGGGATAGAGAACGCGATTTATCTAGGCTTCCTTTGGGTTCAGCCTAACCTAATCCTTGGAGGGACAGGGACAGCCAAGGTCACTGCGACCGCCCTAAATGTTGATCCGTCTCTTTCTGGAAAGAGAGTCCTAGTTCTTCCTTTCTCTCCGTCAAGGGGAGGCATCGGATCAGAGATAGATGGGATCCTAGCTGAGAGATCAATTGTCCCCCAGGACTCCATCGTGCAAATAAGCGAAGGACTGGGTGACAATGTACTCTTGTATCCCTTTATATCTGTGGCCCTCGATATTAAGGACTTAATATCAGACGGCTCTACTCTGATAATAGGTTCCGGGCTAACTGCACTAATTACTACCGCATTGCTAGAAGAAGTGGAGGTCTACGTGGGTGAAGGTGATTTGAAGCCTGCTGGGGCTCGAACCATCAGGAGCCTAGACGGAAAATGGGACAACGTTGTTATAACCACACTGAGAGGGTGGGCCAGATACGTGGCAGAGAAGATTGTAAATGAGAAAGGGAAAATAGTCATTCCAAGATTTCTGAAGAGCTGGCCTCCATCCTTTCCTAGAAATACATTATTCGTTGAACCCAGGAAAAGACAAGATGTACTTCAGTATTTAAATTCACAAAAAGTTATAGAAATCATGAGGACCTACGTTGGATTTTCAGAGGATGTTCTAGCGTCAATACCAACACCCAGACCTGGAGTTATAGTAGATATCAAGAAATACTTTACTACAAAGAAATAATACATTTAAAATGTCAAAATACAGGACTGATTGATCATTGCAACTTCTCTTTTATCAGGGATCCCAGGATCTGGATTCCTCTCTCTATTTCCTCCTTTCTTGGGAAACTGTAGTTTATCCTCATGGTATTCCTTCCGCCGTAGTCATAGTAGAAACTGCTCCCAGGGACGTAGGCGACCCCTCTCCTCATAGAGTCCTCAAGCATTTTTGTCGTGTCGATTTTATCGGGCAACCACGAGAACACAAACATTCCACCCACAGGCTTACTCCATTTCACCTGAGAAGGGAAATGAGTTTCAATTGAGGCCAACATATAATCCCTTTTTTGTCTATATAGAGATCTTATCTTAGGTAAATTATTTTGGATTATCCCTCTCTTTAACGCCTCAGCGGCAATATATTGATTTAAACTTGGGGTGTGGAGATCAACGTTTTGTTTGAATAACTCTACCTCCTTTATTATCTCGTCGTCCGCTACGATCCAGCCCAATCTTAATCCAGGAGAGAGAATCTTACTGAACGTACCCAAGTAAATCACTCTCCCTTCCTTATCTAGTGCCTTCAGAGGCGGTGGGCTTTCTCCCTCGAATACCAAAAAACCGTACGCATCGTCCTCCACCACCAGTAGGTCGTACTGAGTCGCCAATTCCAGAACGCGTTTCCTATCATCTAAATTCATTGTTGTACCTGCAGGGTTCTGTGCCGTGGGGATAACGTATAGAAGCTTAGGTTTACCCTGCTCTTTGCTCACTTTCTTTAGCTCCTCTTCCAATTGAAGAACGTTCGGACCTTTCTCACTAACCTCCATGCCGTGAAAGATCGGCTTCCTTGTTCTCAACACGTTGAGAGCGGTCAAATAAGTAGGTCTTTCCACAAAAACGTGATCTCCAGGATCAACTAGTATATTAAATAACATAAAGAGGGCTTCCTGACTACCTACCGTCACAAATACATTGTCGTCCCTGATTCCGGTTATTCCCCGTAGAGCGGAAAAATTAACCAACTCTTTTCTTAGTTCGGCCACACCAGCGGTTGCGGAGTACTGTAAGGCCGAAGAGGCCTTTGATCTTAAAACATCTTCTGTTATTCTCGATATATCTTCTGCAGGAAATGTGGAAGGGTCAGGAAGACCTCCAGCGAAGCTTATAACGCTTTTGCCTTCAGTGAGCTTCAGCAAATCCCTTATCTCTGAGGACTTTAGTGACTTGGTGTCCGTAGAGAAGAAGGAGGACCATTTACCCATAATTCCTTATTACCCTCTCACTCCATTTTATTACTTTGTGTACGAGTGGAGTGCGGAAGTGATCGCTGTAGGCAACGAGATATTAACTGGCAGGACTGTTAACACCAACTCCGCATTCATAGCCGCTAGGCTTACATCTCTAGGATTCCAAGTAAGGAGAGTGACTGTTGTAGGCGACGAAGTGGAGGAGATAAGGGAATGTTTCCTGGAAGCTCTGGGCAGGAATCCTAAGTTGATCATCTCCTCTGGCGGCCTAGGGCCAACATATGACGATAGAACAGTTGAGGGCCTAGCTGCTGCCCTTGGGAGAAAATTGGTATATAATCAGGAAGCACTCAACGAAGTGACTAGAAAATACAAGGAAAAAGGGCTCGAGCTCACAGAGGAGAGGTTGAAGATGGCCCTTTTTCCTGAAGGCGCTACTCCGATTCCTAATGAAGCAGGAATAGCACCTGGGGTATATGTGGAGGTGAATAACACGGAAATTCTACTGGCACCAGGCGTTCCTAAAGAAATGGAGGAGGTTACTGAAACGTTTTTGAGATCTTACTTAAAACGACGTCCTAACGTTTTCTATTACGAGGAAAGTTTAACCGTGAGGGGGGTGATGGAGTCAGCCCTCGCTCCTCATATCAAGAGAGTGGTCAGAGAGTATGGTCTATACATCAAGACTCACCCAAAGGGTCATGAGATCAATGACCCCTATTTGGAGGTTCAGATAGCCGGAAGTTCCTATGACAAGGATGAGATTACTAGGAAGGTGAAGAACGTGAGAGAGATAATCTCTAGGATTGCTATGTCTTTAGGAGGAAAACTCACCTAGAAACATGGTCAGTAAACTACCCCGCCCTCGCGGACGGGGCTTTGGGGTTTCCAGTGGCCTTCACGACGCACCTTCATCTCCCCTTCGGGGTGTTTACGTACCCCCGACCCGTACCTCTCGTTAAGGCACGGGCTACGTTAATAGATGCGTTCAGGTCACGGTTGTACTTGAGACCGCACTTAGGACAGTGATATTCCC